>Ga0172364_10002447_pt1 | contig 14770 bp, 14 predicted proteins | sample LakKivSesite10cm_FD_114545 | JGI IMG/M metagenome (GOLD analysis project Ga0172364, IMG submission 114545) | Sediment microbial communities from Lake Kivu, Rwanda - Sediment site 10cm | ecosystem: Environmental > Aquatic > Freshwater > Lake > Sediment | place: Rwanda: Western Province, Lake... | reverse complement strand
TTGTTTGACATTGTATAGGCTCTAGTGTATGATTACATTTATACAGTTTGAATTGTATGGCTTACTGTACCAGGATGATATTGATATGTAAAGGAGAACGGAACAAATTCCATGGAAGAGATTGTGCTGAATGCTGAACTGCGCAACATTGCAGGGAAAAAGGTCAAACATTTGCGGCGCGAAGGATATGTGCCAGCCGTGGTGTATGGTCATCGCACGCAGCCCATCAGCCTGAGAGTGCAAGAGCGGGCGCTGCGCCAGGTGCTAAAGGAAGCGGGCTTCAACCGCCTGATTACCCTAACTGTAGAGGGCCTTGAAAGCCCAAAGCGAGTCCTTGTACGTGAACTACAGCGGGATGCGATCAGTCATAGCATGTTGCACGTTGACTTTTACGAGGTCGTATTGACCGAAAAAATAAGGGCAGAACTACCTATTGTCCTGATCGGAGAGTCGCGCCCGGTTAACAGTGGCGAAGGCCTCCTCTTCCAGGGCTTGGACACTATTGAAGTTGAATGTCTGCCTGGTGACCTGCCACCACATATTGAAGTCAACCTTGCCGAGCTAGTTGCCATTGACCAGGCGATTCTAGTCCACGACCTCAAGCTGAGCGACGCGGTCAAGGTTCTGATTGAGCCAGAAGAAGTCGTTGTCAAGATCCTGCCACCCGAAAAAGAAGAGGTCGAGGAAGTAGTGGCGGCGGAAGAATTACCTGAGGTTGAGCTTGTAAGTAAGAAGGAGAAGAAACCCGAGGCTGAAGCCGAGGAAGAAGCTCCACCGAAGGAGTAGCAGTAGCCCACGCTTTAGGAAACGAAAGCACACTGATGATAAGCAGAGGAGAGATCCTGTGTTCAGCCCACTAAACGCCCTTCTGGGGCTTTTCTCCCGTGACATGAGTGTAGACCTGGGCACGGCCACAGTCCAGGTTCTTGTTCGTGGCCAGGGCATAGTCATTAATGAGCCCTCTGTCGTCGCTATTGAGAAGAAGACCAAAAGGGTGCTAGCCATTGGCACAGAGGCCAAAGAGATGATTGGCCGTACACCCGCGAGCATTGTTGCTATTCGCCCTCTCCGCGATGGAGTGATTTCCGACTTTGATGTCACAGAGAAAATGTTGCACTACTTCATCAACAAGGCCCACGAACGCACGCGCATGCCCTTACCACGTCCGCGTGTAGTCGTGGGCATTCCTAGCGGAGTCACGGAGGTCGAGAAACGCGCTGTGCACGACGCATGCCTTAGCGCAGGCGCCCGCGAGGCCTACCTGATCGAGGAACCCATGGCCGCAGCCATCGGGGCTGGTTTGCCTGTCACCGAAGCCATGGGGAGCATGATCGTTGACGTCGGCGGCGGCACGACAGAAGTGGCCGTTATCTCGCTGGGTGACATCGTGGTCATCCGCTCCATCCGCATCGCCGGCGATGAGATGGACGAAGAGATCATCCTGTACGCGCGCCAGAAGTACAACCTCTTAATAGGTGAGCGTATGGCCGAGCGAATCAAGATCGCCATTGGTTCGGCCTGTCCGTTGCCCGAAGAGAAGACCATGACCATCTACGGACGCAACCTGATCACAGGCCTGCCCCAGGCTATTGAGGTCAGCAGTGTGGAGATACGCGAAGCTCTGACGGGTTCGGTCAATACCATCGTCACTACGGTGAAAGAAGCTATAGATGACACGCCACCTGAACTAGTAGCGGACCTTATAGAACAAGGCATTGCTCTGGCCGGAGGTGCGGCTCAACTCCAGGGTCTGGCTGAACGTCTGACCCAAGAGACCAAGATGCGTGTTTACGTAGCTGAAGATCCAGTTACTTGTGTTGTGCGTGGAGCAGGCGAGGTACTGGAACACCTCGATAGCTTGCACAAAGTACTGGCCTCAACTCAACGGGGGCGTGTTACTCGTAAGTAGCAACCTTCTCGTACCGCCTATGACACTCTCCCATCTGTAAGGAAGGTCTTGCCCCGGAGGATGCCGATTTGAATGTGCTGCAAAATCGCTCAGTAGCACTGGCGTTGCTTCTGCTCGTGGGGCTGCTGGCTGGCATGCTGTTGTACCCAACTGGCTACCTTCAGCCTGTTGAAGACGTCGTTTTCACTGTGCTTGCGCCGTTACAGTATAGCTTTCACTGGGCAAGCGCCGGGATTGCCAGTGGTGTACAGACGCTCAAGGATTTGGGCTCGCTCCGGGCCCAGGTTCGCGAACTACAAGAGACTGTGGACCGTCTCATGATCGAGAATGTGCGTCTGCGTGAGGCAGATATAGAGCGGGCAAATCTGCGGGAGCAATTGCATTTCAAGCTGGCAAACCCAACGTATGAACTGCTAGCCGCCGAAGTCATCGGCCACGATCCCAGTAATCTACTGCATTACATCATCATTGACCGGGGGACAGAAGACGGGGTAGCGACAGGGATGCCTGTTGTTACCACGCGTGGCTTGGTCGGTAGAGTCACATCTGTGTACCCGCACTCGGCACGGGTGATGTTGCTTACCGACCCTGCAAGCTCGGTCAATGCTCTGATTCAAAGCTCGCGTGCCACTGGCGTTGTGCAAGGACAGGGACTGCGAAGCTTGATCATGCGTTATGTTGAACAGAACGAGCAGGTACAGGTAGGTGACATCGTGCTCACGTCGGGGCTGGGGGGTAATCTCCCCAAACGGCTGGTAATCGGCCAGGTCACAGCCGTCAAACGGAATGAAGTAGAGATGTTTCAGGAAGTGCAGGTGCAGTCTGCAGTCGATTTTGACCGTCTGGAAATGGTCCTGGTGATTCAGAACTTTGTACCCATTGATTATGCTCCCTAGTCTGTCAGCACCTTCAGGAAAGGAGCGCCATCAGCCCGTATCTGGCCTGTGTAGTGCTGCTTACGGTAGCCATATTACAGACGAGCGCCATGCCCAGCCTTTCACCATGGGGCATAAGGCCTGATCTGATGTTGCTGGTCGTTGTTTCATGGAGCCTGATTCGCGGTGCCAAGGAGGGTTTTGCCTGGGCACTTGGCGGCGGTTTGCTGCTCGATCTGCTTTCTGGTGGCCCCTTTGGGGCATTAACAATCTCCCTTATCCTATCCAGCCTAGCAGCGAGCCTGGGCGAGCTTAACATCTTCCGTGGCTCACTCTGGTTGCCCACGGCCGCTAGCGTATTAGCTACCGCTGTATACGATCTGGCGTACCTTCTCATCCTGGAGGTTACGGGGCATCCCATGCACTGGGGTCCGAGCTTACTACAGGTCGTCGTGCCTTGTATGACACTGAATGCGCTGGTCATGTACCCAACATACTGGGCCATGCGTTGGCTGCACCAGCGTGCGAGCTAAAGAGGCGATGAATACCTCTAATCCCAAGTTCAGAATCGTTCTCTTTCAGGTCTTGATCCTTGCTGCTTTTGCCGTGCTGACCGTCCAGTTGTGGCGCCTGCAAGTCCTGTACACGCAAGGCTACCAATTGCAGGCTGATGCCAACCGCTTTCGGCTGGTCCCCATTGACGCGCCCAGAGGTGTGATCTGCGATCGCCAAGGCCGCCCGCTGGTGCGAAACATTCCCAGTTACACTATCTCCATCGTACCTGCCGCCCTGCCAGAAAATGAAAACCTGAGACACGCAGTCCTCACCCGTTTATCACAACTACTGCAGATGCCCGTTAGCAGCAAAGTAGCGTCCATTGGAGGGACAGGCACCAGGCCAGGCATCGAAGAGATTCTGGAGCAAAATACCACCACGCCCCATGCTCCCGTCCCGATCAAAGCGGACGTGGACAAGCAGGTAGCTTTTGTGATCGAAGAAGAGCACCTATATCTGCCAGGGGTAATTGTAGAGATCACACCCCGGCGCGAATACCCAAGTGCCACACTCACCTCGCATGTGGTTGGCTATATGGGACGCATTCCTGCCGAAAGCGCACAGGACTACATGGATCAGACCGATGAGGACTATACGATTAACGACCGCGTTGGCCTGATGGGTGTAGAAGCGACATATGAAAAGGAGCTCCGCGGCTGCAAAGGACTGAAACATATTGAGGTGGATGCATTCGAGCGCGAGGTCAATGTGCTGGCCATAGACCCACCCGAGCCGGGCCATAATCTGGTGCTGACCTTGGACCTGGATCTACAACGAGCTGCAGAAGCGGCACTCACCGAGGGGATGCGCCGGGTGAAATCAACTGCCGGCGTAGTGATCGCTATGCACCCGAAAACTGGGGAAATACTGGCCATGGTTTCCTTGCCCAGCTACGATAACAACCTTTTTGCCAGGGGTATATCGGTTGAGGACTACAACCAGTTCAGCACCGATCCTGAACGTCCATTAGTCAATCATGCCATTAGTGGCCAATATCCACCTGGGTCAACGATCAAGATTATCCCAGCAGCAGCGGCGTTGGAAGAGAAAGTCATAGATCGTGAAACCAGGCTCACGTGTAGAGGCCAGTTGCTACTCCCCAACAAGTACTTTCCCGATGACCCTGCAAAGGCTCAGGTATTCAAATGCTGGAACAAGTGGGGCCATGGCGCGTTGGACATCATTGGTGCCATCGCCAATTCGTGCGACATCTATTTCTATCAAGTCGGCGGCGGATTTGAGGACTTTAATGGGCTAGGCATGGAAAAGCTAGGGGAGTACGCCAGGGCCTTTGGCTTTGGTGAGCCGACCGGTATTGCGCTTCTAGGCGAAGCTGCGGGGCTAATCCCAAGCGAACAGTGGAAGCGCGTGAACTATGGTGAGTCTTGGGTCACCGGTGATACGTACAATGCTACGATTGGGCAGGGCTACATCCTGGTCACGCCGTTACAGTTGCTGAATGCCACGGCCGCTGTAGCCAACGGCGGCACATTGTATCGCCCGCAAGTGGTCTATCAGATTGTTGATACTGCCGGCCGCATAGTACAAGACTTTGCTCCTGAGGTCATCCGGCAGGTTCCGATCTCCGCGCAGAATTTGGACATCGTCCGCGAGGGCATGCGCGTGGCAGTCACGCACGGCACAGCACACCGCGTCAACCTGGCGGAGATTGCTGTTGCAGGCAAGACAGGGACCGCCGAATACCCAGGTCCGCGAGACGAAGAGGGGAACCTTCCTACACATGCCTGGTTTGTGGCCTTTGCTCCCTATGACGAACCCGAAATTGCACTGGTGGTGTTCGTGTCTGGGGGGCATGAGGGGGCCAAGGTTGCCGTGCCTATTGCGGCACAAATCTTGCGTGCCTATTTCGGCCTGCCTCAGCCTGTCGGTGAGGACATTGTAGCAGCGCCTCCAGGAGATTAGACGCATGGCAGAAGCAACAGAGATCAAGATCAAAGGCACACGCCGGGGACTGTCCATCACGCTGGGCGAAGGTGATTGGCAGCAACTGTTGCGTGAACTGGATGTGCGTCTAGGCCAGGCAGACACCTTCTTCCAGGGCAGCCAGGTCAACTTGCACACCGGCAAGCGCGACATAGAGCAGCAAGAACTGGAGGAGTTGATCAGCATATTGGCAAACCACAACATCGAGCTGGTTTCCCTGCAGACTTCCTCCGAGTTCGCTGCTGAAGCCGCGCAGGCACTGGGTGTGAAGTTGGCATTGCCCGAACCTATCAGTACTCAGCCAGGCATCCGAGCCCTAACTGAAGACCCCAGTGAGGGTTTGCTCCTGCGCCGTACACTGCGCTCAGGGCAATCGCTACAGCACACTGGACATGTGGTTATCATTGGTGACGTGAACCCTGGTGCAGAAATCATCGCTGGCGGTGACGTGGTAGTATGGGGCAAGCTGCGCGGAATGGTACATGCCGGTGCTCTAGGCGATAACGAGGCCATCGTGTGCGCCTTAGAATTAACACCCACTCAACTACGTATCGGTAGCTACATTGCGATATCGCCTAGCGAGAAGAGAAGCAAGGGTATACAACCAGAAGTCGCTTCTGTACTTGATGGCCGGATTGTGGCCAAACCATGGAGCGGGAAATAGCATCTGCGGCACAGAAAGGGATGGAGCAATAATGTCAGGCAGAGTAATTACTATTACTTCAGGAAAGGGCGGTGTGGGCAAGACGACCATCACTGCCAACCTGGCAGTTGCGCTGGCACTGTTGGGGCGGCATGTGACAGCCATTGATGCCGACATTGGGCTCCGTAATCTGGATGTAATTATGGGCATGGAGAGTCGCATTATTTACGACATCGTAGACGTAGTCGAGGGACGCTGTCATTTATACCAGGCGCTGATCCGAGACAAGCGTTTGCCGGGCCTGCATCTGCTTCCTGCTTCTCAAACACACGACAAGACCGCGGTCAATGCTGAGGATATGGTGGCTATCTGTCAAGAGTTGAAGGGCGATAATGATTTTGTCCTCATAGATTCACCAGCGGGTATCGAACATGGCTTTCAGAACGCCATCAGTGGGGCAGACGAAATCATCATTGTTACTACACCGGAAGTCTCAGCCGTACGAAGTGCCGATCGAATCATTGGGCTCATTGAGGCCACAGGCAAAGGGCCAGGGCGGTTGATTATCAATCGCCTCAAACCGGCCATGGTAAGACGTGGTGACATGCTGGATACCTTTGATGTGATCGAATTCCTGGCCATCGAATTGCTGGGAGTTGCTCCAGAAGACGAAGCGATCATTGTCGCTGCCAACAGAGGCATACCGCTGGCTTACGAACAAAGCACACCGGCTAGTCGGGCTTTTCACAACATTGCCCGCCGCCTTCTAGGCGAGGAGGTGCCTTTTATGTCCATTTTTGAACAACCAGACAGTATACTGAATCGCCTGCGACGTCTAATGCATTTGAAGTAGAGTGGCTTAGCTAAACGATTAGCCAACATTGAGGCAAGGTGCCAGGCTGGCTCATTATTTGCAGCCGCGGCTACGAAAAGAGGAAAAACATGAATATCTTCTCCAGGTTATTCGGTAAGCGTAAAGCCAGCAAAGCAATCGCCAAGGAGCGACTTCGCCTAGTACTTATTCACGATCGCTCGGGTATTCCGCCCGAGTTGCTCAACATTATAAAAAACGAGATCATTGCCATTATCTCTAAACATGTAAAGGTGGATCGTGATGCTATCGAGATCAATCTCTCGCATTCTCAAGGTCGTACCAGGCTGGTAGCCGACATTCCGATAATAAGTCCCCGTCATGACCAAGCTACAGAGCATCAGGAAACAGTGAGCCACTCAGAAGTATAGGAAGTAATGTAATGAGCAAAAGGGTCTGGAGAAACTTTGACTTCCTTCTTCTAGGTGTCACTATAGTGATAGCTAGCATAGGCATAGCTCTCATCTACAGCGCGACGATTTCCACTGAGGGCAACATTGAACTTCTCGGGCGGAGCTTCTTCCGTCAGATACAATTTGCGGTCAGTGGATTGCTCATCTTGCTGCTCGTCTCGGCTATTGACTACCACCTCCTGGGAAGCGTTCATTGGCTTGTTTATATCGTGGCCATTGGCATATTGGGCCTTGTTGCCGTTGTAGGACAGACTGGATTCGGGGCCCAGAGCTGGCTAAGCCTGCGGCGTGGCGTACAACCATCAGAGCTATCAAAGGTGCTCATGATCGTGTTCCTGGCCAAGTACCTGGCTGACCATGAAGAAGAGATGCACAAATTACAGTGGGTCTTGTTCTCGGCAATGCTGATGATCCCGCCGCTATTCCTGATCTATCGTCAACCTGACTTGGGCACTGCTATAGTGCTAGCGGCAATCTGGATAGGCATGGTGTTTGCCGGAGGTGCTCGTTTTCTGCATCTGGGGCTCTTGGGTATAGGGGCTGCTGCTGTTGCACCCATAGCCTGGTTTTCCCTTAAAGACTACATGAGACAGCGTATTCTCGTTTTCTTAAATCCAGCCAGCGATATATCGGGCATCAGCTACAATGCACGGCAGGCTCTGATCAGTGTTGGCTCCGGAGGTTGGTTTGGCAAAGGCTTTCTGCATGGCACGCAGAGCCAATTGTACTTTCTGCGCGTGCGACATACGGACTATGTCTTCTCGGTGCTGGGTGAAGAACTAGGCTTTGTGGGTGCGATAGTGTTGTTGCTGTTTTTCCTGATCTTGTTCTGGCGCATCTTGCGGGCAGCCAGCTTGGCCCGTGACGCCTTCGGACGACTGATCGTCTGTGGCGTGGCTACAATGATCTTTTCCCAGAGCTTTATCAATATTGCCGTAAACGTGAATCTTCTGCCAGTAACAGGATTGACATTGCCTTTGGTCAGTTATGGCGGCAGTTCGCTTTGGGTTACTCTGCTGGGACTCGGGCTGGTAGAAAACGTGGTCATGCGCCGTAAAAAGCTGGAATTTGGAGTCTAGATTAGGAGGCACCCATGCCCAATGTACGTGTGCGCTTTGCTCCAAGCCCAACCGGATTCTTCCATGCAGGTAGTGCTCGCACCCTATTGTTCAATTGGCTGTTTGCCCGGCGACACGGTGGACAGTTTATCCTGCGCATCGAAGACACAGACCGCAGGCGTTACCGTGAAGGAGCACTTCAGGATATGCTGGAGAGCATGCGCTGGTTGGGCCTGGATTGGGATGAAGGGCCTGAAGTCGGTGGCCCCTACGGCCCCTACTTCCAGTCACAACGGCTACCCCTCTACCATGAGTACGCACAGAAACTTGTTGAGTCAGGACACGCCTACAAGTGCTACTGCAGTCCAGAGCGGCTGAAGCAGATGCGCGAGGAACAGAAACGGCGCAGGGAGTCTCTAGGCTATGACCGTCATTGTCGGGAATTAACTGCCAAAGAGAGAGCTGAGAAAGAGGCCGAGGGCATTGGCCCTGTGGTGCGGCTCAAAGTGCCCCTCACTGGCGAGACTTCCTTCTATGACCTGATCCGTGGCCCCATTAGCATGAAAAACAGCCAAATGGACGACTTTGTGCTGCTTAAATCCGATGGCTTCCCTACATACCACCTGGCTAACGTGGTTGATGACCACTTGATGGAAATCTCGCACATTATGCGCGCCGATGAATGGATTCCATCTACACCACGTCACGTATTGATGTACAATGCTTTCGGCTGGACACCGCCACTGTATGCCCATCTACCAGTCATTCTAGCCCCCACTGGCAAGGGTAAAATGAGCAAACGCAAGACAGTGGGCACCGACGGGCGCGAATACAACGTCCTGCTTCGCGAGTTCCGCGCGGCAGGCTACCTGCCAGAAGCGATGTTCAACTTTCTTGCTTTAGTCGGCTGGTCTTATGACGATAAGACAGAGATCCTGACTCGTGAGCAGATCATCAGCCACTTTGATCTGGATCATATCAGCAAGTCACCAGCTAAATTCAGCTACGACAAATTGGATTGGCTGAACGGTGTATACATCCGTCAGTTAGATGCCAATGACTTGGCCATGCGTATCAAACCATTTCTGGTCAGAGCTAACCGGTCTGCCGACATGGACATGGTCCGACGGATCACCCCACTCATTCAGGAGCGCATGGTGAGGCTAGCCGATGCTGTGGCATTGACAGACTTTTTCTTCGCGGATGAACTGCGCTACGACCCACAACTGTTGATCCAGAAAGGGATGAGCGTAGACCAGTCCCGTCAGGTGCTGGCTGAGTCGCAGCAAATATTAGGCACGGTGCCTACTTTTGATGAAACAGCTATCGAAGAAGCACTGCGAGCCAAGGCCAAGGAAATGGGGCTCAAAACGCGGCAATTCTTTGGCACGCTGCGCATCGCTACGACGGGCAAGGAAGTATCGCCACCGTTGTTTGGCTCGCTGGCCGTCCTGGGACGCGAAAAGGTGCTGACTCGTATTGTGCGCGCACATGAGATGTTAGCATCAACGGGTAACTGTTCATGTTCTAGATAGAACAACCAAGTGTCTATCTGATAACTTCGTAGCATAGGGCCTTGTGCCCGTCATTGACACAAGGGGCTAAACTGCGGGTTGTCGGATAGGTACGAAAGATGAGAAGGGCGTTATAAGTATGGCTAACTCTATTGCCTCATCCGACTTTATTCGCGACATAATCAGGGAAGACTTGAGGACAAACAAGTACGGTGGCCGCGTGCATACCCGGTTTCCACCAGAGCCGAACGGTTACCTGCACATTGGACACGCGAAAGCTATCTGCCTGAGTTTCGGCGTCGCCGAGGAATTCGGGGGGCTGTGCAATTTGCGCTTCGACGATACCAATCCGACCAAAGAGAGCGCTGAGTATGTCGAAGCAATCAAACGGGATGTCCGATGGCTTGGATTCGATTGGGATGATCGCGAGTACTACGCATCCGACTACTTTGAGCAACTCTATCAATATGCGGTTCAGTTGATCAAGCTAGGCAAGGCGTATGTCTGTGACCTGAGTCAGGACGAAATCAGGGAATATCGGGGAACACTGACCAAGCCTGGCAGGGATAGTCCTTATCGCAACCGCTCGGTCGAAGAGAACCTGGATTTGTTCGAGCGCATGCGGGCTGGTGAATTCGCGGATGGTGCCCGCGTGCTGCGGGCAAAGATTGACATGGCCTCACCCAATGTGCTGATGCGCGATCCAGTCATCTACCGCATTCTCCACGCCACGCATCACAGGACCGGTGACAAGTGGTGTATCTACCCCATGTACGATTTTACCCATTGCCTCTCCGATTCGATCGAAGGAATCACTCACTCGCTATGTACACTGGAGTTTGAGAACAATCGCGAATTATACGACTGGTTCCTCAACCAATTGGGCGTCCATCATCCACAACAGATTGAGTTTGCTCGCCTCAACCTTACTTATACAGTAATGAGCAAGCGAATACTGAAGCAATTGGTGGACAAAGGGTATGTCAGTGGATGGGACGATCCACGAATGCCCACTCTATCAGGCCTGCGAAGGCGGGGCTACACGCCTGAAGCCATCCGCAACTTGTGCGACACAGTCGGGGTGGCCAAGACCAACAGTGTCGTGGATGTGGAGCTCCTTGAGCACTGCGTGCGCCAGGACTTGAATCAACGCGCTCCACGGGTTATGGCGGTCTTACGGCCTCTTCGACTGGTGATAGACAACTATCCAGAGGGCCAGGTGGAAGAACTGGATGCCGAGAACAATCCCGAGGATCCGGCGATGGGAACGCGCAAGATCCCATTCTCACGCGTGCTGTACATCGAGCGCGACGACTTTCAGGAGGACCCACCGAAAAAGTGGTTCCGCTTGGCTCCGGGGCGTGAGGTGCGGCTGAAACACGCCTACTACATCACGTGTGTCCAGGTGGTCAAGGATGAACAAACAGGAGAAGTGGTCGAGTTGCACTGCACCTATGATCCCGAGACCCGAGGGGGTTGGTCTAAGGACGGCCGCGAGGTCAAGGGAACGCTGCACTGGGTTTCCGCAGCCCATGCGCTTGAGGCTAAAGTCCGGCTGTACGATCGTCTGTTCACGGTGCCCAACCCTCTTGAGCAAAAAGATAATTTCACGAACTGTGTGAACCCGAACTCCTTGGTGACTTTGACCTCGTGTCGAGTTGAACCGAGTCTGGCCGGTGCAGCGCCAGGGAGCCGCTTTCAGTTCCTGAGACAGGGCTACTTCTGCGTAGACCCCGATTCCTCCGCTGGGACACTGGTCTTCAATCGCAGCGTGTCGTTGCGTGATACCTGGGCCAAGATTCAGCAGGCAAAGGGGAAAGAGCAGTAATTACACCGGCCAGGGATAGGCAGATCATTGATTTGCCAATCTGTGTCAACTGTGTTATGATTATTGTGCACTGGGGGATCGTCTAGTGGTAGGACAACTGACTCTGGATCAGTAAGCCGAGGTTCAAATCCTCGTCCCCCAGCTTCCTGAACTGCCCTCGGTCGAGGGCAGTTCATTTAAGAAGAAAGCGAGGCAAACAATGGTTGATCGTATCATACGCATTATAAAATTGGATTTCCCGGTCTTCAAGGAAATCGAAGCGGATCCAAATGCAACTAGCGAGGCGGCTATCGTTGTCATAGTAGCCACTTTGCTATCGGCAATTGGTACTGCTGCTGGATCGCGTACTTTCTTCATGCCTTTCATCGGCGGGCTTATCAGTGGCTTGGTAGGCTGGGTAGTTTGGGCGGCCATAACCTATTATGTCGGTCAGGCGCTGTATAAAGGTAGGGGCAGTTTCGAAGGCATGCTGCGCGTGCTTGGTTATGCCAACGCGCCACGAGTTCTGGGCATCCTATCCGTCATACCCTGCATTGGTTGGATTGGAGCGCTGGTGGGTGGTATCCTGTCCCTTATTGCAGGCATCATGGCTATTTCCGAAGGGCTGGACCTTGACACAGGCCAGGCCATCATCGTCGCGGTCATCGGCTGGATAGGATGGCTCATCGTCACGATTGTAGTCGGCGCCGTTTCGGGTGGGATGATTTGGGCCCTTACTTCCCCCTTCCGAAGATATTGATGCAGGAAACTGGTCGCCAAGTGACCTGTTCTGTAACGCGCAAGCCTGCGTGACCTCTTCACTGGAATGCCACCTGGACACAGCACAGCAGAGGTGAGGTCATGCGCGGGGCACGAGTTGACGACTTTTCATAAAGGGGTGCTGCGAAGAGGGACTGCGATGCAGCACCTCGTTTTCTTGTACAGCGATCCTCGCTTGCAACCACACCCTAAACCTGCAAAGGAGGCGGCGTGAATTCACGTTTGAAGCACATCTTCCGCAGCGATGGGCGCGCAATAATTGTGCCCATAGATCATACGGTGGCCCTGGGTCTGGTTCCGGGATGGGAGAACCCAGAGAAAACTCTGTCGGCCATCATCGAAGGCGGTGCCGATGCGATTATGACGACGTACGGCATTGCGAAGCATTTTCGTTGGCTGCTAGAACGCAAGGTAGCTACAATTGTGCGTCTGGATGGAGGGCCCACGCCCTTCAGTGAAGAATGGGGCTCCTATACCCACTGGGTTCAGTTGTACTCGGTCGAGGATGCTCTACGCATTGGCGCTGCCGGTGTAATTGTCATGACCTGGTTTGGCATTCCCGCAGAGGTCAGTTCGATTGAGACGACAGCGCGTGTTGCCGCAGAGTGCGAACGCTGGCAAGTGCCGATGGCGTCCGAGGCCATTCCGTCTCAACCCAAGTGGTTCGACGCAGAAGCCCTGGCAACAGCGGCACGCATCGCTGCAGAGTACGGTGCCGACTTTATCAAGACGCATTACCCTGGTTCGGCTGACAACTTCCACCGCATTGCCTCTGTTTGTCCTGTCCCGGTGCTGACGGCAGGGGGAGCCCGAACAGAATCCGTTCGAGATGCGCTAGAAGCAGCCGAGGGCGCCCTGCAAGGTGGAGGAGCAGGGGTTTTCTACGGGCGTAACGTGTGGCAGTACCCTGATCCTGCGGCGATGACCAGAGCACTGGTGCGCTTGATACACCAGGGAGCCACTGTAGACCAGGCTCTTCAGGAGGTAGAATAACCTCTGTCTGAAGTGATACAGAATTGTGTGGATGTCTCAGGAGTGGAGGTCAGGTTGGTTAGCAGTGACAGGGAAGCCGAAATCGTGCAGCTCAGCACGGTGCACGGGCAGCCCGTACGCCAGCGCTGTGTGCTGGATGTAAGTCAAGCAACGTACAACTGGTGGAGCGCTGTCCAGCCTCGCCGACAGCATGGTGAAGTCGTGTTGTTCATTCGCCGCCATAATGGAAACCTGATCCTGCACAGCAAGGATTTCTATCCTGTGGGCACGTTACGGGTGCCCTCTGGCGGGATCAAAGAGGACGAGCCCCTGTTAGATGCCGCACACCGCGAAGCTTTAGAGGAGACTGGACTGCAAGTTGCTGTAGAGCGATTCCTGGCCGTGGTAGAGTTTGAATTTCGTTGTCAGAAGTTTTCGATCTCGTTTCCGTCGTACCTGTTTTTGCTGCGCGAACTGGGAGGGGAATTGAAAGCGATGGATGCGGACGAGCACATCGTTGCTTTCGCTGAGGTGGCTCCTGATAACCTAACCTCTGTAGCACAGTGTTTGGAGAATGTGCCCCAGGACTGGTGCGACTGGGGACAGTTTCGGGCCTTTCCACATCGCCTGGCAGCCGAGTTGCTCGCGAAATCCCAATGACCAACTCCAAATGGACTAATTGGGACTTTCATTGGGATTTGGGGTTTTGTCATTTGGAATTGATGAGATGTTGGAAAAGCAGTATGATGTGATCGTAGTTGGCGCTGGCCATGCTGGCTGTGAAGCTGCCTTGGCTGCAGCACGCCTGGGAGCGTGCACACTCCTGCTGACGATGAACCTGGATCTGATTGCCCAAATGCCCTGCAACCCAAGCATTGGTGGGCCAGCCAAAGGCCATCTGGTACGTGAGATTGACGCCCTCGGCGGAGAAATGGGCCGCAATACGGACCGTACCTTCATCCAGATTCGCATGCTCAATCTGTCGAAGGGTCCTGCGGTCCGTGCTCCTCGAGCTCAGACAGACAAGCGCCTGTACTCACTGGCAATGAAGCATGCGCTGGAACGTACGGCGAACCTCGATGTAGCGCAGGCACTTACGGAGCGCCTGCTGGTACGCGACGATTGTGTAGAGGGTGTGGTCACCAGGACAGGTCAGGTCTACCACAGCCTGACGGTGGTGCTCACAACAGGTACCTTCCTCAATGGCCGCATCCTGACTGGCGAATACTCTTACCCGGCCGGCCGCGCCGGTGAATTTCCTGCCGTAGGGCTTTCATCCTGCTTGCAGGAACTTGGTTTCACCCTCGGCCGCTTGCAGACCAACACACCGCCACGTGTAGATGCGCGTACGATTGATTTCAGCCAGACCGTATCACAATTCGGCAGCGAGACGCCGCTCTACTTCAGTTTTGAATCGCGCGCCGAAGCT
>Ga0172364_10002446_pt1 | contig 14774 bp, 11 predicted proteins | sample LakKivSesite10cm_FD_114545 | JGI IMG/M metagenome (GOLD analysis project Ga0172364, IMG submission 114545) | Sediment microbial communities from Lake Kivu, Rwanda - Sediment site 10cm | ecosystem: Environmental > Aquatic > Freshwater > Lake > Sediment | place: Rwanda: Western Province, Lake... | reverse complement strand
GGCTGACGTACGCTAGATATGTGGTGTTCCAGCTGAACTGGATGTCCAGGCCGTAAAGGTCAGTCACATTCTCAACTACAACGGCAACAGTGAAGTTTTTGCCAACGACATCCTCAGGCCCAAACTCGAAACTCTCAGGAACAATTCTAATAAGTGTGGTTTCTTGTGGACTTGGCGTCCCTCTAGCCAACATGCAGAATAGAGAGAACGTTAAGAGCGTTAATAAGGAGTTTTTCATAATCCATTGCCATGAACTTTTTCCCATTCCTTGACAACTCCACCATTAATTTACAACTAGTAATATTTGAACTATTGATATTTAACTTATATGGAACAATTTTCTGTTAGGAAGTTCCATAAATCTAGTATTGAGACACCCATTAATGCTTGCGCCCCTGAATTTCAGTAAAGCGAAGCCGTAGCCGTAGGGCAATACATTCCTGCAGGCTAACACAAATCATCAATCAATAATCCTAAATGCGAGCTTGGCATTCTAATGGTAACAAAACTAAAGTAATCGTCTTTGCACTGTTTGTAATATGAGAGAGAGAAGAACTTTTGGCTTTTTCCTATTGTTCATATTCCTACTATTAGCCATTTTGTGTTCAGTGAAAGTTCCTTCTATTAAAACTAACAAGTTTAGTATAAGTAATCCTGTTGAGGTTCCTTGCGGGCCTAACAATTTTTATAACGTTACCTTGGAGCCCCTAGGTAAGGAAGATTATCATGTGGAAGTTGAAATTCGGCCTTACTATGTTGATTTGCCTATGCAAGTTGATTTTTGGGCGGTTAACGAGACATGGCTCGATCCGCTAATTGAATTTGTAAGTTGCGGCATTTTTGAAGATGACTATCCCTACAACTATCCTTTCAATTTGACAAAGTCTTATGCCCGAGAAATAAACATCACACGTTCAAGACCATTTGAACTAGTTAACCTAGGCTATAATGGTGTTTATTGTTTGGTACTCATGAATTTTTTTAGCAATACACAATCTGTATCGGTGAGTGTTGAAGAACGCTATGTCGAATCCTTTCGCTTATTGCTGGAGCCTAACCTCACAAACACAATAATTGCAACAGTAATAGCTGCAGCCGGAGTCTATCTTGTGATCTCTAGTCCCAAACGATCTGCAAGAAAAGCAAAGGCAAGGTATATGATGAGCAGAATTATACCAGCCATAATCAAGGCGTGTTCCACAAGTGCAAAATCGTTTGGCTTCCGCGCTTCTATTCTTAATATTTCTTAGGGTCCCACTGTTTCTTTGCCAAAGATTGTGTCGCAGTGGCGCGAGCTACTTTTTATTCATGTTGATCACCTTAATACACATAGTTTTACTTAGAGAATTTTCCGTTAACTACTTGTTTGAATTTTTTCTATGTCAAAACTTAATTAATACTGCCGATTAATTTTATTGTCGTGGTTAAATGGTATCTAGACTATCAAATATTGCCAAAGTAATTTCGCTCAGAAAAAAAGAGGCCCTAATAATTCTTTTATGGGGACTAATATTGGGATTAATCGTGATTGAAGTCTATTGGGTCGGTTATCAGGAAATTAGGTGGCTTCAATATTATCGAGTACCATACGGTTGGTATGAGACGCCAACGCCGAAGCTATTAGACTTGTTACTTGTGTTAATCGCCAGCATAGGTTTTGGCGCTTTAATGTCCAACACGAAGGTTCTTTTCTATGGATATATTGCCGGGTTTCTTTTAGCGTTCTTTATGAGTTTTGTTTTTGTGATGTATTACATGTGGGCGGTGTTACGCTTAGAGGTCTTGTTTAATTGGGCTAATTTCGATTGGGAGTGGGCAGTATTTTTTGCAACGTTGAATGTTGGCAAGATCATGTTTCCGCAGGTAGTTTTCCTGAGTTTGTTAGGTGTGGTCGTTGGGTGCTTTTTGCGGGGGCGATTTGGCTACTGATTTAGCTTTGTTAATAATTTGTTTACGGCTTAAAGCTTAAATTGTTGATTAGTCAATATCAGCATTAGTCTTTGGGGTGAGGCAATATGAGTTTAAAAAGAAAGTTAAGATTCTTCCTATTGATTATAGTGATTGCAGCGTGCTTTAACATAGTAAAACTTGTTCCATCAATCGGCGCTGAAGGCTTAATTGAACAGAGCCGCTACCCAGTTGTTTACGTCTTTCCAAGAAATGTTAGCGCGTCTCTCGGTGAAGTTTTTACTATAAGTGTTATTGGCTTTAACTTTACGGACAAAAAAATACAGGATCCTGACAACCCTGGGACCTCAGTTTGGGTTGGCAATCTTGGCGGTTTTGACATCCAATTTACGTGGGATCCTGAAGTCCTACAATACGTCAACCACACTGTTACTGTTTCAGCTCAGGATTATCCGGCGCCGAATCCGCCGAGCCCCTATGGAGGCGCCCTCAACCAACCGTTCTTGGAGATTAAAAACATTGTAAATGAGTCTGGAGGCATTCCGTTCGCAGACCCTCAAACTAGAGCATGGTTTTCTTATGCTTCAATGGATCCAGCCGAACCGTTCAATGGAAATTGTACCTTCTTCACGATGACATTCAGAGTCAAGAATGATAAGAAAGCTTGTGTCTTGGAATTTGTCCCCGGTGAAACAGGAGACTTTCCTCAACTATCAGTTTCCTCAACTATCCTTTCCATATACAGGAAAGTTTACAATGGTTACTATAGATCTATGTCTGTTCCTACTGCTGACTTTACTTATCAACCCAGTGTTGCAGTTCTGAACAGAACTACAGAATTTACGGCATTGGTGAGTGAAAACGTGTCCAACATAGCCCTCTACATGTGGGATTTCGGCGACGGCGTCCAACAGAACACTACAGCTCCTATAATAACACACGTTTATAACTCAACGGGAGATAAGACGGCAGCTCTGAAAGTTGTTGACGTCGACGGCTTTGAAAGCAGTTGGTCGTCAAAAACTTTGGCGGTCATAGCTTTTAGAGATTTAAAAGTCTCTGAAGTCAGGTTTCCAGCACCAAAAATCAAAATAACCCCGCAGACCTTACTCACGCTTAACACCATCATTGAAAACCTTGGCGAAAGTAACGAAAACTGCACTGTTTACGCCTATTATAATACTACTAAAGTGGATCCTGCTGATCCTGAAGCCGCTGGTTGGAACTTGATAAACCAAACAAACATCTTACTTAGCAAAGCAACTTCAAGGACTTTGACTTTCAGTCTTAATACAACACTGTTGGCAGTGAACTCGTCATATTACGCGTTTGCAAAAGTGACTGGAATACCAAGCGGCTACGAAAGAAACACAACGGACAATTCCAGATTGTCAGACAAATTGATATTCGTAACAAACGTGGACATCCATGAAATAAGCATCGTCAACTTTGACTGTGTGTGGCAAATTGGTGCGGTTCTGAGGTTTCCGCCGTTAATTGAGGGCGAAGACGCTACCTTTAGACTGACGCTTGCAAACCTTGGAGCAGTTCCAGACACCGCAAATATAACACTCTATGTTGATGGTGATTCTGTGGAAGACCGTAGCATCTCACTTCTTTGGGGTGAACAGAAGGAGGTTCCCTCTTGGGGAGAATCAATTGCAGCTGGCTACCATAATCTAACAATTGTTGTAAAAGCAGCCGATTTTAGCACAAGCGACACCATATGGCTCCGAGTCGTGAAGCCGCCTCAACTTCAAATTAACATTGCACCTTCAGAACCGATAGTGAATCAAACAACCACGCTGGATTCCTCTGCAAGTGTCCATCAAGACCCAGAAGCAAACATTACGATGTGGACGTGGAAGTTATATGCACCTGGAGTTTCAACTGAAGAAAATCCCACAGCAACCATTAATGGCGAAATTGTCAGCTACAACTTCACCATAGCGGGCAACTGGACTATTGTATTAGACATTATGGACAGTCCATATGGATTGAAATTTGACACAAAACGATCTGGAACAAACGCTTATCGTAAACAAGTAACGATGAGTGTGGCGGAATCAGGGCTGCAGCAGGGAGGCGGCATTCCCACGGAGTACATCATAGCGTTTACCTTGATTATCGTTGCTATGGTCGCAGCTGTCTTTGTTTTCTACCGTCGACGCCGACTTGGAGCCAAAGTTGGGGAATCTCAGACAGAAGCCGCTTAGTTAACGCCCACGAATTTCTTTTCATTATTGGTGTTAGAACAATACCCAAACGATAAAAATAACAAAAAGAAAAGATTCGATTCCAGATTTTCCCTTTACAATTTTTGATGTCACCGTTAAAGCTGCCTTTGCAAATAACGACCCAATTAATGATTGCGGATAAAACGCTCATTTGCAGTACGGCATTTGCCGTGACCTTTGTTTTGAAGTGGAGCTTTGCTTGACCACGTTAGGCTCTTAGCTACGCTAATGCTGCAGGATCTCTCGCACAGTGTATTTAGATAAGTGTCTGACAATAGGTTTCGCGAAACTGACGGTATAATAAGTGTCATGCCGATAACAAGCAAAGTGATAACAAACTAGACGCCAGTTTCTGCGTTTTCGATTTCATCTTCTCCTTTCACTTCAACAATAAATAGCTGGAGTAATGTTCTATTTTACATTGATCTTCATTTAAACAGCTTTTCATTGTAATGTCAATGTGCATATCAACCTTGAAGAAGGCTAGCTTTTTTTACCTTTCTTTTTTTCAGATTTGCCTTCCAATGTTGTTTCGTAATTTTGGAGGGCTTTCTCGACATCCCACTCGAATCCTTTAAGCTCTTTCGGAGCGGCTCCAAAAGGGTCTGCTGCACTTTTTTTCTTGGCGCTTTCAAGACCGTACATCGCTCTTACTCGTTTGTCTTCTTGAATCAAAGCGTAAACTGCCAAAATGGAAGGCAGAATTGCTAGAGTTAGGGGGTGGACGAAAAACACGAGCCAGAGTTGAAGAAATATGTAAGCGGCGAACAGCGGTGGAACCCAAAACCAAAAAGTCTCCAGAACAGCCTTAGATAAGACTGTAAGTTCTACAATTGTTTCCTTGAGTTTTTGCAGTCTCCGCAAAAGCAACACGGCTTCACCAGCATACGAAAAAGAGTTCCCAATATTTAACCTTTAATCTCTAACACCGAAAAGAAGTAATATTTGCCATGGCTGATGCCTGTTAAGCCGTTTTCAAGGCGTTATTTTAACATAGAACATTTTTCCGAAAGCTTTAATTATCTTTAGTCACCGAATATATTCTGCGAAAGGAGAGAGCAAAACAATGAAAGAAAGAGGTATCTTTGCAATAGCGATTTTGATTTTGCTGATGGCTTCGACTTATTTGCCTACCACTGTAAAGGCTGCGGGGCGCTCAGATATTGACGTGACTTTCTATGCCAGCCCAGATGCTGCATGGACAGCATTGGTGGGTGGTCAAGCAGACATGATGCAGTGGTCTTTGACGAAGGTGCAGATGGAAGCTGCGGAGGCGGATCCAAACCTTGTACTTGAAAGGTACGACGAGAACGGGTTTTACGAGTTTGATCTAAACAATAACTACACAATCTTAAGCTATCCAGGTGTGCGATCACCAACAAACGAGTTGAAGGTGAGGCAGGCAATCACACGGCTAGTTGACAAGGACTACATCGTCGCAAACATTCTCGAGTACTTCGGTGTCAAAATCGACACGATGATTCCTAAACCTCAAAAAGAGAACTGGGCGAACACAAGCGTAATCGACGACAACTGTCTCTACCCATACAACCCTGAAGAAGCTGCCACGCTACTGTCTGCCGCAGGTTTCGCCGACACTGACGCCAATGGCTGGCTAAACTATCCAGCTGATTGGCCAGGCGCTCCAGGGGCAGACACTACCGTGTATCCACTTGTGGTATGTGTACGGAGCGACCATGGCCACAGACTGTCCGCAGGCCAATACTTAATTACTCAACTCGAATCCACTTTGGCAGCCACTTCGATAGGGGCAGGTTTCAAGACAACGGGCACAACATGGCAGCAACCACGCTCAGTCCTATCCCCCAAAGTCATGGGCAACATGGATTACCACGTTTATACAGGCGGCTGGAACGTAGGCAGGTACCCAACATACTTGTTCTTCCTGTATCACAGCATGTTCTGTTATTCATACGGATCAAACTATGTGACGGGAATGGACATTAATAATGAGCCAAACTATCCGCTGCTTGATGAGTATGCTGCAGCTATCTGGTACACTCCAGACATTCCAACAGCAATGCAGGCAGCCAAGAAATTTGGAGGACTCTTCGCTGAACTATGCATCAACATCCCATTATGGAGCTACTCTGACTACTGGTGTCACAGAAAAACGCTTGCAGGCGTGGTCAACGAGCTGGGCTATGGTACTGAGAACGCTTACACTTTCATCAACGCTTACCGTGTAGAGGGTGGACCGATAAGGTTCGCAGTCACCAATGGCCCCACCAGGCTCAACATCCTATACTCCCAATGGTTCTTCGAATATGGCTTCATGGACAGGTTCCTTACAAGTGCCATGAGCGTCCAGCCCTACGACTTGGCGGTTGACCAACCTTGGGTTGTCCAAGACTGGGAGACAGGCACATGGGACGACGAGGGCGTAACTAAGACCGTGGTCACATACTACATAAGGAAAGACGTTGGAATAGTCGCACCAGTAACAGGCGAATTCGTGCGCTACTGGTCTGCTGAGGACTTTGACTTTACAATATGGTACAACTACGCCTTCGACGATTCTTGGCAGTGGGGCAGCTTCATGGATGTCCGCTACACCAAAATAGTAGACGTTAACGGGGACGGGTGGAACGAACTTAAAGTATACTTCGACGACCAAAGCTACTTTTTCCCCTCTGCTCCAACTTACCCGCTCATGGTGAAAGATGAATTGCTAGACCCGTTATGCGCCCAGTACACCGATTCTTGGGCTCAAGTAGGCACGGATGAACATGCTTTAACTTACAATGTGGTTCAAGAGGTCAGCTGCTCCCTTGATGGCGCACCCCTAGTTGAGGGCGTCGACTACATCATCAGAGCAGGCTACGACGTTTACGTCCATAATGTATTCGTCCCACTCCGCGCCCTAACAGGAACAATAACCAAAACCTACTGGTACGCAGACATCCCAGCCACAGGGTTCTACCTAGCTGGCCTACCATGGCAACAAACCATGTACAGCATAGGCACGCACTATCCAGTGTCAATGACAACAGACCCGCCAGGCATAGGCGACACCATAGTCCTGAAGAAGAATCCAAACTTCTTCATAACACCACTCCTAGGAGAAATTGACTGGGCTTGGAAGTGGGTTGGCACGACGAAACCACGCAGCGGCTACTACAAGATTGAAATCTTCGACGTGGTCAGAGCAACAGGCGCCTACTGCTCAAGAGGCGACGGCACCTTTAACCCCAATTACTTCCCAGGAGCAGACCTAGACTCAAGCGACCTAGGCCACATAGGCATATACGACCTAGTAACCATCACGGGCAAATACGGCCAAACCTTCGGAACACCACCGTAAACAATCTAAAAACAATCCTCAACCCCTCTTTTTTATCTAAGTCAAAACTTAAATACTCAAATAAACAGCTTTGTTTTACATGAAAAGAGAGGGGAATCATACGTGGGCCTAAGGGCTTACATTATCAAGAGAATCATATATATGGTCATCCTAATATGGGCAGTAATAACAGTTGAGTTTATGATATTTAATTTGTTACCTGGAAACCCTCTCGAAGCCTATGTATCAGGTATGAGAGGAATAATAACACCGGAAAGGATGGCCGAACTTAGGCGTGCATTTGGTCTTGATAAGCCACTACACGAGCAATATTTAAACACCATTGTCCGCCTACTAACATTCAACTTCGGCATATCAGCCCATAGCAGCGCCCCAGTCTCCTCTGAAATTATGCGCAGACTGCCAAACACTCTCCTTCTCATGGGCATCTCTACAGTTTTGTCTATAATAGCGGGAAGCCTCATAGGCGTGTTGACGGCATATAAAAGAGGCGGAGTGTTCGACACTGCAACGGTCACACTATCACTGTTGACATATTCGGTTCCGATATTCTTCATAGGATGGCTCCTGATATTCATCTTCGCCCTGCAACTGCATTGGCTTCCTTCAGGACTGATACAGCCGCAAGCATGGGCTCATGCCCCCCCGTCAAACTTTCTCGAAAAAATTGCAGGTAGGCTCCTTCACTTGGCACTGCCCACGATAGAACTGTTCCTCTTCAGCGTTGGCGGCTGGATACTTCTAGCTAGAGCGTGCGTTCTCGAAACAATCACCGAAGACTACGTAGTCACAGCAAGAGCTAAAGGTCTAAAAGAAAGAACCATACTATACAAGCATGTCTTGAAGAACGCGTCTCTACCCATAATAACAAATGTCGCGTTATCCCTAGCATTCACGATTAGCGGCGCCATAATCACCGAGACACTCTTCTCATACGACGGTATGGGGTTACTAACCTTTCGGGCACTTAACCCCCCAGACCTGCCTGTCTTACAAGGCATCTTCTTCATACTGGCTTTGGCCGTGATCATCGCAAACTTCATCGCCGATCTACTATATGGAGTAGTTGATCCAAGAGTTAGATACGGGTGATAAAGATGGCCACAAGAAAAGCTTCAATAGCCTTTGCAATACAAAGATTCAAAGGATTCTGGGAACAATTCAGGAAAAGTAAACGCGGGATAACTGGACTCAGCATCGTAATATTTTTTATGGTTATAGCACTATTCGCTCCTGTCATTGCACCCTACGAGCCTATAAACCCCATGGAAGATGTGGGACAATACCCTGCTTACGGACCAGGCATAGGTCGCAAAATTGCAACGCGCCTATGCTACCCTGCATGGTACAAATACATGCCCAATGTCCCAAAAGGAAAAATTGACCTCTCGGAAGAATTCTACAACAGCATTACTTATGTGCCGGAGTATAAAAAGACTTTTCAACTGTTTGGGCGTGTAGGTGAGGAGAACGCTACTGATGACGTTCTATTCTTGAGTAGAAGAGTATCTACGCTACACAGCATAACGGCTACATACTTGAACGAAAGTTCCGATTCAATACCATCCAGCGACTATGTGGTAAAACAATACGATCCTAGAGAGATAATGCTGAAGAAAACTTACCCCAATGGAACAGTATTTAAGGTAATGTATACCACTGGCGTTGACATTGTGGAAAACATAGAAGTGATTCAAGACCCAACCTTTGCTTCGCAAACTAGTTTTAACGAGTGGTCCATTTCAACAGACCAAGGCTTCAACGTAGAATACAACAGCGTAAAAGGCTTCTCCAATGATGGATGCCTCGAAATATCATACTTGCCAACCGCCTTACCTCCCGAGACAGCTAAAGTGACATTGTCAAGGGCTTTCAAATACCCTTATTGGGAGCCTCCGCGCCAAGTTCTAATGCACCTATCCTTTAAGCTTGAAGGTACTCAAAACGCTTCAATAACATTCTTCTTCACGAGAGAAGACAAGCCAGAACCGTTTATCTTGAGAGCTTATCAACTGAACGCGTCAACTTCATACGAGCACAAATACTTCGATGCTCTCGCCCCCGAGGTCAAGGCCAATCTTGGATCGGAGCATCCGTTGGATCTTATATTCGCCTATCCATCAAACTACACCTTCTCCATGCAAGTAACTTTCGACAATCCAAACGCAAGCACGAAACTATACTTGGACAATGCACATTGTGTTATCTATGGCAATGCGTTTGGTTTGCTCGGAACAGACAATGACGACCGATTTCCACGAGACATCTTCTCCACTCTAGTTTACGGGACAAGAATATCCCTTCTTGTAGGTATGCTTTCAGCCGTGTTTTCGACATTAATCGGGCTTTTCCTAGGACTGATTTCAGGATATGTAGGTGGCATAGTTGACGAAGGCATCATGAGGTTCGCAGACTTGCTTCTCGTTCTTCCAACGTTGCCCCTCTTCATAGTGTTAATCATTGCACTGAGGTCCGTTGGAACGTTAATCAGCATATGGAACATCATCATAATAATCACCTTCTTTGGCTGGATGGGCTTTGCGAGAAGCGTAAGGTCCATGGTTATAAGCCTCCGAGAAAGAACATTTGTTGAAGCCGCCAAGGCAGCTGGCGGTGGAACGATGCACATAATAAACAGGCACATTCTCCCAAATGTCTTCGCTCTTGTCTATATTACATTGGCTACTGCCGTCCCAGGCGCTATAATACTGGAGGCGTCTCTAAGCTGGATGGGACTTGGCGACCCATTGGTGGCTTCTTGGGGAAAAATTCTATATGACTTCCAATCAGCTGGTATTGCCCTTACAAAAGGACTTGGAGAATATTGGTTCTGGGTCTTCCCAGCGTGTATTGCAATAGCTTTGCTTGCAACCGCTTTCATTCTGATGGGTTATGCACTAGACGAAATATTGAATCCAAGACTTAGACAGAGAAGGTAAATATCTCAGACTGCTTGGCTAGCAGTATTTTCCAGTTGCCTAATCTTAGCAGCTACGTAAATCCTAAATTCTCTATCAAGTTTTTCAACAGCTTCTTCGGACTTTAAGCCCTTCAATGCAAAAAAACCTCCACCGAGGAGTGTTGCAAGGTTTCCGTACATAGTAAGCTTATGAGAGTGTACACCGGCGACAAGTCTTACTGTGAAGTCGTTAGGTTGTCCGTTGACGAACACATGAATGTTTTCAACCATCTTAAGGTGCAATGATGGCCTTGCGATTATATGGTAATCTTTCCCCGATTTCTTGACGTAACTTGTAAATCCTCTGTGTTCGAAGAATTTTGCTATGTGCTCACTTAGCGCTGCTAAATCAACATTTCCGTTTTTCCAGTGTTCCTCCATAATTGTCGCCTACTTTCGCCATAAAGACGACGAAATAAAAAGTTTTCTTCGCAAGCATCAAAGCTTATATAAACCTCTCTGCTTTATCAAAGAAAAGAAACGCTTAAAGAGCGAGTGAATATGTCGCTATTAGAAGTGCAAAATCTAACAACCTATTATACCACTCTTAGAGGGCCTGTACACGCCGTAGAAAACATTTCTTTCAGTATGGACAAAGGGGAGCCTTTAGGACTAGCGGGAGAATCGGGCTGTGGTAAAACTACTGTAGCTTTGTCGATCTTGAAAATCCTACCATACAATGGCAAGGTGATCAGTGGAAAAATACTCTTCAAGGGCAAAGACATCGTTAAAGTTTCTGATGAAGAGATGCGTACTCAGATACGATGGAAAGGAGTTTCACTGATCTTTCAAGGGGCCATGAACGCCTTGAATCCCGTATACAAGATAGAAGATCAAATTATCGAAGCAATCCTTACTCACGAACCCGGTGTTACAAAAAAAGAAGCTAAGGAAAGGATAGTTCGCCTCTTTGAGATGGTCGGTGTAGATCCTTCGAGAAAAGGCAACTATCCGCACGAGTTCAGCGGCGGCATGAAGCAAAGGGCAATGATCGCAATGGCTCTTGCTTGCAATCCAGAGATCCTAATTGCAGACGAGCCAGGAACCGCCCTTGACGTAATCGTGCAAGCCCAAGTTTTGAAATTGTTCAACGAACTTAAGAAGAGGCTAAACTTGGCAACAATTCTAATTTCGCATGATCTTTCGATAATTTCAGAGACATGCGACAAACTCGCCATAATGTATGCTGGTAAGATCGTTGAGCTTGGCGATGTCTACACAATGTTTAAGGATCCATTGCATCCGTACACTGAAGGACTAATCTCTGCTTTTCCGAATATTAAAGAGCAAAGAAGGAAAATGATTTCTATACCTGGCACACCGCCTGATCTTCTTAGGCCGCCGTCAGGTTGTAAGTTCCATCCTCGCTGCAGTTATGCTATGGACATATGTAAAAAGAACGAGCCAGAATTCATTGAGATATCCAAAGGCCACTTTGTAATGTGTCATCTTGTTTCAAAGGAGTGATGGGCATGAGTGAAACAGTGATCAAGATTACAAATTTAAAAAAGTGGTTTCCTGTAAAAATGGGTTTTTCAGGTTCTTTATTTTTTAGGCGGCAACTTTTCGTTAGGGCTGTAGATGGAATAAGTTTTGAAATCAAGAAAGGTGAGATCTTTGGCTTAGCTGGCGAGAGTGGTAGTGGAAAAACGACCACTGGCAGATTAATTCTTCGACTTCTCGAGCCAACAGCGGGAACCATCATGTTTAGAAAGCAAGATATCACGCGTTTAGACGAAAATGAAATGAAAGAATTACGGAAAAGGATGCAAATAGTGTTTCAGGATCCTTATGAATCCTTGAATCCTAGAATGGCTGTTGGTGACATTATTGCAGAACCGTTGAGAGTTCTTCACGCTGTCAACAACGAGAGGGAGTTGGAGCAACGGGTTAAGCAGGTTCTCAAAGATGCTGAGCTGCATCCTGCTGAAGAATTTATCTTCAGATACCCTCATGAGTTAAGTGGCGGGCAGAGGCAAAGGGTGGCAACCGCTAGGGCTTTCGTCTTGAATCCAGAATTTGTAGTGGCTGACGAGCCCGTTTCGATGCTTGACGTCTCAACTAGGGCTGAGATTCTCCAGCTAATGGTGTCGCTCGTGGAAAAGTATCAGACTTCGTTCTTATACATCACCCATGATTTGGCTTTATCAAGGCACATGTGTGACAGAATTGCAATAATGTATCTAGGCAAGATTATGGAGTTGGGTACAACTAACCAGGTGATCTATGAATCCCTTCATCCATATACTAAAGCGCTTATTGTAGCGGTACCCGTTCCTGACCCAACAAGCAAGCGAAGCGAAGTGGTGATCAAAGGCGAGATACCAAGTCCAGTGAACCCACCTTCTGGATGCAGATTCCACACGCGCTGTCCAGAATATATAGGCGACATTTGCCGCACAAAAGAGCCTCAACTAATAGACGTAGGCGACAATCATCTTGTGGCATGTCACTTGTATGGTGGAAAAGAAGTGAAGGCTTAGTCGCTAATATTTGCCTTCCACGATTTTCTAACGTTCGCTTTCTTGATCAAAATAACTGAATGCTAATATCGTTATAGTACACTTATCAAGATTGACACTGTGATTTCTTAAATGGAGTTAACTCCAATGATTGCGACGGTTATTGTGCCATGATAATACTAGCGTTCTGAGTCTTCGGTTGTGCTTCCTACTTCTTCAATCCAGTATGTTTCTTCTGCGGTCGGGTTCTTGCCGCCCAAACCCACACTGCGCAACCAGCTACTACCGTCACTCCGCCTGTTGGAATTAGGAACCATTGATCCTTCACCATTTCTGCCCTATATTTGTAGAGGTAAAGTCTCGTAGGAGGAATAGGAGGTCCCATAAGTGTAACGGTGACGTTGTAGAACCCGTCAACGTTTACTGTTCCACCTATCACACATTGTCCATATAAGTACTCATCCAAGTATTCACCAGTATAAGTGTTGTTTCCAACACTCCAAGTGTTATTAAAAATTTTCAAGCTCAACCCGTCACTTTTATGATGAACTTTTACAATGAACAAGGCAAGGTCCTGTGTCCCCTCCACAACACGGTATTCAGCTTCCAATTTTGTGCTCTGTTCGTATGGATCAATAATCGTAACATTTACTGGAACAAGTTCGATGTAGTCACCGCCTACTTTGAACTCGTCAGTAGTGTCAGCGTACCAATACCATTCTTGTCCTGGCGATATTCCCAAAACTAGCTTTTGGCCTTTAGTGTAATTATCACCTATGGACAACACATTCAGTTCGGATTGCTTGGTATCTCCTAGGGATGTCGTGACTTCCCGTGAGGCGTTACCAAAGGAGGCAACGATAAGTCCAGCCATCACTAAGACTACACTGAGCACAAGCCACTTCTTTCTCACCATAACACCACCTAACCGAACTGTTTCAGGAAAATCTGAATGTGACTCGCTTGTATTAAGCTTTCGAATTAGCCATATCATTCAAATACAGGCAAATAATATTAACCAAAAACACCCCCCATCAAGCAGAGGTATTGAAAGAAAAACTTCCTGCACTGTGACTTCACAGCAATAGCTTTTGCTTGCTTCATAATACCAATCGGCATCCGTTCCTACTTTGACCCAAACTGATTTTTGTTCTGCAACATATATTAAACTGGGAGAAATATGGGTCAAAACTTGTGATAATTTCAAAATTGAATACAGAATTTTTTTGCTGTTGGCGTGGCTTTACTGCTTCCAAAGGCCTATGCAATTGCTGCAAATTTTTTGGTCTAAATGCCTTGATAGTGGATTTGGCTAGACAATGCTGTGTTCCATCGTAGATGTGATGCCGCTTTTAACGGAGCATCTATCTTGCTAGCGTTGTTCGCTTCACTTTTCTTGCATTGGGTTCCTTTTTTCACATATTGAAGGACTATTTTGAGATTTTACCTTGTCCATCGGCGTGTGTTTGAAAAAAGCGTTTTGCATATTACTGAGGGGTCGGTTTTGGTTTCAAATGTGGGCAGCAGCGCCTTTCTTCACCATTTGATATAGAGGAGTTTTCCAGAAAGCTTTTAATTGAAGAAGTAGAAATTAACTGTAGTGAAGGAGAAAGGAGAAGAGAGAAAAAATGAAGACAAGAAGAGAGAAGGTTGTCAGCTTATTATTCGTTTCGATGCTTCTTTTGAGCGTGTCATTCGCAGGGGCGCAAGCGACGCTAGCGCCATTTGAACTGTTGGAAGATCCTAAAGTGCGGCCACCGCCTGAGCTTAGGGTGGAGCCTCAAGAGACGGTTGCGACACCTCCCGCCACAAAAGAGGTTGATGTAGCCATAAACGGTCTTATTGAGGACTGGTGCCTTTCAGGATTTGAAATCTGGCTGTAT
>Ga0172364_10002445_pt1 | contig 14776 bp, 10 predicted proteins | sample LakKivSesite10cm_FD_114545 | JGI IMG/M metagenome (GOLD analysis project Ga0172364, IMG submission 114545) | Sediment microbial communities from Lake Kivu, Rwanda - Sediment site 10cm | ecosystem: Environmental > Aquatic > Freshwater > Lake > Sediment | place: Rwanda: Western Province, Lake... | reverse complement strand
GTCTGCACGGAGATGATGTTCCGCCCAGAGCTGGCGCTCACCCGCCTCCAGCTCGCCGAGCTACTGCTGGAACACTACCCGGATCAGAAGAAGGAAGCGCTGGAGCACCTCGACTTCGCCATCAAAGAGTTCCAGGAAATGAAGATGCAGCCCTCCCTGGAGCGAGCACTCAGGCACAAAGAAATACTAAAGGCGTAAGCGTCCAGATACTCATCATCGAGTCGCTAGAATGACATTTACTACCCAAGAAGGACTCGCAGGCCAGGTTCTTGACATACCTGCCAAGGGGCCATAGACTGTAATCAAGGCAAGGGTAGTGCTGATGAAGTACCTCAAGTGTCAAACTGAAAATCGTGGACCAGCGGGGTCTTGCCCAAAACGTAGAAAGCCTCCCCAAGAAAATACCCAGCGTACTGTAAGTCCCTGTAAGTGAAGGCGATTCATAAAGGAGGTTCAATATGGCTAAAGCAACAGTCGAAGCGGTAATGGAGCATCACGGACAAGCGCTAATGTCGGGCAATCTTGACGAACTCGTGAAGGACTACACCAATGATTCAGTCTTCTTCGCCCCAACCGAGACGTACAAGGGACCGGAACGCATCAAAGCGGTTTTTGCGACACTGATGAAGATGCTCTCGCCGGAAGCGCTAGCTAACTTCAAGATCACCAAGCAGGAGATTCAGGGGGAATATGTTTACCTCCTCTGGACGGCGCTTCCGACGTTCCCATTTGCCGGGGACACGCTTCATGTCCGCGATGGCAAAATCATCATGCAGTCGGTTGTCTTCCCGGCGGGCAGCTAAGCTGCACCCAGCAACTACATCCTGTAGCGTTAAACACAAACGGGCATGCCCAAAACACGGTAGGGCAGACGACATTCTTATTACTGCAAGTAGCCACTGCTGGAATACTACCCTATAATTGCAGCCAATAAAATCTGTCGATGGAGGCGTGAAATGCCTGTCGCGAAGGTTGGCGACATCAATATCTATTACGAGATTCATGGCAAAGGAGAACCACTCGTCCTGATTTACGGCTACGCCGGTCACTCGGGGTTATGGTTTCGGCAGATGCCAGTTCTTTCAAAGGAATACCGGGTCATTGCCTTTGATAACAGAGGAGTAGGGCGGAGCCATGGGCCGGATCTACCTTATAGCGTGGCGATGATGGCAGGGGATATCTCAGGATTGCTTGATGCCGTAGGTATCGATGCTGCCCACATCTTTGGTGTTTCCATGGGCGGAATGATTGCGCAGCATTTTGCTTTGAATCATCCGCAAAGGGCGATGAGCCTCATACTGGGTTGTACCACCTGCGGTGGGGTCCACAGCGTCCAGCCCAGGCCCGAATCCCTGGCGGCTCTCGTTGATTTTGAGCGCTTTAAGAAGATGTCCCGCGAAGAAGTTGTAAGGCAGGCAATACCGTTCTGTTATAGCCAGAAGTTCATCGAAGAGAATCCTGATGTTATCGAAGAAAGAGTGTCTAAACAACTTGAATACCCGACATCCGCTCACGGAGCCATCAGGCAGGCCGAGGCTGTGACGGGCCACGACACGTACGAGCTATTACCGAGGATAAAATTGCCCACCCTTGTCATTGCCGGAGACAACGATAGGCTGATTCCCGTAGAGAATTCTCGGATACTGGCCTCCAGAATACCGGAGGCCGAACTGGTGATACTGAAAGGTCCAGGCCACGAGTTCTTCATAGAGGATGCAGATGAAACAAACAGGATAGTTCTTGGTTTCCTGCGACGTCACAAGAAAGGCCAGATGCCGTAATTGACCTAGAACTTGGCGAACAAAGAGTCCCAAGACATGAAGATGCAGCTCTCACTCGAGCCCGCTCTGAGATATGGCGACATACTGAAAGCATACATCCCCGGACACCTATTATCAAGACGCCGGAATAACACCTTCTGAACCCTTGTGCACCTGGTTTTTCAGAAGAGCAACGGGATTACCTGTCCGAGATCAAGCAAACCGTGACCCACACTGGCTGACAATACAGTCCCGGTCTTCTCTCTAAGGAATCCAAATAGCAGACCCGCGAAAAATGAAGTTATGCCCGCCAACACGTCCAGTCCGAATTCTCCCATCAGGGGATTGAAGGAGCTCAACACGTGGAGGATACCAAAAAGAGCTGCCGCAATCAGCAAAGCAGGACCAAAAGAGACTCCCTTGATAGTCCAGCGCCTCCCGAAGTCCTGATTCAGCCTGGACTGAAAGTAACCTCTGAACAGGATTTCCTCGCCAAATCCTGCAAAATAGAACTGGAAGGCAATGGTTGAGGCGATGATACCGAAACCTGCCACGCCGAGAGCAACAGCAATGATGGCGGGTATTGATATTATGGGCCAGAAGATGCGCACACCGGACTCCTTTGCCATGCCTTCATTCTTCTTGTTCAAAACGAGCCACAGAGCTAGCGCAATCGCAGCGATAATGAACAGCGGGTTAATCAGTCTGTTTCCTGTGATCGATGGGGAGATTAACGAGGGTATGTATCCCGCCGCGCTTATCAGGCATATTAGAGCAATACTCAGGTCAGAGCGCCATTTCTTGATGGTGAAGCCGTAAGAGGTAAAATCATTCTTTCCAATCGCCATGGCACCGATAGCCAGAACAATCATGATGACGTGGCTGAAATAGTTCCAGTGTAGATACTGTCTTTGAATAGCCGCCAGGTTGGTTGTGTCAAAAGCCCAGGAAATTACCAGGAGCACGATGAATATTGCTACAACTAAGCCTAAACCTTTTATCTTCATTTGTCGCAATTTCGCATGTCTTCAGTGAATCGTCAGGGGCTCGAACCCTGACCCGGGCAACTCTACAGAGAAACGCAGGGGGTGGCCTTAGCCCTTCTGGCTTCTGACGGGTTCTCTTATCACGAGTGCCAGTATGAAGGCTATTCCCGCCAGGCCGGCTATAAATGCCAGCGGCAAGATCCACTGCCCCGTGACGCTGCGCATGGATTCCATTACGGGGACGATGGCTACGGCGGCGGCGTTTCCCAGGAGCTGCAAATAACCGACGGAAATACCGGCGAACCGGGCACCGGTAATCTCGGCAGACATCGTCAGCATTATGGGCAACGCCGAGATCAGGAAGAAGCCCAGGAATACGGCATTGACTGCGTTCGCGGCATAACCCTTGACCATCATCAGTGCGATGATAGAGACTGTCCCGACCGCCGATGCCAGCAGCAGAAACGGCTTCCTCCTCATTATCCTGTCCGAAATCAACGGGATGACTACACAGCCGACTATGCCGCTGAGAATAAGTACGGCGGCAATGATCCCGGCATCGGTCAGAGGAATTTTCTGGAGTTCATTCAGTATTTTCTCCAGCCATGTGGCCAGCCCGTTGAAGACTCCGATGCCTATGAGGGCTATAAAGCCGAGAATCGCGAAGTCTCTGATCCTCAGAATGTGCCTGATGCCCTGCCAACCTGTGATTTCCTGCTGGACTTCCACTTCTCTGGCAGCGGTCGGCGGGTGAGGTCTCACCAGCAAGAAGAATAGCAGGATGCCCAGAAGGCCAAGGATGCCGTATATCACCAGCATGGTCTGGAATCCCAGATATTGTACCAGCGCCGGCGTCGCCCCCAATCCCACCATCATACCGACCAACAGTGCCAGCGAGCCCAACCCCACCGCAGTTGCCTCTTCTTTCTGCGGGAACCAGGTTACTACAAGCTTGGTAATGCCGTTCAGCACAAAAGGCTGCCCTATGGCAATCCCGATTTGCGATATCAGAAGAACGGTGAATGAGCATGTATTCACCAGGCGGAGCATGGCAAAGACACCGGTAAGGACCGCACCTATGCCCACACCGTATTTGAACCCTTTCCTATCGATAAGCATACCGGCAGGTATGGATACGAAAACGTATACTAAGGGAAAAACGAGCGTGAACCACATGACGCTGCTTGCGGTTATGGCGAAGCGTTCCTCGATGAATGTCTCGATGGCTGCGAAGTTCAGCCAGTATAGCTGAGTAAGCGCCGATATATACATATAGACGGCCACAACGACCCATCTATATCTATAGCTTTTATATGCGCTGACCGACTGCTCCATCCCTAGCCGAACAAATTCAGTGTTTGAGACTTCCCGTCCTTATCGATATGCTCGACGGTGATAGGGAAACCCTTGCCGCCGGCGGCCTTTACTTTGGTCTTGGCCAGCTCAAGCAAATCCATAGGATTGACACAGGCCTCGGGCGGAAGAACACCTTTCTCCTTGATCTTGCCGGTAGCCATGATTATTGCGCCTATCGCGGCCGGAATACCGGTGCCCTCCCCCATCCCCTGCCCCCTCGAGGACATCGAGAAGATATAGGTGTTCCTGGCACCATCCTTAGAACCCTTCACCACGATCTTCAAGCACCCCATTGGCTCGGTAAGGCCAGCTTCCTTCATCAGTCTTCCCCTCTGAGACAGTATGAAAGCGACGGCGAATTCCAGAGGAACGACCTTTTGTCCCTGGACTTCTACCGGTTCCTCACCCGTAACTCCCAGCCTCACCGTTCCCTTAATCAACTCGGCATAGGCCGGCGGCAGCACCAGCCCGAGATTGGTCACCCGTTTCACACCCCTCAGATAGTGAGGCAGAGTTATTGTCTCCGGATGAGGATAAGCATAGACTCTGTAGGTGCCCACATTCTCAAACTCGGCTTCCTCTTCCAGCGCCCTTCCACTCTCCTCAAAGAGCCTGACGGTGGTAAACATGCCATCGAGGAACACCGGTATATCCATCTTCATGGAATGGATCCTGTGCTTCACCACCGCCGCCCCCTCTATTTTCTCGCCCCCGTGGGCATGATATATGTCCACCGACTCCACCTGATCCAGCAGGGAATCGGCACAGAACCTCACCAGCACGTTGGCCACACCGGGAGAGCTGCCCATGCCGATGAGAGCCGAAAGGCCGGCGTTCTTGGCCTTTTCGTCCATAGCCAGAAGCGCCTCGGTGGCGTCAAAGTCATCGCAGACATCGACATAGTTGATCCCGGCTTCTATCACTGTCTTCAGTATCATCGGGCCATATTTGTAGAAAGGCCCTACGCAGTTGAGTACGACCGCCGAACCGGCAATCGCCTTCTTGATGCTATCCGGGTTTTCGGCATCGAAATCCAGCGCAGTCAGTTTAGCTCCTTTAGCTTCCTTGACCACCTTCCTGGCCGCCGCCATATTGATGTCGGCCACCGTTATATCGGAGAATACACCGCTCGACGCCAGCGTCTTTGTGGCTATGCTCCCTACAGCCCCGCCACCGCCCAGAACCGTTACTTTGGACATTCTGTTCCTCCTTTCTAGAATGAAGCTATCTAGTTTTGCCTTAGCTTTGGCTTCAGATTCATCTTGGCTTTCCCAAGAATTTCTCGCCTCCAAATCCTGCAGTCTTGTAGTGCGACCCTTTAGGGTCGTGCCGCACGAGGCTAAAGCCTCGCACTACATTGTCCAACACCCTCAGAATCTAAAATGTGATGCCTTTGCTGAACGGGTCGGCCCATTCCTTAAGCGCAATTGCCAGCTCCTGGTGGCCCTTGGCATACTCCGACAAAGGTATCCCCTTCATAGTAGCATCTATTGCCTGACGGAATGCCCTGCCGCCGGCGACCGGGCCCTTGGGATGAGCATGGATGCCGCCGCCAGAGCCGATGACGATGTCATTGCCCAGGGCCGCCATCACCGTGGGCACCATGGAGGGTGTTATACCACCCGACGCCATGGGGAAGGTCGGCTTGAGATGATACAGGGGGAACGTCAGGTTCCTGGCCACATTTCGGAACTTGTAGTCTATTACCGGCGCTTTCCCGTAGGGGGCGGGAATGACCACGATGTCGGCACCGGCGAGTCGCGGCAGCTTGCCCAGAACAAGATGGGAGCTCAAGCCGTGCCACGGCGACATGTATAGGGCGCCGGCTACATCCATATGGGCCAGGATGGGAACATCGATACCGGGGTCCTCAGCCAGCGCCTGCATCACGGGAAAACCGACTGCCAGGTAGTTTACCATCAGGGCATTACATCCCAGCTCCACAGCCCGCCTGGCATTCTCGAAAACGTTGGGGACCTTGTCGGTTATGTTCACGGTGTAGAGGGTATGTTCGCCCTTCTCCTCATACACCTGTTTCTCAATCTGCATATAGCGTTTGACTCGCCCGGCTACCGAATTGAAGGAGGCATCGGCTATCAACTCGTCATCCTTGATGATGTCGCAGCCGCCCAGCGCTGCCTTTCTGAACAATTCCGCCCCAACCTTCAGGGGATAGCCAGTGCAGGGCTTAACCATGTTGTTGAGCAGGGGGCGTTTCTTCACTCCCAGGATTTTTCTTATTCCGTCAATGCCGAATTTAGGTCCCTTCAAACCGTCCACATATTTCTTGGGCAGGCGCATGTCCACCAGCTTGATGTCGCCGCCCATGGAAATATTGCCAACCACCGTGGTCAGCAGCATGGGTATCTGCTCACCGATGTTAACCTCGGGGTAGGCTATCTGCACAAACCATTGTCTGGTCTGCAGGTTAGGAGGCACGGTGGACTCATAGTCCGGCACCTCATAGACCCCGATTACCTTAGCGATGTGCTGGCAGCGAACGTCGAGGGTCTCGCCGGGCACCGGCACCCAGGTGCCTGTGCTCTGCTCCACCGCCAGCATAGGGGCTATGATGGGGATGGGAAGCGCCGCCGAGTAAGACACCAAATATGTGCCGATAACATAGTCGTCATAGTCCACGCCATCCGGCAAAGCTAAGGGAAGCCCGAGAATCTCCTGCGTTTCCATCTAGACACCTCCTTACGATATAACGTTGCATACCTCAAGTCGTGCTTTGTTCAACTTTCTGTAGAAACCTCGCAGATCATGATACACCTCCTGATAGCGGTGAAACAGGGAGTCGTAAATCTCATAGTTCTCTGACTGTGGCTCGTAAACACTATCGACTTTGACCACCTTTCTCAGCGATTCAAAATCCGGATATATGCCCATTCCCACCGCCGCCACCAGCGCCGCCCCGACCGCTCCCGCCTCCTGTGGTTCGCAGACGGTCTCGATTTTTCTGTGAGTTATATCGGCCAGAATCTGCATCCAGGGCTTGCCTTTCGCCCCGCCGCCTATGACCCTGAGACAGGGGAGGGAAAACTTGAACTCCTTCTCCACGATTTCCACTATCCACCTGATATTATAGCCAACTCCCTCATAGACTGCCCGCAACATATCCTCGCGGGTATGTTCAGCACTCAGATTGAGAAAGGTGGCACGCACATAACAATCATCTATGGGCGCCCTCTCACCGTAAATCCAGGGGGTGAACAGCAGGTAATTGGAGCCAGGTGGAATCCTGGTAACTTCGTTATCCATAAGAGCATAGACATTGGGTATATTGGGGTCGTTTCTTTCTGCCTTGTAGAACTGGTCGCCAATCCACTGGATGCAACCTCCAGCCGCCTCCGTTTCGGCAAACAAAAATGTCTTATTGGGGTCGGCCGACTGAATGGTAGCCGCCCCGCACTTGCCTCGCGGCGTACGCTTTGTCACCACACCCACCCAGCCGGATGTACCGAGATAGACATGTCCCTCGCCCTCGCCAACGGCGCCGGCTCCAACGGCTGCGCAGGGAGCATCACCTGCCCCGGCAATAACCGGCGTTCCCTGCAACAGCCCGCACTCACCGGCAGCATCAAGTGTCAGTTCTCCGACCTTGTCGATCGGCCGCACCAGGGGAGGAAGCTTGTCAGTGTCAAGCCCGACATAGCGAAACAAGCCTTTCATCCATGTCTTCTTTTTCAGGTCGAGCCCGAACACCGAAGCCCCTGTCCACTCCATGACCATGTTGCCAGTGCTCCGGTAGAAGAGATAACCGGCAACATCGAGAAAGCAGCACATCCTGTTATAGGTGTCGGGCTCCTGGCTCTTGAGCCATAACAGCTTGGGGATGCCGTCCTTGCCGCACAGCGCAGTGCCGGCAATCAAAGCAAAGACACGGGGCCCCAGAAATTTCCTCATCAACCGCACCGCCTGTTCCCCGGCCCGGCAATCCATCCAGATTATGGCCCGCCGCAATGGGCCGCTCCTTGAATCCATGGGCACAACGCCCAGCAACTGCGCAGCATAGGTAATACAAAGCACGTCGCCCGGCGCTACGCCGGTACGTTCAAGAAGAAGCCTGGTAGTCTTAGATACCACCCCCCACCAGTCCGCGGGCTCCTGCTCCACACAGCCCGGGCTCGGATAGTAGGTCTGATAAGGCTCAAAACACTTGCCCTGGACGCGCCCCTCGATATCCACCAGCACGGCTTTATTCCCGCTGGTACCCACATCATGGGCAATTATGTATTTAGCCATTTCCCATCCGCCTCAGACCTTGTGATGAGGCATTTCACAACGGCTCGATTCTCTTGAAATTCCGACTTATCCTATATCACCCCCCACACACTGTCAACGTTTCTGGCCACATCACTGCCTGGCCTCCTATTCTAGAGGGGCAGCATAAACCGACCTGACCCAGACTGCCCCGGTGATGACAATTAGGGCGGAGAACCAGTCACGATTACGACGTCTGTCGTGACGGGCGAGTAGACCAGAAAGTTGACCTAATAGGACGCAAAGCGTTCCCGGCATGGCTCGGCAATCGTTTGAAGACCGGCAAGGCCGCAGAACGTCAGGTGGGCAATTTGGCCGATTGTTAACTTACAGTAAGATGTTGTGTTTAATGTGCATAACTGCAATCATATGTGGCGTTCTTGTTTGCAGCTCTGCCCTTACGAACGAAATCCCGAGTTTCTCGGTCCCACTGCACCGATGTCTTCATTTTGCCATAAGGCGACTATTCCAAATAGTTCCACTTCGGCAGAACGAAGAGCCTCTGCCAGTGATCTAGCTCCTCCTCTCGCTATGCTCTCATCAATTCCCGCACTCAAGCTACGCAAGGCACTCTCTCCCGTCAAATTAACAATACGTTTGGCCGCGCTGCTTGCTATCAAGCTGTAGTTATGTCTCGTGAGTTGAAGCAACAATTCCATGTCTTCTTTCTTAGCCAAGCCAATCATTCCAAAAGCAGCAAGTCTAATATATAGGCCTCTGTTATCAACAGACTTAATCGATAGCAAATCTTTGATTTCGTGTGTACGTCTTTCGCCATCGGGAATATATTCCCAGAACTCTGTTCTTGCTGAGATTTCCTTAAGGAACTTCGGCATCTTCCTTGTTGATTTTACAAGTTGCTTCGACGCTGTCCGCCCTAGGCCCGCATGGTTCCAATAAACGATTCGCTGCTCTTCGGCAGCAATGCGGTCCAAAACTAGCTTCAAGTCGTTCTCGTTGCCATACTTCAGCAAAGCAAGGACAACGTCGCGAGATGATGTAGTTAACCTAATGGCCATAATTGCGTCGCGTAACCGAGGCAAATGCTTGACAGAACTTGACCTAGCAATAGTCTCCGACAGAGCGCTGGCCTTTACACACCAAGCATTCCTCCGGTAACGCCCTCTTTCCCTCGAATTCCAATCCTCATAGGAGGTTACCAGACTATCAAAATCAAGTGGCGCCACTTTGCTGCCGATGGCGGCAAGCAATAGCCTTGCCTCGGTGGTAGACGCACGCTTAGCCTCTCCTAGAACGCTTGTCATTTTATGCGTCCGTATGCGTGTCAGAGCTCTGCTGAAGATCTTCACCCAAAGAGCAGGACGCATTCTCGAAAGAGATTCATAAGCCGCCATCGAATCTGAATTGTTGGAAGCCGATATGATTGTCTTAAGTAGTGTGAACAACTGCAGAGCTCTATCCCGTGGTGCAATTGTCTTGGGAATTGGAATGTCATTTCGTAATACGATCGTTCTATATGCGTCCCTACAGCTGGCGCTACTACTACTTTGGAGTCGCCGTATCCAATCCCAATCGCCATTTCTTATCTTAGCAACGACTGCCTCCAGGCAAGCTTCCCGAACCTCCTCACGGCGATGACGTAGGCCATTAGTGATCAGTTTATCTGGAACAGATATGGGATTCTCCAGAATTAATGATGCCAGTTCAGCTGACAGCCGATAGTTTCGCAAGGCTAGGTAATCTTCGTCGGTAACTGGGCTCTCACCAAGCTTCCTTCTTAAGAGCACAATTGATATCTTTGCTTCGCGAACTATGGTCTCTTTGCTTTCTTCGGCTCTAAGCCACTCAAGTAGCTTGGCCCTTGCGGCATTCAGCAACCAATAGAGCGCTGGCCCTCTCTCTTGTATCCAAGATGAAAGAAGCAAACGCATCTCCTGTTCATTTGGTGTTATTCTCTCCTTATACTTGTATAGCATTAATAGCTCTTCACAAGTAAGAGTCGCCCCGGTAGTTTGATACGCTGCTGCTTTTGTAGCTAGTAATTCTCGAAATCGCTTAAACACTCGCTCCTCTGAGTCTACGAGCGTATGAATAATCTGCTTTGCAATGAAATCATGACTAATCTCGTAATAATCACCTATATGACGGACTAGTCGGAGATCAATTAACCTTTCGAGAGCTGATTCACACGCTAGCCCATTCAATCCAGTGTCTGCAGCGATTTCATTGATGGACCTTTGAGCTTTCACTCCGTAGCTCCTAACAAGCGAAACAAGCACAAGTCTAGCATCGCCTTCCTTGTCTTGAGCGTACTCCAATAATCGACTAAGATAACCTCCAAGGACTCCGTCCATGCCCCCTGATTCTTGGTAATGTTTGAAGGTATATGTTCCGCTCGCTTTCTTCGATGATGACCATATGTGATCAACCAACATTTGAAGATATGGCGGGTAAACACCGCACAAGCCCATCACACTCCCGCTAGCAAGCAAGTCGTTCCTAATTCGTCTTTCCTCATAGGGACGTAGTTTCAAATTCACCAATAGATCTTGTGCTGCCCTTACGACTCCTTGCCAAGCTTCGTCGATATTAATGCCACTAAGATAAACTCTAGACAGTCCGTGCGGGGAGCCACTTATTTCTTGCCAATATGTTCCCAGTCTTCCTTCAAGATCCGAACGATAGGATATGAGAATGTACACTGAAGGGATCGCTAACTCACGGATAATTCTCAATTGGGATGTGAGACTGCTGACTTCTCTATCCTCACGCGCAAGCAGAATATCCTCAAATTGATCTATTATCAACAGCTCTTTCTCTTCTGAAATAGCCGCTGCTACCTCAGCTAGCAAATTGAGGAGAGAACCTCTATATAATGGTCTAGCCTCGAATACAGATGCTTGAATTTGGCTAACTATGTCAGTGCAAGGGCAACCGAGCGGTCTAGTGTATATGACACGCCATCCTTGATCGACAACCTCTGGGATCAATCCCGCGTGAATCAAAGAGGTCTTTCCAACGCCGGAATCGCCAAGGAGCAGGACAACGTGATCATCATCAAGCCTCGTTAACATTTCCCTAACTGTTTGCTCACGACCAACAAGGTAGTAGCGGTTTTCACTGGCAATAAACTCCATTCCCACAGGCTGATGAATTGTCCTTGGAGAAGGCAATACAGATGGGCGAACTTTCAAGGGAGAAGTCCCGATGCGCTCAGCTAATCCCTTATATACGTCGCGACTGATGAGAAATAAAAGATCTTCACCTCCTTTGAAGAAAGTAACGGTATGCCGTAGCGCCTTTTGTTTGAGGCGTTTTAGGCCTGCTTTGGCAATTTGGCCTGTCTCCCTGTGCTGATTCGGCCACGGCACGTTGTTATCCACGATATAGAGCAATATGCCAGTAAGTACCCCGGAACTGAAAGCTCTTTCTGCCTCGTCAAGCTCTAACTCGGCAATGGATTTGCCTGTTGACTGATCGACGGTGCCATAACGATGTGCATAGATGCCAACAAACAGATCACAGTCCCTCACGCGCCTTACTGAGCCAACCTCCGGAGGAGCGGCCTCGCTTCCAAATGTTTCCATGATTAGGAGATCGGCTCCGAATACACCCGCGAGCCACTGCACTACCGTCGCGCGTATGGCGGAGAGATCGGTGTAAGTGGAGCTAATAAATATTCTTGTTTGGGTTATATTCGCCACGCTGATAACCTTGCCACAGAAATCTGCATACCACAATTCTAAGCTAAAATGCCGTATTCGACAAGAGACAAACATAATATGTGACTATTGTTCATCTTGGGGTACAAACCATAGGAGGTCGTGAAGGTATACAATCGAATCTTGCGCGATGGGGCGAAAGAATTCCGCAGCGCAGACTAGGTCATATTAGGGAGATGTTGTCAATTGGACTGGACCAGATGTACAAGTGGCGTTTCGCGAGAATCCTCTGAGGTTATTGATTGGCATATTATCCATGTTAAACGCACCAATATCACATAATCTGACGTTTTGTTGTGGTTGCGATCAAAACCAAGTCCCTTCGCAGAAGTTGCTCAATCGTCAGATAAGATTTCAGTCAAGACATCTGCGAATCAATCGTATTCTGGTCAGATTGCCCAAACCCCAGGGCTATACCCGGCCTAACCTTTGTTAAATCCTGATTCGACTGGTTCTATGGTTATCGCGAGATACGCGGCTCGGAGCCCACAAGAGCGCAACTAAGGGCAATTCGACTATTCGCGGGGCATGGTCCTGGTGGCTATGAGATTCGCCCCTGTCCGCAAAACATCCCTGACCACCACATCCAGCATGTTGACCGGAGCCTGCAGTTGGACGTGCCTCAACTGCCTCATCATGCGGGGGAACAAGCGTTTGGGCACCGCCTTATCGGTGCGTACAGGGATGACCGGCCACCTCGACCCCTGGATTCGGACGGTCGTGGTCAATATGCGCATCGGCTCAATCAGTTCCTGGCGTACGAATTCCTCGGACTTCTCGCATTTGTTTCCTGCCATGGAGAGGATTTTGCTGCCGTCGTGGATCACATCGATCTCACATCCGACAGGACAGACGACGCAGACAAAGTGTCTCTTCTCGACAGCCATGCTACTTCTCTCTTATCCTGACCATAATCGGTTGCTTGACCTCAGCAAGCTTCTCCTTGGGGACCTTCACCCTCAGCATTTCGTTGGGTCGAGCATATAGTCTATTGATTCTGGAACCGGGCGGTGTTACCTCTATGGTCACGGGCTTTTCCACAGGCTCCGCAGCACGAATGAACAGGACCAGGTCATCCTGAAAACTGTACCTCTGGGGAAACAGCACTCTGACGCTCTCTCCAGCCACTACATCCACAGACTGTTTGCTTCCGCTCACCTGACCCAGTGCAAATAGCGCAGCAAAGGCGCCGGCAGCGGCACCCGTTTGCGCAACATAGTCAACCAGGTCAAACACCGTGGAGACGTTGCCGCAGGTGAATATGCCCGGGACGGAAGTCTCCATAGTCTCCGAGGTGACAGGACCTTTGGTCGCGGGGCTGAGTTCAACGCCGGCCTTCTTTGAGAGTTCGTTCTCCGGAATCAATCCCACCGACAGCAGCAACGTGTCGCATTCAATCGACTGCTCGCTGCCCGGCACGGGACGCAGATTGCCGTTAACCTTCGATATGACAACACCCTCCACCCGTTCTCTGCCTTTTATCTCAGTGACCGTGTGGGATAGATGAAGCGGTATGTCGAAATCGTTGAGGCACTGCACGATGTTTCTCTTCAGGCCGCCCGGGTAGTCCATAATCTCATACACGCCGATGACGCTAGCTCCCTCCAGAGTCAGCCTTCTGGCCATGATGAGACCGATGTCACCGGAACCCAGGATGACTATCTTTTTGCCGGGAAGGTAGCCGTCGATGTTGACGAATCTCTGGGCGACTCCAGCAGTGAATATTCCTGCCGGGCGTGTGCCGGGAATGCCGATGCTGGGCCTGGTGCGTTCACGACAGCCCATGGCCAGGACTATGCTTTTGGCCGTAATCTCAAGCGCGCCGTGCTCGGGACTGAGCGCCGTTATGACCCTGTCTGACGAGAGGCCGGTCACCAGCGTATTCAGGAAGCATTGCACCCCAGTCTGCTCTAATTCTTTGATGAGACGCTCGGCATACTCAGGGCCGGTGTAGTCCTGCTTGAACTGCTCCAGGCCGAAGCCGTTATGGATGCACTGCTTCAGAATGCCACCCAGCTCCTCTTCCCGTTCAAGGAGCATGACTTCGCGAGCGCCACCATTATGAGCATGTATGGCGGCGGTAAGGCCGGCCGGGCCGCTGCCTATGACCGCTACGTCAACTTCCATCATGTTAAAAGAGAAAATGCGCTATCTTACTTTAGGATAGTTTGTTATCTCCGCAATCCGGTTGTGAAGCGGAGACAGCGCAGGATACATCCTGACATACACTTCCCTGAACAACCGGTCGTAGATTTCGACGTTCTCGCTTACCGGCTGGAACGTGCTCTTAACCCTGACCATCCGTTCCACAGCCTCAGGGAAGTTCTTGTGGACTCCCAGTGCCACTGCCGCATCGATGGCGGCGCCCAGCGCCGCAAGGTTGCCGGTGTGCATCCTCATAGCCGGCAGACCAAAGACGTCGGCCGTAATCTGCATAATCTCATCGCTCTGAGAGCCTCCACCGCCGACCCTCAATTCGGTTATGGGGTTGCCCGAGTGCTTGACCATCAACTCGCCCAGCCTGCGCAACTCGTAGGCAATTCCCTCTATGATTGCCCTGTAGACGTGCTTTCTGGTGTGCTGGCCGGAGAATCCGATCATGGCCCCTTTGGACAGCGGGTCGTTCTCCCGCGGGTGCCAGTAAGGCTGCACCAGCAGGCCCATCGAACCGGGCGGCACATCGGTCAACTGCTTATCGAGCACAACTTCCGGCGGCACGCCCAGT
>Ga0172364_10002444_pt1 | contig 14778 bp, 16 predicted proteins | sample LakKivSesite10cm_FD_114545 | JGI IMG/M metagenome (GOLD analysis project Ga0172364, IMG submission 114545) | Sediment microbial communities from Lake Kivu, Rwanda - Sediment site 10cm | ecosystem: Environmental > Aquatic > Freshwater > Lake > Sediment | place: Rwanda: Western Province, Lake... | reverse complement strand
TGGGCGTCGGTGGCTCCAGCGTATTGGTCGGCGTGGCCGTCGGTGTCTCTGGCGTATGGGTCGGTGTGGGCATCGGTGGCTCCAGCGTATTGGTCGGCGTGGGGGTCGGCGTCTCCGGCGTATGGGTCGGTGTAGGCGTCGGCGGCTCCGGTGTGTGAGTCGGTGTGGACGACGACGTCCGCGTCGGGGTGGGTGTATCGGTCGGCGTAGGCGATGGCGTCCGTGTCGGAGTAGGTGTCTCTGTCGCCGTGGGCGACGGCGGCTCCGGCGTGTAGTTCGCTGTCGGGACCGGCGCCGGTGATGGGGTCGGTGTAGCCCCCACTTTATCACCAAATCCCTCAGTTAGAGAGGTCGACACTGGCGTGGGCGCGCTCGCCGGCGTTTGAATTGGCGCTGAAGTCGGTGTCGCCATGCTCCCTTCAGGTTGAGAAATTCCAATTAGTTCGCCGATTTGCTGGGTTAGGACTGACCATAATTCACAGCAAGCGTTAAAATACAAGCTGATCGCCTTATAAGCCGCAGGTAAGGCGGCTCGTGCGGTGACAGCCATCGAGAGTATCAATAGTAACTAGTCCAACTACGATATAAAACCCAAACCGCCATTTGGAACCCGGATAAATCCGAGGAGCTGCATATACCACAAAAGCGGCTATGTAGAAAGAAAGGACAGCTATAAAAACGCAAGGGCACGAGTAGCTATAGGGATTAGAGGAGGTTCTGCGATAATTGCTGTCGCAAAGGCCCCTATGCTGCCAGCCAAGAGCCATCTGGCGACGGATTTGACCCATCCCAGATTTTTAAACTCCGAGAAGCACTGATTAAAGTTAATGGGCTGCCTCTCCGCGGCCCCGTTCTTGCAGCTCATGTCTTCCTTGGCTTCACCTTTCTTCATCATCTCGAGCTTGAGCTCAGGACTCCCACGCCAGGGACGTTCCCGTTCAATGGGTTTCCATGAATTTATCGGCTCTATCCATGAACTTGTAAGCTTTGTCTATGAACTCGGAAGTTTTATCCATTAAGCTTCTGAGTTCATATGGTAATGGTTTGCCATGCATCGCCATCGTTATAGCCGCTATTGTAGCCATAGCCCCAAGAAGAGCAATATATTGATCGGAGATCCCTGTTGGGTTCTTGAGGCTTGTCATTTTGTTTACGAGTGAAAATTTCAAAAACGCAAGTACAACAGCGAGTATGGATGAGCCAACTGCTATCCATCCCAAGATGTCGAAGATCATGGGTGAGTTGGTTACATACAGAAGCATAGCAAGGGTAATTGTCCCCCCTATGCCGATAGCGCTCACTATTGGAAAAGCCTGGGAAGGACGACCTCCGTTGGTTTCCTCCTCCTCTAGGGGCGGTTCACTCAGGATCACATCAACAGGACGCTTTTTTTGAAGCTCCCCCTTGAGGAGAGGCAGGATCCTCTCTAAATCTTCTGGGCTTTCAAGCCGGGATTTTTCCTTCATCATAGCCCCAGGCAAAGTAATGTCTGCTTCATGCTACCAAACGTTTACAGCGATCACATGCTTATTGTATCACGCTTAGGGAAAGATGTCAATCGCTGAGTGAACTTTCGAGCACTTCGTTGAACCAGACCACCACTTGTCGCAGGCGGCGGCAGAGGGTGGGCGGCCACCAGATGCGCAGAGCCACAGGACTCAACTCCAGCGTGACGGGACCCGGATAGCCATCGGCTGCCAGACGGTGGAGGAGTTCGGCCAGGGGCAATCTCCCCTCGCCAGGGAATTGGTGGCGCTTGAAGTAGGTGTGAAGTCCAAAGATGTCGGGGAGGGGGAAGGACACTGCCACGTCACTGAGATGCACGTTAACCAGCCGGCCGTCGTAGAACTGATAGGCCTGTTGGAGGAGATGGGGTAGGGAGCCAGCGTGGGCTGTATCCAACACCAGGGGCAGATCATGGGTTTGGGCAAAGGCCCGCAGCGCCCCTGGAGTGGTCAAAAGGCGCTGACCACGAGGGGATGGAGGGGGATTCTCCAGCGCCAGGCGGATGGGGGTTCCAGCCAGGGCACGCTGTCCCATGTGCAAGGCATTCAGAAAAGCCCGGCTGTGGGGGTGCTTCCACTCCTCGGCATCCGGCGGATGGAACACGATGACGAAGGCTCCCAACTCTTGGGCTAAAGCGATCAGTTTCCGCATGGCCGTCCTGTCATCCTGCCATCCAGGCAGAGGGAAGAGGGGAGGGTGCAAGCTGAAGATGGTCAGGCCATAATCGTCGGCCAGACGTCTCACCTCTGCTCCGCCGCGCCACAGTACCTCTGGCCCCACGACCAATTCCACCCCCTCGAAGCCGGCTTCCCGGGCCAAGTGGAAGGTCACATGCAGGGGGTAGATGTAAAGCGATCCCGTGGACAGGCTAAGCTTCACCGCGTCTCCTCGTCCTGATAAAGTCCTTGCTCAAAGATGTAGGCCTCAACCTCCTCGGGCAGGTAATACTTGATAGGCCGCCCCTCCCACACCCGCCGTCGCAGGTCCGTGCCAGAGATCTCCAATAGCGGAGCCTGGATCATCCGCACTCGCCGAGAAAGGCCGGGCAGCAATTTCTCCAGTTCGGCCAGGTGGAGGGGATTTCCAGGCCGGGGGGCTACTACCAATTGGGCCAACCCGACGATGCGTTCCGGATGGTACCAGGTGTGCATTTCCAGCAGCGAATCGGCGCCGATGATGAAGTAGAGTTCCGCCTCCAGCCCCCACTCCTCCTGAAGCAGGGCCAGGGTATCTGCAGTGTAGCAGGGGCCTGGGCGCTCCAGGTCCACTCGTGAGATGTGGAAGTGGGGATTGGAGGCCAGGGCCAGCTCCAGCATGGCCAGTCGATGGTGGGCTGGGGTGATCACCTCACCCAGTTTGTGGGGTGGCTGACCAGCGGGCACGAAGATCACCCATTCCAACTCCAATTGAGTACGTGCCTCCTCGGCGATGGCCAGGTGGGCGTAGTGGATGGGATCGAAGGTGCCCCCCAAGATTCCGATGCGCATAGATCTCCTCATCCCCTGGTACGCTGGTGGTACCGCCCCAGAAGCTCGAGGAGGGCCTCCTGACTGGCCTCCCGCTGGCGCTGTTCCGCCCGCTGGCGAAAAGCCGTCAGGCGGCGGAAGATCTCCGCCTGCACCTCCTGGGGATGGGGGACGTAATCAAAGGTGAAGCGCCCGATCTCCCCCGCCGTCTCCAGCCAGACGTGGCCGAAATTGAGGAGGCGATAGATGAGGCTGGGCTGATCGTATCGTACGTCCTGAATTCGATCCAGCCGCGTCTCCCGTCGCTCTTCAGCCAGCAGGGGCACCTTCTCGATATCCACCACGCGCTCATCGGTGAGCACATAGAGGTCATTCCACCAATCTAAGGCCCGCCAGACCACCCAGATGGAAATCCCTGCCAGGGCCAATCCGAAGAGCACATCTAACCAGGGTGAATACACGAGCAGAGTCGCCGAGGCCAGCCAGATAGAGGCTATCACCAGGAAGACAAGCGCAGGCTGCAGCAGCACTGTCAACAGCACCCACCAGTGCTTGCGCCAGACCATCTGGTTCTCGTCAAACCGTGGCTCGGCCAGGAAGAGTCTTCGCAGTACCAGGCCCAACTGCTCCCGGCGGAGCCTCTCACTCTCCCAGCGCAGTTGCTCCGCCTCAGGAGAAACCGTAATTTCCTTCCGTGGAGGGAGCCCCAGCACCTCCCGGATCTCCCGCTGGGGATCCTCCTCAGGTGGTGCCGCCTCCCTCCGCCGGGCCCCCCCTATCAGGGCCTGGATCAGGGCCTGCGCCTTGCGCGGCTTTCGGATGCCAATGAAACGCACCGTGCCCAGTGTTCCCGCCGTCTGGTTGACCACATCGCCAAAGTAGAGCAGGTTCTGCCACAGGCCGCGCATGTGGACCGTGACATCCTGGATCATCTCCAGGGGAGCCTCGTCCCGCCGCAGACGGATGAGGGGGATCTCGTCAATGTGGACGACCCGGCGATCGGTGACGATGAACCGGTCGTTGCTCCAGTCCAGGATCCGCCAGATGACCCAGCCACATCCGGGCGAAAGAAAGAGAATCCAAAGGAGAGCTCTCATCCCCGCCAAGAGGGGATATCCGATGGACTCGGCTAGACGGGTCAGTACAAACGCTATCAGGCTCAAGAGGAGGGTGAGCACCACCGGAGCCCAGACCCACTGGAGGAGCACGAACCAGTAGCGTCGCTCGAAGAGATATACCTCCTCATCAGGGAGCTGCCCCGGAAACCGGGGACCTTCTATGGGTTGGCCGACCAATGCTTCCGCTGCCATCGTCTCTCACATCCCTACAAATTCGCCTTTACCTGCTCCGCCGCACGCTGGGTCATGCCAGGCACGGCCGCCAGCTCCTCGATGGAGGCCTGGCGGATGGCCTCCAGGGAGCCGAAGGCCTTCAGGAGCGCCTGCCGTCGCTTGGGGCCGATGTCGGGGACCTCCTCCAGCGTGGAGGCCACACTGCGCTTCTGGCGCAACTGGCGGTGGTAGTTCACCGCAAAGCGATGGGCTTCATCGCGCACCCGCTGCACCAGAAACAGCGCAGGCGATCCCCGCTCCAGAAGGATGGGCTCCGACTGCTCAGGCACGAAGAGCTCCTCCTCCCGCTTGGCCAGAGAGGCAACCGCTACATGATCCAGCCCATATTGGGCCAGCACCTCCTGCGCCGCGCTCAACTGCCCTCTGCCCCCATCAATGAGGATCAGATCGGGCAGGATGGACCAGGAGTCCTTCTTTCGCCCGGGCTGCTCGGCCAGTTCCTCTTCGATAGCCACCCGCTTGAAGCGCCGCTCCAGCACCTCCTGCAGGGCTGCGTAGTCGTCCATGCCCTCTGCAGAGCGGATGCGGAAGCGGCGGTAGTCACTTTTGCGCGGCGCACCTTTGACGAAGACCACCATGCTGCCGGTGGTCTGAGCTCCCTGGAGGGTGGAGATGTCGTAGCCCTCAATGCGGGTGGGAGGCTGTGAGAGCCCCAGGGCTTCCTGAAGCTGGCTCAGGGCCTCGACGCTCTTTTCCTCCTCCATGAGCCACTGGCTTCGCAGGTGGGCCATCGTCTCAGCCGCGTTCTCGGCAGCCATCTCCACCAGTTCCTGCCCGGCTCCCTGGTGGGGAACCTGGAGGGCCACCTTGCTGCCCCGCTTGTCCCGCAGCCAGCGCTCGATGATCGTCGCTTCCTCCACTTCGTGGGGCAGCAGGATCTCGGAGGGTACATAGGCTGCCTTGTCGTAGAACTGCTTGACGAAGGAGGTGATTACCTCTCGCTCATCTTCCTCCTCAGTGGCCTCCAGCAGGAAGTACTCCCGGCCGATGAGTTTCCCCTGGCGGATGAAGAAGACCTGCACGCAGGCGTCGCCGTCGGCCCGGGCCAGGGCGAGCACATCCTGATCGCCCCCGCTGGGGAAGACCACCTTCTGTCGTTCCGTCACCCGGGCGATGGCCTGGAGTTGGTCGCGCAGCCGAGTTGCTGTCTCGAAGTCCAGTTCCTCCGCTGCAGCCCGCATCCTGTTTTCCAGGTCAGCGACGATAGGCTCTGCCTTCCCCTCCAGGAAGAGGCACACCTGCTCGATCATGGTCCGGTACTCCTCCTGGGACACGGCGCTGATGCAGGGGCCAGCACAGCGGTCAATGTAATAGTACAGGCAGGGCCGGGGGTCATCCCCGGTGATCTGACGGGTACAGGTACGGTAGGGGAAGATCTTACGCAGCAGGTCCAGCGTCTGATGGAGAGCCTGGACGGAGGTGTAGGGGCCGAAGTAGCGGGCCCCATCCTGGATCATGTAGCGGGTGGAGAATATGCGGGGGAAGGTCTCCTGCCAGGAGATTTTCACGTAGGGATAGCGCTTGTCATCTTTCAGGCGCACATTGTAGCGAGGCTGGTGGTGCTTGATGAGCGTGTTCTCCAGGATGAGGGCCTCGACCTCGGAGTCGGTGATGATGAACTCCAGGTCGTGGATGGCTCTGGCCAGGCGTTGGGTTCGGGGAGAGTATTCGGCCGAGGCGTGGAAGTAGGAACGAATGCGGCTTCTCAGGTTTGCGGCCTTGCCCACGTAGATGATCTTCCCCTGCTCATCCTTCATCAGGTACACACCGGGCCGGGTGGGGAGGCTATCCAATTGCTCGCGCAGGTAGGGCCTACGCTCCAGGGAATCACTCACCTGTGCCATGATATCGGCAACCCTTCGGACACGATATTATGCAGTGATCCCATTCACCGGAAAGGCAAAATGCGCACCCTAGACTTGGCCTCATCCACGGTAATCAGCGCACCCTTTTCCAGCGCCGATTCGTATTGCCGTAGTATTTGCACCAACCTGCTTCCTAGGCTTTGAGGCATAACGTCTTGAGTGCGAACCTGAATGACACTCGGTCCCTGAGCCCGAGTGGTTGCCAACAATGTCCCAAAGTCCAGATCGTGGGTAAAGACAACGTACCCGTTTTCACGTGCCCATTCCATAATGGTCCTATCCGTTGCACGAGGGTCGCCTACTATTGACCAATGAAACGCCTGCCATTTGTGTTTCTTGAAAACTTCAACCCAATCTGGGGAGAGGTTCATATCAATGAGCAGCTTCATGCGGTCACCAAAGGCAGTTCTATTTCTTCGGCCCGCCAAGCAGCATAAGCAAGCGCTTCACGAATATCCTCTTCTTCCAAATAAGGATAGGCTTTCAGAATTTCAGCCATGGAGTATCCTGAGGCGACAAGTCCAACAATAGTTCCAACGGTGACACGCATCCCACGGATACAAGGTTTACCGCCCATTACATTTGGGTCAAAAGTTATGCGCGTTAAGTTTCGCATGGCTCATTCTCCTGCATACAAAGCAAACCATCTCCCTCTGATGGCACACTATATGTACCTAACGATTATTGTACCACAATCAGCATGAGGGGACAAAAAACCGGCGCAAAGGCTTCCTGCGCCGGTGAGGTTCTCGGGGTAGAAGTTAGGCAGTGGTGGGAAGGGCCTGCCGCCCCACCTGCCCCCACAGGTGAGCCGAAATCAGGTAGGCCCAAAAGGTGGTGAAGAGGACCCCCACGAAGCAGAGGATAACCCCAAATCCCGCGAGGATGGAGGTCAACCACCCCACCAGGATGGCGACGATGTAGTTGCCAATATTGGCTGTGATCAGGCTGAAGATCTCGCCGAAGCGGAAGGCGGCCATGAACTCGCCCGATTTGGCGTAGCGGATCACCGTCGCGGGGAAGACAATGGCCACCAGGAGCCCCCACAACCATGAGATACACTGTACACAGAGGGCGACACTCCTCACAGCATCCCCGCCCCGATTGCCCGCCACCGCCGAAACGAAGCCCAACAGACAGGCCAACAGGATGACCGGCAGCATATACACCATCGCGGCCACAGTCAGGATCAGACCTTTGACGAATTTGTCCCCCAGATCGCTCCATTCCGGAAGTGGGCGGGGCTTGTCCCTCATCACATTCTGGACCGTCTCCACTGCGTAGCCAACCAGAAAGGGAATGCCGATCAGGAAGGGGCTGAGGAGAACGAAAAGCCCGCCGATGAGAACCTTCACGATCCAGTTCTCATCCTCGAAAACATAGCCGAAGGCCTTGCCGATGTCCATGTTCACTCCTCCTCGCTGTGTGAAGATGGGTTACTCGAATGAACACTTCAGCCTGGGCTGCTTCATCAGAGTTCTTGGTTTGTCACCTCCCTCCCTCTGCCAATTGAAGTCTGGAACTCGTCGTCAGTAGGCCCCCCTTGCTAGAAAGCTATATGGGCACAGTGCGCAGCAGGATCTTGGCATCCAGCGCGGGTGACCAGTTCTCGACGTAGTAGATGTCCAAGAGCACCATCTCGTCAAAGGGGAGCTCGCTTCGGCCACTTACCTGCCACAGCATGGTAAACTCCCGCTCACCGCGCCCCACCCGTGCCTGGGCAAAGGCCCGGCGCAGCGCCTCCTGGACGTCGTGGTTGATGCGGGCGTCCAGCCAGCGGTCAATCGTGCGTTCTTTCAGCAAATCGGCGGCGATCTCCTGGTCCACCCCGGCGGCCAGGGCGCCCAGGAAACTGCCGACGACCGTCGTCAAAGCGGGCATCCGTTCCTTCTTGCTCCCGGGCAGTTGCCCTGGGGCAGGGGCAAGCCCTGCCCCTACGCCGAACCATACAGATAGCCGTCAATCTTCTGCAGAACGTCGTGCAAATCCGGCGGATCGGCCGGTTCCACCCGATCCTCAATGTGAACATGATAGGGAAAGTTGGGTAAGTCAGGATGATGAGGTGCATTGTCGTAGCGGAAGATCAGGCTGCCATCGGCACGTCGGTAGTGGTAGGCATAGTGTACTTTGACAACGACGAATATCCTGGCTACCAGCGCTTCTTCTACCTGCAACAACGAGCCATCCCAGAAACGCAGCCGCGCTGAGAACCTGCTGGTACGACCAGGCACATCCGATCTGTCGAGGATATGCAGTTCCTCTACTTCGGTCTCGCGCCGCGAATGAATAGTGGCATATAACCTGTCCAAATAGCGACTCAACTGTGGTATCATGCGAGAGCCGGAATAGCGAATCTTTCCATGGCCGAAAGGGCCTTGTCCAATTCCTCTCTCATTTCACGATATATCTCATAGTCTGAAGCCCAGTGCATGACCTCTATATCGTCGCCCATTTCCCCCCGCTGGTAGCGTTCGTAGAACTCAGCCGAATCCATGTTGTACTTCTGCTCCATAACGGCCAAATGCTTCACAATCTCCACAAAGTCATCCATGGGACGACTCTTCTCCCACGCCTCACGTAGGATGCGCCGGAATTCCTCAGTTGACTCCGGCCAGGTGTCTTGGGTAAAAGTTATCGTTGGCATCTCTATATAGCCTCCTTCATTTGCCCAGCAGTGAAGGTCCACTCCTCTCCGTCAAACGCTTTCTGGCGACGATTATACTTGACTGCCCCCAAAGGGCAAATCCACCGCCACCTATCACAGTTGCGAGCACCGTAAGCACAGGTCTAATACGCCCCTTTGCCGGAGAGCCACTTGGGCACAGTGCGCAGCAGGATTTTGGCATCCAGCGCCGGTGACCAGTTCTCGACGTAGTAGATGTCCAAGAGCACCATCTCGTCAAAGGGGAGCTCGCTTCGGCCACTTACTTGCCATAGCCCAGTGATGCCCGGTCGCACGGCCAACCGCTTCAGATGCCAGTCCTCATATTGAGCTACCTCGGCCGGCGTGGCCGGGCGAGGGCCCACCAGACTCATCTCCCCCCGCAGCACGTTGTACAGTTGGGGCAGCTCATCCAGGCTCCAGCGGCGCAGCGCACAGCCCATCGACGTCCGGCGTGGATCATCCCGAATCTTGAAAATGGGACCGCTTGCCTCGTTGAGATCGGCCAAGGTTTCCTTCTCCCCCTCGGCCCCCTGACGCATGGAACGGAATTTATAGATGGTAAACTCCCTCCCACCACGCCCCACCCGTGCCTGGGCAAAGAGCGCCGGGCCAGGCGAATCGAGCTTGATGGCCAGGCCGATCAGGAGAAAGAGGGGAAAGAGGAGGACCAGCCCTCCCAAGGCCACCATCAGATCCAGCGAGCGTTTGAAAGCCCGCTGCCAGAGGCCAATGGTCGGCTCCCGAAGGCCGATTACGGGGACGCCCCCGATATTGTCCACGTCCACCCGGGAGAGGGCTAACTGGAAAAGGTCGGGGACAATGCGGGCCCGGACCTGCTCCCGCTCGCATTGATCCACAATGGCCAGGATCTTGCGGTGATAGGTCCAGGGCAGGGTGATGAGCACCTCATCAACCTGTTTCTCCTGGGTGAGGTGGGGCAGGTTGGAGGTTCCACCCAGTGCGCGGAAGCGGCCTATGTCCGTGCTGCCCCGCTGCGGATCATCGTCCACAAAGCCCACTACCTGGTAGCCCAGTTCGGGTTGGGCCACGATGTGGCGCATCAGCGTGCGCCCAATCTCCCCCGCTCCAACGATGAGGATACGATCCACGCCGATCCCCTTGCGGCGCAGATGGGCCCACAGCCAGGCCTTCCCCAACCGGCTCAGGCTCAAGAGCAGCACGATCAAGGCGCCGACGTAGAGGAAGATGAGGCGCGAGTAGGAAAGGGGGCGGTAGATGTAGGCGATGAAGACCAGGAACACGATGCCGGTGGTGGTCCCATTGAGGATGGCGTAGGCCTCGTCAAACCAGGAAGCCCCCCTCCGTTGACGGTAGACCCCCTCTATGCGATAGATGACCAGCAGCAGGATGGTGAGCACGATGGCGAAGGGGATATAGCGTTGAAAGGGAGCATAGTAGGCCTCATCTACTGCTCGGAACCATTGCAGTTCGTAGCGAACCCAGTAGGCCAGAACGAAGGCCGCATTGATGAGCAGGATATCTACCAGCACCAGGCCCAAAGTGAACAGCTTATGGTAGCGTTTGAACATCCTTAGTCCCTGCTAGGGCGCAGCGATAGACATGGACGGTCTCCTCCGCAGCCCGTCCCCAATGGAAACGACGTGCCCGATCCAGCCCCCGCTCAGCCAGTTCGCTCTGCAGATTGGGCCTACTCAGAAGCCGGGCCAACTCCTGAGCCCAGGCGTCCTCATCCAGAGGATCGAGCAACAGCCCTGCATCGCCCACCACTTCTGGCAGTGAGGCCGCATGAGATGACAGGACCGGTGTACCACAGGCCATGGCCTCCAGCGGCGGCAGGCCGAAACCTTCGTACAGGGAGGGGTAGACGAAACAGGCAGCGGCGTTGTACCACAGGGGCAACTCCTCGGGGGATATGTACCCTGGGAAGTGAACGCTGCCCCTTAATCCTAGCTCCTCCACCTGAGAGAAGAGACCCTCACACCTCCACCCTCTGGCTCCAGCCAGGATCAGAGGCGGTGGATTTCCCCCAGCGGCCCGAAGTCGGGCGTAGGCGCGCAGGAGCAGGCTCAGGTTCTTGCGCGGCTCCAATGTCCCTACATAGAGGAGGAACTGCTCCGGCAGTCCTTTCTCCCGTCGGAAGGCCGATACCTCTTCAATCGGCAGGGGATGGAAGCGCCCCTCTACCCCGCAGTACACCACCTCAATTCGCTCTGGCGGGACTCCCAGCCAACGGGTGATGTCTGCCTTGGTGTGCTTGGAGATGGCGATGACGCGTCGGGCTCGACGGGCCGAAACTCGGGTGAAAAGGCGCAGGTAGAATCGGTTCCCCGGCCGAAAGGCCTGGGGGTAGCGCAGGAAACTCAGGTCTAAAATAGTCACCACCAAGGGACAGGGGCTCGCCAATGGGCCGACGAAGGCCATGGCGTGCAGGAGGTCTATCCCCCTCCGCCACAGGGCCCAGGGCTGCACGAACTGCTCCCACAGGATGCGCACTGGCGGATGAACCGTCGGCAGCCAGGACACCTGGAGGTGCAGAGCAGGACTCAGGGACTGATAACGGCGCTCTCCCAGAAAGGCCGTGTAGCGCAGCGATGGGTCCACACTGGGCAAATGGTCCAGCAGGTGGTGAATGTAGGCGTGCGCCCCGGCTCCTCGATAACTCCCCTCCAGAGAAAGCAGGTGAGCATTAAGCCCAATGTGGAATCCTTTCCCCTGTAGCTTGCTCATGCTGTCTATTATAGCATAGAAGGCCCAAGATGTCACTCCATCATCTCCAGATACACCTCATACGTGGCCACGGCCACCTGGGCCTGAGTGTAATGGGCTAGAACGCGGGCCCGCCCGCGGTGGGCCAGCTTCTCACGCAGACCACTGTCAGCCTGGAGACGAGCCAGTGTTGAGCGCAGGGCAGCCGCATCCCCTTCGGGAAAGATCAGCCCCGCCTCCCCAACCACATGGGGAATCTCCCCTGAATCGGAGCCCACCACCGGGACGCCACAGGCCATGGCCTCGATGAGCACCCGTCCGAACTGCTCCTTCCAGTTAGGGCGTGTCCGCGAGGGCAGAACCAGGACGTCCAACTGAGGGTAAAAGTCCGGCATCTGGGTGGAGGGGACCAACCCCTCGAAGGTCACCTGGCTGGCGATGTCCAGCTCCCTGGCCAGCGCTGCCAGCCTCTCCTGCTCCGGGCCATCGCCGGCAATCCGCAGCCTCCACTCCCCTTCGAGTCCAGTCACAGCTTGTAGCAGTAGGTCCACCCCTTTCTCTTCCACCAGCCGGCCCACGTAGCCGATGATGAAGGGTTGCAGGTGACAAGTTACAGGTTGCAAGCCTGAGAACCGGAACATCTCGGAGTCAATCCCAAACTGGGGGATGACGCGGACCGGCCCCTGGTAGCCTTTTGTCCGCAGCACTTTGACTGCTTCCGTGTTGCCGGCCAGTGCGACATCGGCGTGGGCCAGCACATAGCGTTCCATCCAGCAGAAAGGGGGCGGGTAGCGGCGGGCCAGGTTCTGCCAGGTGAAGAATAGCGTCTTGGCTCCTACCTTAGGGGCAGCGCGGAGGGCCAGAAAGGTAGCCAGGTTGTAGGGCTCCTCATCTATGTGGAGGATGTGAGGGCGAAGCTGGCGGAGGATCCGGCCCAGGCGGGGGTAGAAGTGGAGGTGAAAGTGGCCACTGAGGACTATGGGGATGACGCGCAGCTCATAGCCTGTGGTATGGACCCGCTCCAGGTGCGTGACCCCCCGCTCGTCGCGCCAGGAGGAGGGCACCAGCACCGTGAGAGCTACTCCGGGCAGACGGGCCAACTCCTCCAGCTTTCGCTGATAGGCACCTACCAGACATGCTTTGGAGAGCATCACCACTCGCATGTTTGGCACCTGCCAATTGACATGCCCGGCTTCCATGCTATAATAGCAGCGATCTGTACGAGACATTCAATGTACCCTTCTGTTTCAAGGGAGAGGATGGAATCCTGATGCATAGATTGTACTTTCTGACCGCTCTTCTTCTGATCCTGCTGATAAGCTGGCCAGTCCTGGCCGCTCCACCGATGCAGGGGGGCAATCGGCTCCAGAACGGCGATTTCGAGGGCGGGTTCACTCAGCGGGAGGCCGGCGAAGTTGTGGTAGCTAATGGCTGGGAGCGCTGGTGGCAGGAAGGAACTAAGGAACAGCAGGAGGACGGCTACCTGAAACGTCCGGAGTATAAACCTGATTCCTCCCGGGCGGGTGGGATTCAGCAGAAGTTCTTCAACAACTATGCCACTCACAATGCGGGAATCTATCAACGGGTATCCGTGCCGAGGGGCAGCAAGCTCACCTTCACCGCGCGAGTGTACGTGTGGTCCAGTGACAGAGACGACTATGGCCAATCTGCTAGGCCAGGCAACTACGTGGTGATGGTAGGAATTGACCCCACCGGTGGTACCAACCCGTTGGCCGGCACCGTGGTATGGAGTCCAGCTCGGATGGAGTACGACCACTGGATTGACCTGCGCGTAGAGGCCGCAGCTCAGGCAGATGCGGTGACCGTCTTCCTTCGGGGCACAGCGGAGTACCGGGTTAAGAACAACAACTCCTACTGGGACGACGCTGTCCTCACCGCCGTCGAGCCAACACCTACACGCGTGCCGCCCACGGCTACACCCCCGCCCACGGCCACGCCAACGGAAACGCCCACTCCTCCCCCAACTCCCACGCCGACGGATACGCCGACACCGACCGCTACTCCCACGCCAACGGATACGCCCACGCCGACCGCTACTCCCACGCCGACGGACACACCCACCCCTACAGCCACTCCTACTCCGGCTGTCGGCTCGCTGTGCGTGGTGGCCTACGAGGACGCCAACAAGAATGGTCAGTGGGATGCAGAGGAAAGGCTGCTGGCAGGGCGTCGGATTCAGCTTCTGGATGGGGCGGGCAACCTGTTGGCTGAACATGTCACCGATGGCCAGAGCGAGCCCTATTGCTTCCAGGGGCTGAGGCCCGATATCTATCGGCTGGTGAAGGAAAATTTGATCGGCGGTGGAATCACCTCCATGCAAGCTGCTGTGGTGGGTGGCAAAAGCCTGACCCTGGAGTTTGGCGATCAGGTGCCTCCCACGCCCACTCCTGAGCCAACCATCACCCCCACACCAACCTCCATCTCCCCCCTTGCTGCGCTGGGCAGCAATATCTACCGGGTGAGCGGCATTCTCGTCCTGGTCTTGGCGGCAGGCATCGCCGTAGGCTATGCCCTCATACAGAAGCAGTTATGAGTACCCCTCAGTTGGATTCTCAAGAGGGAGCGCGCAACCCCGGTGCGCTCCCTCTTTCACTTTCAACCACCAGGATTTCTCCCAACAGCAGGTGATCTTCCCCCCTATCCCATTGCAAGCGCTCACCCGAGGCAGGGTCGTACAGCCCCACCGCCAGTTGCAACCTGGCTGAAACATCCAGCGGCAAGGGGAGCCCATGGCGGTCGGCGATCTCCTCCCCCGGCTGCCATGCGCTCGTAGGACGCGAGTCATTCATAGGCATCGCGTCGTGCTGGGCTACCAGCCGCCCGTCAGGTGCGTAGAGATGGACGAAGACCTTGTAGTCTCGGTTGGGCCTGGTGAGCGCTCGCCAATGGAGTTCCACCGCTACCTCCCCTCCTGGATGGGCCTGAGGAGTGAAGGCCGCCTCAATCAACTCGATAGAACTCCCGAAGTGCACTCCCCCGCGTTGGGCGGGTGTGAAGTCCTGGTCGGGTGAGACATACATGGCGTACAGCGTGTCTTTCTGCCACTCGGCCAAGGCGGGGTAAAGGTGCCTGTCCAGCCAGGCTTTGAGGTCGTAGTTGTGGGCGTAGGTGCCTTTATAGAACACGAACCACAGGCGGCGGTGATTTAGGGCTGCGGGCAGGATACGCTCCCGCACGGCCAGCTCTAGGGGTTCAATGACCGGATCCCAGCGTAG
>Ga0172364_10002443_pt1 | contig 14780 bp, 9 predicted proteins | sample LakKivSesite10cm_FD_114545 | JGI IMG/M metagenome (GOLD analysis project Ga0172364, IMG submission 114545) | Sediment microbial communities from Lake Kivu, Rwanda - Sediment site 10cm | ecosystem: Environmental > Aquatic > Freshwater > Lake > Sediment | place: Rwanda: Western Province, Lake Kivu... | reverse complement strand
TTCAGGAATGATTATTTCTATTCCCGGAGGCGGTGAATTTTCTATGGCACGACTTATGTTTTTCCATATTGAAGACTGGCTCTCCCCAAAAAGCATTTCCCTGTACAGTCCGGGTCTAAAGAATTCATTGAAGAACTGGTTGATCGAATACAGCTCTGTACCCTTCACAAAAGAGATTGAATTAAAAGCGCCTGCGGAGGCATCGAAATATCCGTCAGGATTCTTTATGAACCAGTCATTCTCCCCCGGGAAGATCATCGATACCAGCTCCTTTCTTTCGGGCACATTCCAGATTCTGATTGATCCGTCGCGGCTACCGGATATGAGATACTTCAGATCGGATGTAATACAGACATCTCCAACGCCTCCCCTGTGACCTGCAAATTCAGAAACAAAATCGCCGGTATCGGCATCCCAGAACTTCGCCAGGAAGTCATCGCCGCCGGAAATGATATATTTCCCTGATGGATCAAACACTGCACTGTATGCGCCTGCCTAGTGTGCAGATATTTTCCTGACCTGAAGACCTGAAGCTATATCCCAGATCCTTATTGTACCATCAAGCGATGAGGTTATGAATTTATCGCCTGAAGGGGCAAGGCTTATTGAGTTGACAAGATTCGTATGCCCGATGAAATTCCTTATCTCCTCACCCGTATCAATTTCAATAAGCTTGAGTTTCCTGTCGAGGCCGGCAGAAATGAAATATACATTGTTTGGTAAAAGCTTCACCTGGTAGCATCCCATTCGGTCATGGGGAGATATTGCCCTTATACTTTTACCTGTTTCAATATCCCAGATGACTACGAGTCCGCCCCAGTCGGCAGTTACAAGGTACTTATTGTCAGAGCTTATGTCCACGGAATAAATTGCATTCTTCCCGTCCGGGAATGTGACAGTCTGAACAGCTTTACCCGATTCCATATCCCACACAATAGCTTTTCCGTCAATACCGCCGGTGGCAAGGTATTTTCCGTCGTTGCTGAAGCAGAGACTGATCACCATCCTGCTATGACCCCTGAGTGTCTTATAAACCTTGCCTGTACTGAAATCAATAAGTTTTGCATTGTTGCCGGTTCGTCCGACTGCTATGAATTTACCGTCGGGGCTCAGTTTTACCTGGTTCACCATTGCAGCCCAGTACATATATGAATCTGTCAGTATGCTTTCGTCGATCTGGTTCAGATAGCCCTGGAGAGTATAGGATACTTTACCGTTCGCTGTTTCTGTCAGGTCTGCAGTTCTTTTCTCATTTCCTGCAATCAGATCTTTACCGTCGGGGCTGAGAGCTGCCGATAATATTTTTCGTTTCGAATAATCCCCTGTTTTCAGGACCCGTTCCCATGTCTTCAGTTCCCATACTTCCGCAACACCATATTCAATTACCGACAGGAAACGGCCATCCGCGCTCACATCAAGACATTCGGCTGTTCCTCCCTGTCCGTACAGTGCTTTTACCAGTTCGCCGGTTTCACGGCTGAATATACTGATCGAATCTGAACCGGCAGAGATTACATATCTGTTATCAGGTGTTATGACTGCTTCAATAATGCATGATGTACATGTTTTCCGGGTTTGTTTGTATTTTCTTATTTCTTTTCCTGTGGCACCATCCCAGAGGATTGCAGTATAATCGGCCACTCCTGCTATAATGAACTTGCCGTCGGCACTGTATGATACACTCCCTGCCTCCGGGTAATCGAAGGCTTTCTGCGTGTAGATGTCTGCAGGGACGGCATTTAAATCCGATATCTTTTTACCGGTCGAAATGTCCCATAAAGAAATTTGGGATTTCGTGCTGCCGGCTATTATCCTGGTTCCATCCGGATTGAATGAGGCGCAGGTGAACCTGTCATTGTCAGCCTTAAGCTGAGTTTTTATCTTACCAGTATTCAGCTCCCAGATAATAATTGTGCCATTTTCCGCGACAGACATAATTAAAGTCCCCTGCCGGTTGATTATAACTGCAGAAATACCTGAAAGATTGCCCTGGTATGTGCGGATCTCCCTTCCGTCTGATCTTCTCCAGAGCTTTACAGTCTTATCCCCGCTCCCTGTAGCGATAAACCTACCATCAGGACTGAAACAGACGGCTGTTACCGGTGCATAATGACCGGTCTGGACGACAGTTTCCACCGACTGGGAAATTACTGTCCGGCAATAAATAAGTAAAACGCATATAAAAAGACAGCTGCTCCTTGCAACCATAATATTCAGGTTTTTATAAACATAAAGTTACATTTTTCACCGGGATAAAGGACTAATGGCTCTTTAATGTACGTGATTGGCAGGCTTTTTGTGCGGAATCTTTCACCCGACCATTAAGTGATGTAGCAATTTGAGAAAAACCAATATTAACCCTAAATCTTAAAAAAATGAGAACAAGATTATGCAAGCAAATCTTTGCAGCAGGATTTCTGCTGCTTATTCTTTCCTGTTCTTTATTATCCGGACAGGATTCAATCTCGCAGCAATCACAGATGCTGGATCTGAAGCTTCAGCTTCTCGATTCAAAGCTAGATCTTCTGGATACTAAGATAAAGCTCTGGGAGGCCAAACCGAAAGAACTTGATATTAAGCTTAATGAGATCAGTTCAAAGGTCAACTCCATGGATTTCGATCCGAAAACAATGACAAAAAAAATCAATGATCTTGATTCGCTGGTGAAGGCAGATCAGGAAAGGGAAAAGAATCCTGAATTGCTGAGACCTGAGATTTCTGACGCTCAATATCCCGCTGAAGAAATTCCGGCATTCATTCCATCCTATAAATCTTCGATAACGATGGATCCTGTAAGACTCCTGGAAGGTACTCTGCACATGTCATATGAGAGAGTGCTGACACCGGCATTATCTGCAAGCCTGGGTGTAATGGCAACATATTCCACAACGAGAGGCATTTCGACCTACTATTTCTCAAACCAGACTTTTGCGCTTTATGATGCAGTAAACGACCAATACCAGACTTATGAAGGAGAAGTCATGTCGGGATGGGGAGTGAATGCACAATTCAGGAATTACCTTCTGGCAAATCACCCAGGCAGAAAACCGGCACCTTACGGATTATATGCAGCACCACAGCTTATGCACAGAAGAATTAAGATCACCGGGAATTACAAAGAGATGGTGGAGGTTGAAGAAGGAAAATGGGAGCTGGTTGACAAAGAGGTTATCCAGCATCTGAATATAAACGCGGGCGGTGCTATAATCGGAGTGAAGATCCCCTTAATGAAAGTGCTCACCATCGACATTTTCGCCGGTGGAAATATCAAGCTGAGCAAGTATAAGGAAGAAGACGGTTATACAAAATACAAAGACTGGTTCAATTTTGATTTTTCGGGTGTTTCACCTGTCGCGGGAATAGCTGTTGGTATACTCAGGTAGCTTTAGTATTTTCTTTTCAGCCAGGATTCCGGAACCGGTATGATACAGATATTCATCGATCTGTTATCGTCAGATAACATGGCGGACTGAATTTCAATCCTGGTCCCGTCTTCGCTGAAGGTCGGATGAGGGTGATCGGCAGCAGTCATTTTATGACCTGCCGACAATAAAATCATTTCATGGGTATGCCTGTCAATCAGGTATATTCCCCGGGAGAAATCATCGCCGACAGCCCAGCGTCCGTCGGAAGATCCGTTCACATGCCAGAGTCCGCTTCCTGAAGGTGTCTGCCCTGTGATAGTCATTTCCCTGGTCCGTAAATTCACAATCCCAAGACCCGTGGGTTTTTCGCGTGTTCCCGAAGGGCCCCATTCAACTTCCTGACCGGGATTCTTCGGATCAGGAGTCTGAGCAGGGATTCCTATCTTCCGGTGCCCCATAATAGCGATTGCAACCTCATCCCTTGATATGATTGCCTCATGAGTTACCCATTCATATTCTGATTCCCTATACAGAGGCCTCAGTTCTGATCCGTCAGCCATGACTGTCCAGGTTCTCTGGGGTGCTTTTCCGCCCGTCTCCCAGCAAAATACAATTTCTCCGGGGACCCACGGATTTGCCTGAATATGCCCTACCTGAAAAGGCACTGCAACAACGAATTTATATTCCCCCGTTATTAAATTCATGCTTCCGATTCCCGATGGTCCGGCTCCCATATTTCTCGGGCCGAAGTTTGGTTCAGGTTTTGTTCCTTCCGGAAGATTTCTGGCCGCCTCATCCCTGCCAATCCTGAAATAAACAATCTCTTCGTCTGCATCAAGCGCCATGTCTCCGCCTGCACCGATTTCAGCAGGAGTGGTCCCGCAAATTCTCTGATACTCAGCGGATGGTTTGAGCTTGCCTGTTTCGCTGTCAGCAAATAGCTTTGACAGGTCGACCTCAATAACCTGAACAGGGCGCGGACTCCGGAAATCAGATCCGGGAGCAGCTGGTGTGTTTCTCATGAAAAAAAGCCTCATGCTCTTTCTGGCAACGTTGAGCATTCCCATAAAGCCGCCTTCACTTACCTGGACAATATCTCCTGTCGTCTCATTCACTGCCATTGCTTCCCCTTTGACTCTGTTCGATCTGAAAACAACCCATTTGCCGTCTGCAGTCCACTGATTATGAGTCTGGTATATCTTGGAATCTCCTGCAGGTCTGCTTGTCAGGAATGAAAGCTGAGTTCCTGTGATCGGATCGGTGACGATCTTTTTTTCCGAAGGGAAACGTGTGCCGATCTGTGCTTCAGCTGGTAATAGCTGACTCAGAATTAAAAGCCCGGTTAGTGTTAATTTATTAACAGTAGTCATAGTTCTATATCAGTTTCTTATACTTAATCCTCACAGGCGTTGTATCTGCCACTCTCTTTTTATAGTTCTCCTCATAATCGGAGTATGTCCCTTCAAACCAGACAACTTTTGAATTGCCTTCAAATGCCAGCATGTGTGTTGTTACGCGGTCGAGGAACCACCTGTCGTGAGAGATGATCACGGCACAGCCTGCAAAATTTTCAAGTCCTTCCTCAAGCGCCCTGAGGGTGTTTACATCTATATCGTTTGTGGGTTCGTCGAGAAGCAATACATTGGCTCCTGATTTAAGAGTAAGGGCCAGGTGAAGCCTGTTCCTCTCCCCCCCTGAAAGCACCCCGCATTTCTTTTCCTGGTCGGCACCAGTGAAGTTAAAACGGGCTACATATGCCCTGGCATTGACCAGGCGATTCCCGACCATAATATCATTTTGTCCACCTGATATTACTTCATATACGGTTTTATTGGGATCAATGGCTGAATGTTCCTGATCGATATAACCCAGAGTGACTGTTTCGCCCGTTTCAAAGGTTCCTCTCGTGGCGGTTTCCTGTTTCATAATCATCCTGAAGAGTGTTGTCTTGCCTGCGCCATTGGCGCCTATAACCCCGACAATTCCATTAGGGGGAAGATTAAAATCGAGATCTTCAAAAAGAAGCTTATCGCCGAAAGACTTTGCCACATGTGATGCCCTGATTACTTTATCACCCAGTCTTGGCCCGTTGGGAATGAAGATCTCAAGTCTCTCCTCTTTCTGTTTTACATCCTGGTTCAGGAGGTTCTCGTAAGCTCCAAGCCTGGCTTTCGATTTGGCATGCCTTGCTTTAGGTGACATTCTGACCCACTCCAGTTCTCTTTCAAGGATCTTGCGTCTTTTTATGTTGCCCTTTTCCTCAACCTCAAGCCGCTTTGCCTTCTGCTCAAGCCACGATGAATAATTCCCTTTCCAGGGGATACCTTCTCCCCTGTCAAGCTCCAGGATCCATCCTGCTACATTATCAAGAAAATAACGGTCGTGGGTGATGCAGATAACCGTTCCGTGATACTGTTTAAGAGTTGTTTCGAGCCATTGCACTGATTCGGCATCAAGGTGGTTGGTCGGTTCATCCAGAAGAAGGACATCCGGCTGCTGAAGAAGAAGTCTGCAAAGGGCGACACGTCTTCTTTCCCCGCCGGAAAGTATATTGACCTTGGCATTACTGTCAGGGCATCGTAGAGCATCCATTGCCCTTTCGAGCTTATGTTCTATGTTCCAGCCATCGTGGTATTCGATTTTTTCCTGTAACGCGGCCTGCCTGTCCATTAGCTGCTGCATCCTGCCGGGATTTTCATAAACTTCAGGTTCTCCAAAACTCTCATTAATCTTTTCATACTCCTTGATTATATCCATGGTCTCTTTAACCCCTTCCTCAACGATCTCTCTCACAGACCGGATCTCATCCAGAAGCGGATCCTGGGGAAGATGACCTACAGAATAACCAGGTAAAAAAGTCACCTCCCCCTGGTACTCCTTTTCTTTACCTGCAATTATCTTCATTAGTGTTGATTTCCCTGATCCGTTAAGTCCTATTATTCCGATTTTTGCACCCAGGAAAAAAGAAAGAGAAATATCCTTAAGGACCTGCCGGTGAGGCGGAAATGTTTTTCCCACACGGTACATTGAAAAAATTATCTTGTTGTCATCAACCATGCCTGCCGGAATTTTTTGTCAATTTATTAATTTGTGATTGTCCTGTCAAATTAATAACAATAAATTATACCCGGCAACGAAAATGTAATTGATAATAATATGTAGAGGCGCGATGCATCGCGCCTCCTCTTTGCATCACGCCCCTACATTATTAATAATCAGTAAAATATATAAAATATTTATTGTTTCCCCTGCCACAATTTCACAGTATCATCCTGGAACAGGACCCACAATGAATATACACCCTTAAGTGTACCGATCGGAATATTAAGAAGACCCAGGATGGCAACGACTATGATCAGGTATCTTGCCCACGACTGAAGTGCAATCAGCCCTATACCTCCAATAAGTCCCAGTGTCGACATGAATCCCACCAATATGGTAAGACCTATTCCGAGAGCCTTTAATATGGTAATTGGTATATCTCCTTCTTCCGGAGGGATAAATCCCCTGGCAAAATTAAAAGCAAAAAATATTGCCATTGCACCAATGAGTCCCAGAAAGCCAAATCCTATATGGATTGCTCCGACTATGGTGACATGCTTTTTCATCTTATTCTCTTCCATGACATTCAAGTTTTAAGCAATTTACTAATATTTTCATTCCTGTTAAAAGGACTTCTGATTTTCCTTTTTGATGCATCTTCAGAGAACAAAAAGAACCGTTAAGCAACCTTTTTTGGATTAAAAGTGTTCTAATATACCAGAGTTTTATAAATTTGAGCTGAAATATCTGTTTTATGAAGAAGAAAATCTTATATGGCGTGGCTCTGATCCTGATTGCGTGCGGTGCCACTTCCTGCGAATTGCTGGGTGAGGAATGTAAATTCTGTAAGACAGTTACGACGGATACCAGGACAGGAGAGGTTAATGAGGGTAATGAAATCGAGTACTGCGGTGCAGCCCTGATAGCAATTGAAGCAAAAGGCACGACAAAAATCGGCGATCTGGAAACAGTCTATGTGTGCCGTTAATACCTTATACCTATTAGGGTTACGTCATCCACCTGCGGGCTGTCGCCCCTCCATGCTTCAAATATCTCGTTTAGTTTTTCTGCCTGTTTCAGCATTGGCACATCATCGAGGGCCACAAGCGTCTCTTTAAACTGACCTGACATGAATTTTTTCTGATTGGGCCCTCCGAACTGATCGACAAAACCATCGGAAAAAACATAGAACTCATCTCCTTTGGCAATATCAATCTTATGAAGGGTAAAGGGCTGCATCCTGTAATGAATTGCAACCGGCATCTTGTCTCCCCTGTAATGAACAAGCTCATGGTTCCTGATCAGATAAAGAGGATTATTCGCTCCCGCGAACCAAAGCGTGTTGTTTTCAAAATCAACCATGCAGACAGCTATATCCATTCCATCCTTAACCGTATCCTCATCAACGATCTGTTTTAACGATTTGATGACTCCCTGCCGGAGGTTTTCAATGATCTGATCAGGCATTATGATATGCTTGTTGTTGACAATCTCGTTAAGCAGTGTAACGCCCAGCATGCTCATAAATGCACCCGGAACGCCATGTCCCGTACAGTCGGCGCAGATAATTATCTGTTTGTTCTCAACGGTGCTAACCCAGTAAAAATCGCCGCTGACAATTGCCAGAGGTTTGTAAAGCACAAAATGTTCCAGCTTGTCGCTGAAAAGCTCGAGTGAAGGAATAAGCGCAGTCTGGATCCTTTTCGCGTACATTATGCTGTCTGTGATATGCTTCTTCTGATAGGCTATCTGATCCCTCTGAGCCTCCGCAAGATTCTTCTGGGCCTCGATTTCATCTTTCTGAAGTGATATTGTCCTGTTCTTCTCCTCAAGCTTTATGTTGGCCTCCTTCTTGATTTTGTAGCCCCTGTATATGTAGTATCCCAGGAAGCTTACGAGCAGGAGTGCAAAAATCACAAAATAGAGAATAAGCCTTTGCTTCTCAATAGCCTCCAGCTGCATCTTTATTTTATTGTCCTGCTCATCGATTTTCTGCAGCTGAGTATTGATCTCTGCGATCTGAAGACTGATTTTTTCCTTTTGTTTTGCAAGAGTATCCTTTTGAACCTGTACCTCTTTCTGTTGCACCAGGATAGTTTCCTTCTGGACTGATATTTCATTCTGCTGCCTGCTTATCTGCCTGAACTGGCTGTCGAGGACCTTTTGTTTTTCATTAAGTGTCTTCTCCTTTGCTGTAATTTCTATATCCAGGCTATCGAGCAGCGCTTTCTGTTTAAGGATCTCCTGTCTCTGCACAACTATTGTTTCAAGCTGCTGCCGGATGGTTTCCTTCTGTACCTCAATCTCCTTGCTGGCAATATCAAACAGATTCTCCCAGTCCTCCTTTGTCTTGATTGCCATGGCCATAACCTCCTGGGGGACAGACATTCCTGCTTTTTTTACCGCTTCCTCGTTTATGTCAAACCTGGGTCTGTTGTTGACCACAATAAAATTCAGCATTGATTCCCTGAATTCATATCCCTCGGTTATCAGCATTGTCTGGTGGCCTTCAATCTGCTTTTTAACCTTGTCGAGGTTAAACTCAGCATTCTTATTAAGATATAAAACCTGGGTATGTCTTATGCTTTCGATGTTTTTGAAACCTATAATAACCACAGGCTTATCCTGGATTTTTGTTCTTGTTTTAGCAAGGTTCCCCAGTTCATAGATAAGGTCATAATCTCCAAGGAGCACTCCGATCCTGAAGCTGGCTGAATCTGCAAAACCGGGACCATAATCAATATATCTCGAAAGATCAAATATATACAGGGCTCTTGTCGGATTATCAAATCCCTGGCTGTATGTGCCGGCAGATAAAAGAAATATGAAGGATGAGATTGCCAATCCTTTCAGAAAACCTTTACGAGTTGTCATGATTCAGGTTAATTTAGTATCACGAAATTGCAAATAATTCTTCAACTTAGCAAATACGAATCAACCAGTTACCCCGCAGCAATGTTGATAAATTGTTAATAACTGCGGTTATGGCGGATCTTTCACTTACTTACATATTGTAATTTTATATGAATTTACACTAAACCTGACATAGCGTTGAATATCAATGATTTACAATTAACAAACAAAAAAATAGTTATTGTCGAGGACGATCTGCCGTCAATAAGATACTACGAAACCCTGCTGAAAAATTCCGGAGCTGATGTAAAGATATTCCGCAACGGGAAGGAATTTGTCGATTACATAAATACAGAAAATGAAGGGATCGATCTTGTATTCATGGATTTCCTGATCCCCCTGATAAACGGCATAGAATGTCTGAGATTATTCCGCAAGGTAAAGAAAAATGTACCTGTACTGATGCTTACCGCCTATTCTTCAGAACAATGCAAAACTGAAGCATACCTCGCGGGATGCAATGAATATGTACTTAAGCCTATATATCCCGAAAAGATTTTCTTCCTGATAGAAAAATATCTTAAACACGAAACATCTCCTTCCTTTGTAAACTGAATTCAGTTCAGCGCCGGCAGCATCTGTAATATTTTCATGTATGCGGAATAGTATCCTTCCAGTTTTGTGTTTATTTCGTCTGCAAGCTCTTTCTGACCGAATGTACTGCATGCATTTGCAGCCCTTGAAGAATATTGTATTGCTGACTGGATTTCATATTCTGCCGAACTGACAATATAGGGATCCTGTTTTAGAAAATAATCAAGCTGGTCATAATAATAACTGCACAGATTACGGGTCATCTCAACTCCTTTACCGCTGTTTCCAGCGGCAAAATAAGCTTCAATGATATCCGGGACATAGGGATCATAAGGTATTATTTCAAGAGGAAGTACTTCCATGCATCTGTCCAGAACCTCGCCGGCTTTTTCATATTTTCCCTGTGATGCAAGGGCTTTGGCCAGCCTGGCATAAGTCAGCCTTGCTTTTACTACTATAAGTGTCCGCTTATGATGATAGTCAATATTTACTTTGGGATCATTTGCACCACCCCACACAAATTTCTTCATCAGGTTCTCATAAAGAATATCCTGGTCTATCCGTCCGTAATCGAGCCAGCCCCTGTTTTCAGATTTTATCGGAACAAGGCGGTATGCAAGACCTTCCAGCTGGAAATATTCTTCCAGTCCCAGGGCATCATCGTGATATCCTGTTACATAATAAACAGGCCGCTGCCAGTTGTTGTGAGCAAGCATATCCAGTATTATAAGCTGGCTCTTCAATATGGAATTGCCTTTAAGTTTTACATCAATATACGGGACTATTTTCGATGAATCTTCAGGTTTTACAGTACCGGATTCAAGTACTTTCCTTTTGTCAACGGGGATCCTGATTGCCCTTGAAGGGATTATATCCAGGATTTCTGTGGGAGATATTTGAACCTTGGTGGCTTTGTTCTCGCTCCTGACCCATTCGATAACTGTTGAAATATCAACAGGATCCTTTGTCCTTTCAATTATAAAGACCTGGTTGTTGATGCCATCATAGTATTTTTGGATCGGCAGAGATACCGGCAGAGGATCAGATCCATATATCTTATGTTTCATTTGTTCAATATACCAGTCGGTATTCAGAAGCATAAGGTTACAAACACGTACGTCGGTTCGCTCACCTTCAACTTCCTGCGCGTACCACAGGGGGAAAGTATCATTATCTCCGTTCGTTAACAATATCGCGTTCGGAGCACATGAATTGAGGTAGTTGCGTGCAACGTCCCTGGCCAGGTAACGGCCTGACCTGTCGTGATCGTCCCAGTTCTCAAATCCCATTATCAAAGGAACTGCAAAAAAACATAAAAGAGCTGAAGCGGGAGCTGCAATCTTTTCCCCGGCAATTTTTGTGAGTCCTTCATTCAGGGCAAGAACTCCCAACCCTATCCAGACGGCGAAAAAATAGAATGAGCCGACATAGGCATAATCCCGTTCACGCGGCTGGTTCGGATACTGATTCAGATAGAAGACAATCGCGATCCCCGTTATAACAAAAAGAAGCATGACCACCCACCAGTTCTTATTATCGCGGTTAAGCTGGTAGAAAAGACCAGCCAGTCCGAGAAGCAGGGGCAGCAGGAAATACTTGTTTCTTGAAGTATCGTCTTTGAGGCCGGCAGGCAGATCACCTGTTCCTGCCCTGGGGGCATCCAGGAACTCTATACCTGTGATCCAGTTGCCGTTTACAGCGCCTCCGGTTCCCTGGGTATCATTCAATTTTCCAGAAAAATTCCACATGAAATACCTGAAATACATATACCCGAACTGGTATGAAAACATGAATCTCAGGTTTTCAGAGTAACGCGGTTTCCTGATAACTTCCTTCTCGCCGGACTGATTAGTAACCTGAACCGGTATTCCCTTTGATCCACCCCATTCCCTGTAAACTTCCGCATGATCGCTCTGTTCACTCCACATCCTGGGGAACAGAGTAATGAACCTTTCATCATAGGTCTTCTCCATATTGCGATGAGTCACAACATATTTCCCATTTTCAAGGGCATAAACCGGTTTCCCCTGAGGATAATCTATAACGGGTGCATTGTAATAAGCGCCTCTTATCAATGGCCTCTGTCCATACTGCTCCCTGTTGAGGAAATATAACAGGCTGAAAGGATTACTGGGATTATTTTCATTCAGAGGCGTGTTTGCAGATGCCCTTATAACTATGATTGCATTGGAAGAATATCCGATCATTATGACCATTATGCAGGTAAGAAGAGTGTTCAGGAGCACCCTGTTATTCAAGGCAATGTAATATATGAAGCCTGAAATTAATGCCAGCAGGAGTATATTCATGAATGCTGATCCGGAGACTATCCATACACCTGTAAAAAATATTGCAATGAAAGAAATAAAACTGTTCTTTACAGCATCTCCCGAATTCAGGGATGTTTTAATTGCCGCGATGAAAATTATTATCAGCAGGATAAAATGAAGTATCATTCCTGAATTGGCCGGCAGGTGAAGTGAATTTACAAAGAAGAGATCAAGTTTTGATGAGATTTTAATCACACCGGGCATAATCCCCCACATGAGAAGAGCAAGAATAACAAATGCTGATGCAAGCGAGATTATAAATCCCTTCCACGAAAACTCAAATTTCCTGAAATAATAAACAAGCACTATAGCCGGCAATGTCAGGAGGTTAAGAAGATGTACCCCTATTGAGAGTCCCATCAGAAATGCTATGAGAATTATCCATTTGTCAGCATGTTTTTCATCGGCCACATCTTCCCATTTAAGAATTGCCCAGAATACTATCGCTGTAAAAAATGATGAAGTTGCATAGACTTCTCCTTCAACAGCTGAAAACCAGAATGAATCGGAAAAGGTAAACGCAAGCGCACCGACAACACCGGAGGCCATGATGGCAAATATTCCCGGAGTGCTGAACTGGTTTTCCTCCCTTACAAGTATTTTTCTCGCAAGATGAGTGATGGTCCAGAAGAGGAAGAGGATTGTAAAGGAACTGGCTATTGCTGACATCGAATTTACCATAGCAGCCACTTTCGAGACATCTCCGCCTGCAAAGAGGGTAAAAAACCTGGCAACTACCATGAACACCGGGTTACCTGGAGGATGGCCAACTTCCAGCTTGAATCCTGATGCTATATATTCACCGCAGTCCCAGAGACTTGCAGTAGGCTCAATCGTCAGAAGATAGGTAACAGATGCAATAATAAAAACTATCCACCCTGTTATATTGTTTATTCTCCTGTATGTTTTCATGCGCTGTTCTGAATTTGATGTTTCCCGGCAATGTGTAAAACGGCGAAAATACTTATTTTTTCTTACTATCCATTTAAGCTATCTGCATGTATATTTTGTTATTTTTGACCATTTAACAGCTTGATGAAAGCCAAAATCCTGCTTATAGCGTCATTTTTTATTTTCATTACAAGGGTAATTTATTCCCAGTATTACAACACGGGGCAGGATCCTGCAGGCTTAAAATGGCTTCAGGTAAAGACAGAGAGATTCAATGTAATATATCCCGAAAATTACGGGCAGGAAGGAATTGACTTCGCTAAAGCCCTTGATAAAGCATATAATGATCTTTCTGTACTTTTTCACCGCCGGGATTTCAGGATTCCTGTTATCATCCATAATCACACGACGCGGTCGAACGGCTATGTGTCGTGGGCTCCGAAACGAATGGAAATATATCCCACACCCGAGGAGAATACAATCCCCCTGGATATAAAAAGGCAGCTTGCCCTTCATGAGCTCACGCATGTTATGCAGGTTGAATCGCTGAATTCGGGATTTTCAAAAGTCATGACAGTTTTTCTCGGACAGCAGTTTACAGGAATCGTCACCGGACTTCTACCTCTTTGGTATCTCGAAGGGCATGCTGTATTCGCAGAAACACTATTCTCAGGGTCAGGAAGGGGAAGATCACCCTCGTTTCAGAACGAGCTCCGTGCAATTGCTGTTGAAAAAGGAAAGTTGTACAAATATGACAAATTGCTTAACGGATCGTTCAGGGATTACACTCCGGATCACTATCAGTTCGGTTACCAGATGGTTACCTGGTCGCTGTACAGGAATGACCCTCAGTTGTGGAACAGAGTTTTAAATTATACAGCAAATCTTCCCTTTACATTAAATCCGGTAAATCTCAGTCTTAGGAAAGATGCCGGACTGACCAAGCATAAACTTTACAACGAAACATTCGACTCCCTTAAAATCCTCTGGGAAAAGGATATCGAAGAAAGTCGTCCGGTCATATATGAACCTGTTAATCCTGATAAAAAAGGAAAGTTCATAAATTATCATTCGCCCGTATTCGCGGGGTACGACAGTGTTATTGCCATAAAGACATCCTTAAGCGATCCTCCATGCTTTGTACTTATTAGGCCAACAGAAAACAGGGAGAAAAGAATTCATGTGCCTGGGTATATGTATCCCTATATTATCTCTTTTGCAAAAGGGAAAATGGTGTGGGTGGAAAACCAGTCAGACATAAGGTGGGAAAACAGGAATTATTCAGTTATAAAGATAAAGAATCTGAATACCGGCGAAACAGCTCAGCTTACCTACGGATCGAGATATTTATCAGCTTCCATATCACCTGACGGAAGGATAATTGCAGCCTCTGAAAACACTGCAGATAATAAAAACAATCTTGTTCTACTAAATTCCAGGGACGGATATGTGATTCAGAGTACTCCTGCATACCGGAATGCTTCGCTCCAGCGGCCTCAATGGTCAGCCGACGGAACAAAGATTACTGTTATTTATTTAACAGAAGAAGGTGAAGGAATTCTCTCCCTGGACCCGGTCAGACAGGAATGGAAGGTCCTTGTAACCGCATCAAATGACGATTTACAATCGTCCTTCCTCAGGAACGATTCGTTATTCTTTATTTCTTCATTGTCAGGTACAGATAATATTTATGTCTTGCCAGAAG
>Ga0172364_10002440_pt1 | contig 14781 bp, 4 predicted proteins | sample LakKivSesite10cm_FD_114545 | JGI IMG/M metagenome (GOLD analysis project Ga0172364, IMG submission 114545) | Sediment microbial communities from Lake Kivu, Rwanda - Sediment site 10cm | ecosystem: Environmental > Aquatic > Freshwater > Lake > Sediment | place: Rwanda: Western Province, Lake Kivu... | reverse complement strand
CTGGAAAAAAGTCTGTAATGCATGATCATTGCCTCCTGTTATGACATTCGTTATTTGTTTACTCCAGTGTGGTATAGATCGTCGAAAAATGAAGTTCCAAAATATTAACAGGATTTATTCGACAGGTATGTTGGTTTCCTGCTTGAGCGTGGTCAAGATAAACGATGTTTTGATTTTGCTGATGCCGGAAAACTGAGTCAGTTTGTCCAGTAAAAAGCGTTTGTATTCTTCGATGTCCTTCATGACGACTTTGAGCAGATAATCTTCTTCACCGGTGATGTGATGGCATTCCAGGACTTCAGGGATCTTTTGTATTTCTGTTACAAACTGCTGTATTGCCTTCTTTTGATGGAAACGAAGCGATACCGATACAAACGCCATTGTGTTTTGATCCAATTTTTTCGGATCAATTAGGGCCACATATTTCCGGATGTAGCCGTTCTTTTCCAGCTTTCGGACTCTTTCCAACATGGGCGGGGGTGACAATCCCACCTGCTTGGCCAGTTCTGCGTTGGTGATGCGTCCGTTCGCCTGCAATAGCATTAATATTTTTTTATCGATGTGATCCAAGGAGTTATTCATTTTGTTTTCCCACATAGCATGAGATTCGAGTCTTCCAAGCAGTTGCGGGTTCGTATGGCTACTTTTTCGAAGTACATCTTGTTCTCCCCTCTGTTGAAGGAGTTTAACATGTTGCTGTTCACATATAGGGTGTTATCGGCATCAAACGGAAGAGCGGCACTCCCCGACTTGGAATCGGGATCAAAGGCCACATGTCACGGGAATCGTAGAACGCCAAGCGTTTCTCAAAACCGCAGTAACATTCCTAAGATCGTCTATTGAATCCCCCACCTCTTTCGAGACAGATATCGATCTCTCTCCTGGATCTGATGGAATTGTCCCTTTTGTCATGTCCATGTCATATGCCGTATGTTTCTGGGAGGAACAGCTTTATTAAATATAAAGTATATGCTCCGAATTGTCAACAATAATTTTGATATATTGGGTGATATGATAATTTTATAACGATAATGATAAGGAGTTCAAAATATAATTTCAATTCGATATTTAATTGTTGTCAATAAACCATTGAAAGGGAAAAGAGCTATTAAGAGTATTCAATTGACATGACAAAGTGAAGTGTCGATATTGGGGACGACATTTTTGGGCACAGGGATACTGTGTAAGTACAGCAGGGTTAGATGAGGAGAAGAAACGGAAATATGTGTGTTGTTAGCTTGAACGAGATAGACGCACGGATCAACTCGAAATCTTAGATCGGTAATTCGACCCTTTCAGGGTTACCCATGAAAGCCACGTCCTTTGGCGTGGTCGTTTACCACGAGTGTTTTTGAATTTCGAAATTCTTTGCCGAGTTAAAAATAGTGTTGTTTGTTATGAAGGGGAAACCGCCGAGTCCAATTTTTAATCCCTGATTTGGGACGGTATTTTCAACCGAGTAAAACAACCGAGTAAAAAATATCTTGCATCCTTTATTTGAATTGTATATATTAACAAATTAAAATTTCTGAAAAAGTAGATAAATCTAAATAAAAGGGGTCATCTTAAATTCGATTCAGGATATCAGAAGGGTAGATACCGGTGTACCTGCCAGCAGGGAGGTAGGTGTACTATAGAACAAGTATAGAACAAACAATTTTTCAGAGGCTTCCAGTTTTGAACTACCCAATAATCATATTCTGATGTGATCCTGACGTGGAAAATCTGAAAACATCTGGACGAAAAAAATGATGCAGGTAAGGTCGTGTAATCAGCGTATGTCTAAGGAGAGTTACGAAAGGAGGCAAGAAATGAATGTTAAGTTGTTCAGCGGGAAGGAAATTCCGATCGAGATGCACAAGACAAGAATGGTTCAAAAGATTGTGCTAACACCAGCCAAAGAGAGACTCAAAGCCATGGAAGAAGCGGGCTATAATACGTTCACGCTTAAGACGAAGGATATCTTTCTCGATATGCTTACGGATAGCGGTGTGAATGCAATGAGCGACAATCAGTTTGGCGCATTCATGACCGGTGATGATGCCTATGCTGGGAGTATGACCTTCTACGATTTTGCCGATGCAGTTAAGGATGTTCTGGGTTACAAATATGTTATGAATGTTCACCAAGGTAGAGCTGCGGAACATCTATATGGCGAAGGCATTCATTAAGCAAGGCGATGTTGTTCCTACCAACTATCATTTTACTACCACGCGAGTGCATATGGAACTAGCCGGAGCCGACTGCCTGGAAATTTACCATGATGAAGCACTCGAAACCAAAAGTACCAATCCTTTCAAGGGCAATATGGACCCGCAGAAGCTAAAAAAGGTGATCGAAGAATACGGCAAGGAAAGAATATCCTATGTTCGAATGGAGGCGACAACAAATCTGCTCGGCGGACAACCCTTCTCGATGGCAAATCTGAAGGAGATTCGGAGTATTTGCGATAAACACGGACTCTTAATCGTTCTGGACGGAAGTTTGCTCTGCGAGAATGCCTACTGTATAATGCAAAGGGAAGAAGGATATAAGAAAAAGACAGTCGCTGAAATAGTGAAAGAGATATGTGGCTACGCCGATGTATACTACATGAGTGGAAGAAAAAATACCTGCGTCAGAGGTGGATGCATTGCCACAAACAGTAAGGAACACTTTGATAAGATGAAGGATTGGCTACCTGTTTACGAAGGGTTCTTCACCTACGGTGGGATGCCGCAAAGAGAAATTGCTATGATGGCGGTGGGTATGAGAGAAATGACCGATCCGGGTGTTGCTGGCTGTGTGATAGAGCAAGTGAAATATTTTGTGAGAAGACTGGAAGAGATAGGGATTCCCGTGGTCACACCTGCAGGTGGTTTGGCTTGCCATCTGGATGCCAAAAAATTTTTACCCCACATACCAAAGGAAGAGTATATTGCAGGTGCCTTGACTGCGGCTCTGTACATCGCATCGGGTGTGCGGTCCATGGAGAGAGGCACGATTTCGATGGATAGAGATAAAGATGGAAATGAACTCTATGCGGATTTGGAACTCACACGAATTGCTGTTCCAAGAAGAGTCTATTCGGTTTCCCACATTGAATATGTTGTGGACCGGTTAACCTGGCTGCACAAGCACAGGGATTTAATCAAGGGATTAAAGTTTGTCGAAGAGCCGCCCGTGCTCCGGTTTTTCGTGGGAAGATTGGCTCCTTTGGACAATTGGGGAGCAAAGTTAGCCGAAGCGTTTATAAAGGAATTTGGACCCAACTACTAAAAATATGGAATGGCACCAGGTCAAGCATGCCATCCAGAAATAAATGCTGGTTGGTGTGCTTGACCTTGTTCTTTAATTTCGGACCCTTTAATGTCCGCTCTGCATAATTGAGGGGGCCGAATTTTTTTTAACTCACTCGACTTTGGCAAACAAGATGATTTTAGTAATCCAATCGCTCTCATGACCCGTTACTATTTGAAAATTGCCAAAGTGCAGTAACTCACAATCGCAGCAGTCAAAGCAGGCCGATTAATCAGGAGGGGATCTTGGGTATTGAAAAAGTGGAATCCGATCGGATTGAGATTGAACCAGATTTCTTGCGTTATAAACGGTATACCAAGGAAGCCGTAGCATGTTTGCGGTTGCCGAGTCCACCTTCCAACTCCAATTGTAGACGCCGAGTGAAAGCAGCACACATTCCGGCTAAGTAGTTCCAGGGTGTTTTCTCTTCCAACACCACTTTGTATTCGATTGCATCAATATCAAATCCAGAGATGGCCGGAGGCAGCGAAATGCATCCACTATGTTCTTCGTCGGTTTGCTGGTACATAGCCCCTATCCAGACAAACAAACCCTTTGTTGGAGTATTTCCTCGCAGTTGGATTCCAGCTTTTGGAGTGAAAACCCATGCATAAACGGATGACGCTGTGGTGTCCAGATTGGTTTCTGAATACGTGGCCGTTAATGAACCAAAGAGTCTTTCTTTGCCGGCTGCAAGCGTTACTCCCCCTCCGTACACTGTGCCGTTGTAGGCGATTTCCAGTTCGCTGATGAATGTTTCCAGTGCTACCGTGGTTTTACCGTCAACACTGCCCACAATTCCAAAAACATTGAGGAAAGGCAGCAACCAGAGATCCAGTTTTAAATTTTTTTCCGTCGTTCGGTTTTTTATCGAAATGCCGGATGCCTGAATAGGATCAATATCAGGAATATTGAGTATCAGGCTTGAAAGAATGTAATCCTGATTTTGTTGATAGATATTTAATCCAATGCCCAAGGGACGGGGCAATTCTGTTTCTCCTGCCCATGACCGTCCCAAAGGAAACCAACCCAATGGCTCTTTCGTAAAGGCTGTTGCGACGAGAATCAGGGCCACTATCCAAATAATCCACACACTTCGATGATGAGACATTTCTCTCCTCCTTTTCGTCTTGTGTTTGAATCCCGCCACAGGCGGGCGAGGGTTTGATCTCCCTGCCTCTTGCGGTGGGGTTGTTCATTGTATTCAGCGATGGAACAGATGTAATTTTAAATAATATCAGGTCAACGAAGATGCTGGGTTTTTGATGATAGAAAATATCCTCTACAGAAAATCTCTATGATTTACCGCATAGAATTTTGCCAATAATATACAAAAATAATTGTTCCAAGCAAAGAAAATGTGTTCTTTTTTTTAAAAAAGTACGTATGGCTGAAAAACGAACATATGGGTTGTTTTCGACTAAGCTTTTGTCTATTAAAGTGGGATTTCAAAACAGAAGTGATCAGCATAAGCAGCTTTGATTTCAGCAAGATATGGTGTATTAAAAATTTTCGAAGTATGGCACCTTTTTTGCTTGAAGTAACATCTGTGACAAATTTCTCGATTTGCCGTAGGAGGATTGTAATTATGAAGGAGCGAATCATCCGTATAAAAAAACAAACTCCAATCATACTATTCCTTTTTGCTTTTTCCTCGCCGTTCCTCATGGCCCAAACAATAAAACTTATGCCTATGGGGGATTCCATCACTATGGGGAAATACAATGAAACGGTTCCTGGGAATGGCTATCGTGAGCCACTCTACGATTTGGTTCATGTTGCGCATAATGTGGATTTTGTCGGGCCGGACGGTACCAATCCCTATTTTGGGTATTTCAGGGATGGGGCCAGAATTGATCAATTTTTGCCTGACAGCGGCGGTACGAAAAGCCCGTACGATGTAAAGATCATGCTGGATGCTCTTCCTCTCGCCAATAGACCGAATCTTGTGCTTCTTCATATTGGAACCAATGATATGAGCAGCGAGCAGGTTGTGGGAAGTCATACGCAACAGGGTTCTATTCTGTACGAGTTGAATGTATTGCTCAATGCATTGTTGGATTATAATACCGGCGGACATTCGATTGATCAGATCTTTCTTTGTAAAATTATTCCTGTCGTTCCGTACAAAGATTATCCCGGTATAAATGCAAAAATTTTGGATTTCAACTCCCGAATAGATCTTTTGTACAATGATTTAAGTGCTTCTAAAAAGAATAGAGTCACCATTGTCAATATGCATGCTTCTTTTTACGCCAATCAAACCACGTATTACAATACCGATGTAGATCATTTCCATCCCAACTATGCAAAAGGCTATCCAGAGATGGCCAACATATTCTTTAGCTATTTGAATGATTACTTTGCACCGTGGATTATTGATCAATTTGCTTATGGATCGGACGGTGCAAGTTTGAACGGATACAATGGGTGGACTGCACAGAGTGCTGTGAGAATAGACAATGTGGGAGAGAGTGGAGGGGGGGCGATTTATTCCAACGCGACAGGTACCAGCTGGAACAATGGGGCGATTTGGAATCAAACTCGGGGTTTGAATTCTGTTTCTTTTCGGTATCATCCTACTTCTTCCAGTAATGCCGATACATTAAGCTGGGCCGGCGTGCTGATCGGCATGGACACCACGGTTACAAATCCTTCAAATCCCGATGCAGCCCAGGGTTATATGGTTCACGTACGGGGCGGACGTATCCGGGTGTGGACCGTGGTAACTGGGCAAGTTCAGACCGAGGTGGCAAATAAAGTCTTTCCGAGTATTGTCCCGGGAGATTCGATAAGAATCACGTTTACCATTGGCACCACTGAAAATCGTTTTTACATTGAATTGAACGGAGAGGATGAAGGCTCTCTTGCCCATGCAACGACGGATCCTGCGTTTAAGGTGCAGAATTCATACGCCGGTGTGATTTTTAGAGGGTCGTCCGGAAATCCCAATGCAGGACAAGCGGCTGTTCTTATCGATTTTCTGCAAGCCGAAACCAGACGGAAAGATATTATTGCCCCGGCTCCTATTACGGAACTCAGTGCGATTGCCACGTCCAACACAACGGTTACACTGCAGTGGCGGGCGGTTGGTGGTGATGGTTTGGAGGGGAAGGCGGCCAGTTATGATCTTCGGTATTCACATCAAATGATCAATAACGATAATTTTGAAAATGCCAGCATTGTGACCACAGTACCCATACCTGGGAATTCAGGTACGATTGAAACGGCTACAGTGAAAGGACTCTTGTCCGGAGCACGGTATTATTTTGTCGTGAAAGCCGTGGACAACTGGGGAAACAAAGGCAATCTGGTCACCTATACAACAGCCGTAACAGAGAAAGCCGGAGAGATTGTGGATAATTTTGACCGGGCAACTCTGGGAGAGGATTGGTCCTACGATCCGAATGAATATCAGATTGGCGCCAACAATGAGGTGGTAAATACCTCGACCACCGTGGGATGGGGTACGCCTCTCATTTATCAAGGGCGAAGCAATCCGACCACGGTGAAGATGGTGTGGGGTCAAAATGTCCAGAATCCCGGTCCCGGTGAAGCTGAGAATGGTGGACTGGTGCTCTTGGCCGACGACAGCACAAACACAGCGGATGGTTACCTTCTTTTCGTACGAACCCAATTGAGAAAAATCTATCTTTTTGAGATTCGAAACGGAATTATACAGGACACAGTATTGCATGCTGTCGCCTATGATTATGATAAAGTGGGAAGATATCCCGGCGCAGGCGATACGTTGACGGTCGTTGTGGATTGGTCTGAGACGGCTTTTAACCGGTTTGATGTTTATGTCAATCATATTCCTGCCTCCCGATTTGCTCTGTACGACATCACGAAGAAGTATGGCCATGCCAATAAGAACTACTCTGGTTTTCTTCTTTACCGCACGACCAGAAACAACAATGTGGCGGCATTCATTACATCCGGCGAGAAAGCCAGTGCTGGGAACATTGCCATCTACGGCACCTATGCGTCTCAAGATACAGTAAACACGCTCCTGAGCGATTCGTTACGGGTTGTTGTCTGGGATGAAAACAATGTCATTCTTAATCATGCGCCGGTTTTTTTCAGCGTTACTCAGGGTGGGGGTTCGATAAGTGCTCCTGTACCGCCGCAAGATCGGATGTACATTGAAGCGGAATGGTATAGAGCAATTAAAACGCCTATGGTAGAAGCGGACGATCCGCTCGCTTCAGGGGGAAAGTACATTTATTCTACGGAACGAACTCCGGATAACGATGGATACGCAGAGTACAAATTTTATATTGATACGCCTGGAACCTACTATTTCTGGGCAAGGACAAAATGGGCCGGCAATTATTTCGAAAGAGATTTTCGTTTTGAATTGCGGGATGCGCGGAATAACTACCTTACCCCTGTCGGTGGTTTTACATGGCATGTGCAAGAACTGGAAGGAAGTTCTCTCGGGAAGTGGAAATGGGACAAAGTTACAAACAATGGGATCAGGTATTCTGCTGTATTAATTCGGGGTATGTACACCCTCAGGGTGTATACACAACATCGCTACGTCCCCTTGGATAAATTTTTACTGACCCGGGACTCGAATCCAGGACTTGTCATTAGCGATTCGGAACCTGTGGGTGCCGTGTATACCAACAGTGCCGGAATGGCTTCCACGGCCTGTACGCTGGGAAGGGCTGCGGATGATAAGAGCACACCTGGTGTTAATGAAGGATTGAACACCGTTGTAGCCAGGCCGTTTGGCACGGATGCCTCGGTACAATTTAATATCACCGGGGTTCCAGCAGCACCCGTCGCTTTTACCAAGAGCAACGATAATCAGTCAGGGGCAGCGGGCCGACAGCTGGCGAAGCCGTTTATTATTTCGCTTCTCGATTCGTACGGCAACAAACCACCCAATGTCTCCGTCACCTTTCAAGTGCTTGGGGGAAAAGACGGCCATTTGACGGCTTCCATCGTGCCAACCGATTCGGTGGGAAAGGCGTCTGTCTATCTTGTACTGGGGTATCAGGACACTCTGTATCAAGTTCAAGCTTCAGTTGCCGGCATTACAGATGTAGCAATTTTTACAGCCAAGGTGGATTCGGGATTCGTCAGCCAGATGCAAGTTTTGCCAGGAGACGGTGCAGGACAGAAACATTACGTTAATCAAACGATTCCCAATTTTCTTAAAGTGAAACTTCTTGATGATAAAGGCAAACCTATTTCCAACTGCCCTGTCACTTTCGCCGTTGTGGAGGCCCAGGGATTGGTACAGGCTTCAACAGGGAAACAACCCAAACTGACGAATGTCAACGGTATTGCCACAGATACTCTGAAAATGGGTTCAAACGCAGGGATTGTCAAAGTGGTTGCTCGCACCACTCTCATTACCGACACGGTGGTTGTGGATTCGGTTTTTTACTGGGGAACCCGCGTTGCCTATTTATCAGGATCTGGATACACCCGATTGGGACTTGGTGAAACAACGCCGGCACCGCAAACGGTTGTCGTTCTTCGAAAAGACGGAGGCAAAGCAGCAAATCATCCTGTGACGTTTACCATTTCGGATCCAGCATCCGGATTTCGCTTTTCAGATGGAAGTACCGTTGTGAATACGATCACAAATGTGGATGGAAAGGCATCTACGTACACGAAAGCAGGAAATATCCATGGACTCTATCCCAATATTGTCCAGGCGTGGTCCACTGACGGGTTTAGAACAATTCCAGATTCTCCTGTGAATTTTAGTTTTGGAGTCAAATCAGATGCTTCCTATATCTTAAAAGTGGAAGGGGATGGTCTCGAAGGAGTCATTGGGAATGTGGTAGGGCCCCTCAAAGTGCGGATGATGAATCGCGATCAAACACAAGCCATTCCAAGCCAGCCTGTTATTTTTAAGCGAAGGAAGGGGAATGGGTATTTTGGTGGGGATGTTCCTGTCAACTATTTTACAGAGATGACGGATGCCAATGGATATGCAGCAGCCTACTACTATTTGGGTTCTGAAGCGGGACCCGATAAGAATGAAGTCGTGGCATATACTAAAAATGGAAGCGACAGTCTTTCTACACTGTTTACGCTTGTGGCCAAGTCGTCCAACGCGGATTCCATGGCCGCTTATCAAATGAACACATCATTCTCATACGTTGTCGGAAAGGATACGACAATTCGAGTGGCCATTATGGACAATGCCGGAAATAAGGTCGGGAATGCGCAGGTTGTCTTTACAGTGACCAAGGGAGGAGGGGTTTTGAATGGAGCCGCCGAGACGGTGAGTGTGTATACAGACAGTATCGGAGTGAATAAGGGCATCGCTTCCATTGTGTGGACCCTGGGAACCCACGCGGGGAATCAGAACAATGTTTTGAAGGTTGAATCCAGTAACGGGGTCGGACAATTGAAAGGAGGTCCTCTCTATTTTACCGTTTCAACCATTCCCGATAATGTGAACCCAAGCACTTCAGAAATATCAGCGACAGGACCCATTCGAGCTTCAGGTCAAGATACCTCTTTTGTCACTGTGACTTTGTACGATCAATACAAGAATCCGATTCCAGGTAAACGCGTTCACATTACTGTGGTGGATGGAACGATGACCCATCCCTTTGATCCCAAGGATCCAACCGATGCGTCAGGGAAGGCCGTTGGCGGATTTGTTACCTACGCGGCGGGTGAAAAGAAGGTTCATGCGACAGTTGTTGAGGGCAATCTACTTTTGGACGCTGAGGCAAAGGTGATTGTGCAAGCAACGGATCCAGCGAAGATCCGGAAATCGGATCCCAAATTGGGAGAGCCGGAATCCGGTGACATGCAAACAGGCAATGTAGGAACGGTTTTAAAGAAACCGCTTGTCGTACGGGTGACGGATATTTCGGGGAATGGAGTTGTTGCATTTAAAGCAGTGACATTTGATGTGGATCCAGGAGACAAAGGAACTGTTTTAGAACCGAAAACTGTGCAGAGCGACAGCAACGGATACGCCAGAGCGTATCTCGTACTGGATCCCCAGGTGGGCCTGAATAGAGTCAAAGTGACTGCCGATGAACTTGAGGGAGGTCCTCTCTATTTTTCAGCAACGGGTAAAATCGGTGTGCCGGTTTCTCTATACAGAGTTTCTCCCCAATCGCAAACAGCGGTGGCTGGAGAACAGATGCCGACACCGCTTCAGGTAGGAGTGAAAGATGTGGACGGAAATTCTGTGGCCGGAAGCGAGATTACATTCAAAGTGAATGACGGAGGGTTGGTTTCTCCTTCATCCGACCGAACCGACGAATATGGAATTGCATCCACATTTTTTACAGCCAGCACATTGGTTGGCGGCCCTCCGAATTTGGTAACAGCAACTTCGACTACCATCGGATCAGCCGTGAATTTCTTGATTACGACAGTGGCAGGACCTGGAAGAAAAATAGAACACGTTTCAGGCAATGGAGAATGGGGTTATGTGGGGCAGAACAGTCCGATTACCCTGACAGTGAAGGTTGTGGATCGCTACGGGAATCCTGTCAACGGGGAATCTGTGGAATTTAAAGTGATAAGCGGAGATGCTGCAATTGATACCCGTCCTATGAAAACCGTTTTAAGCAATACATTGGGTCGTGCTTCGGTAGTGGTGACTCTGGGTGATATCGCAGGCCCAATCGTCGTCCATGCCATCAACCGCTTTTTGGAGGGATCTCCCGTTGTATTTACTCTTGAAGCGAGGACTGTATTGGCTACAGGCATTGTGAAATTGGATGGATGGTATTCGGGAGACAACCAGAAGGGCACGGTGGGCAAGCCTTTTGTAGATCCTCTGAGAGTCAAGGTGGTGGATGATTACAGCAATCCGGTCTTCCATGAACCCGTGTATTTTATTGTTGTTGATGGAGGTGGAAACAGAGGGCATATATTGGAAGATCCACCCGTATACAGCGATACCAATGGCATTGCTCAGATCCATTTTATGGGAGGCTCCAGTACAGGTAAAACCACTGTACGTGCTGTGGGACCCAACGGCTCTGAGGTTGATTTTAGTCTGGAGACAGTGGTTGATCCTAATTCTCCAAGATTAAAAACAGGTACCGAACTATACCAGGAAGTCTGGGAAGGCAGCAATTTGTTTTTCAGTCTTACTGCAGAGGATGATGATCCGAATGATCGGTTGTCATTTCAGGCATACCTCGCGGGAGGGTTCAATCTGCCAGATGGTGCCCGCCTCCATACAGAAGAACAAGCAGAAAATACCGCAGTCTTTCTCTGGACCACCAATTACGATCAGCAGGGCACCTATTCTATTGTCCTGCGGGTTACAGATGGGATGGGAGGTTTTGATGCGGACACCATGGCAGTACGGGTTCTCAATCGGAACCGTCTGCCTAAAATTATCTCTAAGATTCCAACGAAAAAAGATACCACTGTGACTGCTGGACATACTGTTACATTCCTTGTCGATGCGATAGATTTGGATGGGGATCCGCTGACATATTCATGGCAAGTGGATGGGAAACCAGTAGGAACCAACGCTTCTGTCTATCGGCATACCATTAATAAATCCTTTGTCGGGAATCAGCAAGTGAAAGTGATTGTCGCAGACAACCAGGGATATGATAACGACGGTGTTTATTTATGGAACCTCAATGTGAAGGTTTCCGTGGCACTTGCAGAGTTTGCTGCTCTGTTTGATGAAAACAATCGTTTTGTCCAGCTTCGGTGGAGCACGTCTCAAGAATGGACCAATGTGGGTTTTGATGTTTTCCGAAGCGAAGCCATGGAAGGCGAGTATGTAAAAATCAATGAAGAATTTATCCCCAGTCAAACCAGTGGCCAGTACTCTTATGTGGACCGAACTGTGGAAATGGGCCGTATCTATTATTATAAAATCTTGGATCTGGATATCCAGGGAAACCGGAGGGAACATGGACCCGTGATGGTGAAGGTTCCTCTTCCTCAAAAATTTATCCTGTCTCAGAACTATCCCAATCCCTTCAATCCGGTGACGACATTTCAGTATCAGGTTCCAAGGAAGGAGCATATTACTCTGACCATTTTCAACATTATGGGGCAGCGGGTCATCACGCTGGTGGATGAGACAAAAGATCCCGGTTATTATAGCGTTGAATGGGACGGTAAGGACGCTTTTGGAAATGACACAGCGACGGGTATCTATATCTACCGCCTCCAAGGTGCGAGAGAAGCGTTAACCCGCCGGATGGTCAAGATGAAGTAAATTTATCTTTTGGCATTTTGTTTTTTCCCAGAGGGAAAGGGGCATGTTCTTTTACATAAGGCTGCCCCTTTGCTTATTTCAAGCAAAGAGGGCGAGAGCGTGTTTTCCAGAGTTCAGAATTTATCTTGATTTTCGGAGGATTGTGTTATAAATTATAGCGTTCTTTTAAGGTCAGATACCTCTATGCGAATCCATTCACTACGGAAACAGTTATTCCTTTTTGTGTTGAAAATCGAACCAATATCCGGATGTGTGTGTATAATGTAGGTTAAAAAGCAGCTACGTTAATCAGGGATGTGTACAATCCTGGAAGTTATCGCATTCGCCGGGACGGCTTAAGCGAGGAGGGAGTGGGAATGCCCAGCAGTGTTTATTTTGTTGAAATTTCTGGGAGCAGTATGAGGGATGTGCAAAAGGTAGAATGAATTAAATGACGGAGAAACCAACGTGAAAACGAAGGTCTTTTCTTGGATCAGAGGAGCAGCGTTTGTCTCTTTAATTTTCTTTTGTTCGGATTTGCTTTTTTCAGAAGATTTAGAAGCAACGAAAAGCGGTTCCTTTGTCTCAAAATGGGATCGGGTTTCGGAATTGGCCAAGCAGATTGCATATGGGGATGTGGCTTCCAGATTACAGAAGAAGGAAGCGATACTCGCCATTCTTTTAAAACAGGAGCCGGGATATCCCATTTTTTATGTGAACTGCAACGCTACAGGAAATTGTGATGGAACTTCTTGGAAGGATGCGTTTACTACGATACAGCCTGCAATAGATGCAGCCGCCAAGTCAGAGGGGTGGGTGTGGGTCGCCAAGGGGACATATACTGGCCATTATTTGGCGTACGGTAAGCTCACCTGTGCGGTTATGATTAAACCGCGCGTGATGTTGTTTGGTGGATTTGCAGGAACCGAGACGAGTCTGGAGCAACGGGACTGGGATTTGAACGAGACCATTATCAAAAACGAGAACGGTCCAGGTCCCAAGGGACCGAGAGCAGTAGACATGGACCAAATGTCGCTTATTGATGGATTTACAATTAAAGATTCTGGATACAAGGATTATGCGGATGGTGTCAGTTCTGATGATGTTGCGGCGGGGGGTATACGAACGATGAGCGCTTTTTCGGTTGTTCGGAACAATCGGATAAAGGACAACCACGCCCAGGGAGGTGGTGGGATAGCTGTTTGGGGGGGACGATATGGACAATACAGGCGGGCGCCTTATGTGCCTATTGTCGAACAGAATTTTATCTATAATAATCATGGTGTTTGCGGTGCGGGCGTTCAACTTTATAATTCGGAAGCGCTTTTCTGCAATAACGTGGTATACAACAATACGCACCTTCCACCTCCCGGTGGGTTTCCAAGATCAAAAGGAGTCGAAGTCGTGTGCAATCTCGGCGTGAGTGGGAGACCTGTCGTAGTAAATTGTATTGTTCGGGGACACCGCTATGCTGATATTATAGATTATACGGATAATCAACCAGTCACATGGGGAACGGGCATAAAAATGTATAACTGTTTCCAGTATGGTGATTACGGAGGGGAGAACTCAATTAGAGAGGATCCCAAATTTAAGGATGCAAATCATGCGGATTTTACTCTTTTGCCAGATTCGCCGTGCATTGACAGAGGACATCCAGACGGACCCCCCGATCCGGATGGAAGTCGGGCGGACATTGGTGTGTTTACAAGTCGCTACTATGTTACCATAGACGATGGCGGCGTGGAAGGACATCCGAAAGGAGCGGGTCGTTACGCTGCTGGGAGTATCGTAGAGATTTCTGTGGACAGCGTTGTGGTGAATGATCTCGGGACAACGCGTTATATATTTTTACGCTGGCAAGGAGAAGGTTCCGGATCGTACAGTGGAGATTCTCTCGCGGCGTATATACAGGTGAATAGTACTATTAAAGAGACTGTGGTTTGGAAAGTTGAACATCGGCTTGATGTGAATTCTGGAACGGATGCAGATGCTTTGAGCGGTTGGAAAGAAACCAGTACGAAGATTACTGTCACCGTGCCAACGCTTGTTGATGTTTCGGATGGAACGAGGCGTCGTTTTGTCTCGTGGGAAGGAATGGGAGAAGATGCCTACACAGGGACAGACTCCTCTTTTACAATTACGATGAATGGACCGGTTGTTGAGACGGCCAATTGGAATGTTGAGTACCGTTTACGGATTGTTTCTCAGTTTGGAAATCCAAATCCTGTAGGGGATCATTGGTATGCTTCTGGAACAACGATTCCTGTGACTGTTGATTCAGTGGTGAATAACGGAGAAGGGCGTCGCTATCACTTTGTGCACTGGGAGGGAGT
>Ga0172364_10002439_pt1 | contig 14786 bp, 10 predicted proteins | sample LakKivSesite10cm_FD_114545 | JGI IMG/M metagenome (GOLD analysis project Ga0172364, IMG submission 114545) | Sediment microbial communities from Lake Kivu, Rwanda - Sediment site 10cm | ecosystem: Environmental > Aquatic > Freshwater > Lake > Sediment | place: Rwanda: Western Province, Lake... | reverse complement strand
GTCAGTTTTGTTGCCTGGATTTCCGCTAGACTATTTAGTCTCTAATGCGTGCCAGATGCAGTCTGGCTCTTTTTGGTGAACCCCAAGTCTTGCTTCTAAGCAGTCCAGCTATTTCTTTAGGGGAAGATTGACATTTCAAATCTGTGCGTGCTAGTATTGCGATAGCGAAGGGTGGAATTTTTCTCTAGGGACGAGGTGGACTAGCCATGCCAATCCTTGACGATTACCTAGGCGTAGTTGAGGCAGCAGCCATTCTTGGTGTCCATTGGGAGACAGTGAAGCGTTTCTGCCGAGAAGGGCGCATTCCAGCACAAAAAGTTCACAATACTTGGCTCATTCGCAAGGATGAGCTAGACAAGTTTGCAGCCACTTACAATAAACCACGGCATGGTATGAGAAGAACTCCCAAACATCAAGGGGAGGATAGGTACAGTGGTGGTTACTATTGATAGTCAACAGGTCTCCCCTTGGTCTTTTGCCGAACTGACTCCTGCAGAAACTCATTATTTGACTCATGGTTATCATCGGTATCCAGCCAAGTTTATTCCTCAACTGGTGAGACAGCTTATCGAAGAGTACAGTTCACAAGAAGCCCGGATATGTGATCCATTCGGTGGTTGCGGAACGACATTAGTAGAGGCAAAACTCACAAACCGCGCAAGCTTTGGCTTTGATATAAATCCTCTTGCCGTCTTAATCACCCGAGCCAAGACTACTGCTATTAATCCTGACATCCTACTTAGAAGCTTCACGAAGCTCTGTAGAGAACTCGAAAACGGGCTAGCCATGTCTTCGGAAATTGCGGATGGCAGGCTTAATCTAGGTCGTCTTGTCTATTGGTTTGGTGACACAAATTTGAGACAACTACTCACGCTAAAGAGCCGGATAAAAACTGAAGAAAATCCGGCTGTTCGTAGGTTCTTCCTGTGCGCACTATCTCACATTTTGAAGAATTGTTCTTACTGGCTTACAACAAGCACAAAACCTCAGAAGGATCCGAACAAGGTCCCTGAGTTTCCTGATAAAGCGTTTATAAACCATGCGTCTCGCATGATTAAGCGTAGCCATGCTTTTTTTGAGGAGATACAAAAATTGAACCCGAAGGAACCTTTGTCAATTATGCGCAAAGCTGACGCGAGGAATCTGCCCTTACCAAACGAATGTATTGATCTGATCATAACATCTCCACCTTATAGCACATCGTATGAATATCCAGATATTCATCAACTGTCAGCACTTCTATTCGGTTTCTGCACGTCATTGAGTGATTTTAGACGCGGTTTCATCGGGAGCAAAACTGGAAATCATCATCGAGATGGGCGTCTAAGGAGCCTCAAAGCTATTAGAGCTATTCGGGATCTCAGGATGATCGATACAAGACTTTCAGATGCTATTCAGAGTTATTTTTTGGACATGAGTTACGTTTATCGTGAAATGTATAGGGTACTCAAGAGAGGTGGACGAGCTTGCATTGTAATCGGAGATACTGAACTAAGGGGGGTTCCTATTCCAAACGCCAAGGTAGCAGCCGAACAGATGTGTGAGGTTGGTTTTTTGCTAGAAGAGATGATCGAGCGTCCAGTACTTGGAAGAGTTCTTGCTCCTTACAGAGATAAGCACAGTGGTCGGTTTACTTCACCTAAGAACCCGGCAGCAAAAAAGGTGTACAGCCACGAATATATCTTAGTCTTGAGGAAGAAATGAGTGCTGAGCTAATAAAGGAATGGGAAGATGGTTGAGGAGCAACAGGAACACCCAGAAGTAACATTTACAGAATTTGTCAAGCCTGAGAAGTGGAAGGATTTTGAAAGTCACGCCAAGTCAATAGGAACCGAGCTCGCAAAAGACATTGCGAACTCAGCTAGGCAAAATGAGCGTATAAGGAAGGAAGTACGAGAATATCTTGAAAAAGAGTATGATGTTCGTAAGGTTGGTGAAGAGGATCTGTCGTGGGCGGAGAATAAGCTGTTTGGATGCCAAGTCTGTGCGGTAGATGGCACACACTCGACTTATCCTATGCTTTCAGGCATACGCTGCCGAATAGGCGTGGCTGCCACCTCTTATAAGAACAAGAGAACCGATGGAATAGTATTCGTTTCTGAGCAGCATCTACACCTTTCCGAAACATCAGTACTCGACATCCTCAAAAATAGGAAACCGGAAAATAGACTTATCTCCAACATGCTAATTCGAGCAATAATGTTTTACATGGAGAGGAAGATAGGTTTAGATAGGCAGGAGGAGTGGGTCATGTTTAATGGTCCTATAATTCCTTATGAACTTCGAACAGGTATTGGACGCTTAAGAGCGTTGGACCCTTGCCTGTCACTATGTGAACATGCCCTGGAACGAAAAACAATTGTTGGCGTTATAGGGACTTCTTCTGAGCCTGAAATAATCAGTTTAGGGTTAGCCATGAATCCGGGAGAGTACGTGAGACTTAGGTCATTCAAAGATGACTTAGAGGATTACCTGCCGGCAGCCCATTTCAACACAACCGACCAAGCAAGATTTAGACGCTTTATAGAGACCAATGGAGAGGCATTAGACGTAGGCATATACAAAGCTGGACAGAGGGCTTATATTTTTCATGCCCATCGTGAGCGTTTTGATGAAGCTGCAGCTATCATTATGCGTGATTCGATGTTTCAACAATTGCGAGGCTATCCACTTCTAATAGACTACGCAGATAGCCTGTGCACACACATGTTGGCATCTTCAGACTTTCGAAGGATGGTAGACTTCGGACTCGCTAGGGAGGGTTCTTTACCCTTCGAGCAATCTGAGGGCGACCAACGGAGGAGGTGACGTATGCTTGGTTATGTCCATTTTGACAGAAGCGGAGTGGGAAATAACCGCACTGAAATCCTCGTCTCCAGAGAGAAAATTGGTGATTTAGTCCGTAATAAGTATGTAAGGATCACCAACCCAGATGATAGTACTGGCAAAGCTCGGCAGTTTCTCGGACGGATCGTGGAGGGTCCGTTCTACAATCCAGAGGAGGTTGGTAGGGACTCAGCCTTGGCTCAGACCTCTATCCTTAAAGGGGCTTCGTTTCCTTCGGTACCGAACTATTACGCCGTTGGTGGGATTGAGATTCTGGGGGAACTCCGTGATGGTGTAGTATTTGGGACGGCTACCAGGCCAGCACCCCAAGCCAAGGTTGAAGAACTCTCATCTGATGAGATAAAGAAGCTACTAGCAATTGGTGGAGACGCACTGGTTGGCACACTCGATGGATATCCAGATGTACTCGTATCCCTTAAAACACAAGAAAAGAAGGTGTTGCCGCGGAATATTGGCATTTTTGGTACGGTTGGTTCCGGTAAAACGAACACTGCTCAGGTTATTATCGAAGAGGCAAGCAAGTCCGGATATGCTGTTGTTATCATCGATGTTGAAGGAGAATATGTTCGATTAGATGACCCTAGCCAAGAAAAGGCGCTTTTTGAGCTACTGAAAGGCTACGGATATAAACCTGCAGGCTTGGAGAATTTCCAGGTTTTTTACCCTGTAGCCGGTGAAAGTGCGAGAGATGACGCTATTCCATTTACTATAAGAACCTCGGATTTGGATCCTCTGATAATATCCGAACTGATAGAGGCAGAGGAGGCACAGGAAAGAAGACTCCTGGATGTAGTGGAGAGTCTGAGGAAGCGGCGCGGAAAGGAAGAAGACAAGGACAAGAAATCAGACTCGCTTAGAGCAACCTTGGCAAAATCGACTGGTGGTGACATTGGATATACCCTGACAGATATTATTCGGGAGTGTGCTGTCCGCGCTGAGGAAGGCAAAGGTGCCGATAGGGCTTCCTACTATACTCTGATGGGAAAACTTGGCGGTCTGAATAGGACAAAAGCATTCGACGTGAAAGACATTGAAGTCATCGATGCAACGGGCCTATTAGAGGAGGGCCGTGTCACTGTAATTGACGTTAGTGGTTGTGCCGAACGGCTTAAGAATGTAGTGATATATGATCTCCTCAGGAAGGTCTTTCAGGAGAAGCTAAGTGGCAACGCGACAAAAACGCTTGTCGTCATAGAGGAAGCTCACTCCTTCATTAGCCGGGACAAAAGTCAGAAAATGTCAGAGACAATTGAGATGCTCAGGGAAATTGCCAGGCGGGGGCGCAAAAGATGGCTGGGGCTTTGCTTTATTTCACAGCAACCTTCGCACTTACCGAACGAGATTTTTGAGTTATGCAATACGCGCATCGTGCATACGATTAAGAGCCAAGCGAATCTCGGTGCATTGAAGTTGACGGCAGGTGATGTTAGTGAGGAGATGTGGAACAATGTACCTTCTCTCGGAGTGGGTCAAGCGGTCATAAGCAGCCCCCAACTCAGAGACCCAATTGTAGTTAACGTCAGACCCTGCAAGACAAAGCGTGAGTTTGTGGATTAGGAATCAACAATGACTCTTAGCGAGCAAAGTCCGATGTCCGTTGAAGAAGCGGTGAGAAGGCTGTCATCGACAGTTACCCACGAGATTCATGATGCAGCCCAATGTGCCCATAACGAGGCAGAACTTCGGACTGCAGTGACCAGGACTATTGAAAAACTGGCGGAAGAATTAGACCTCACCCTTTCTTTAAGAGAAGAATACACCTTATTGGATAGCGGCCGGGCTGATGCCGTCTACAACCGCTTTGTCATTGAGTACGAGCCGCCTGCTTCTCTGCGCTCAGCCAATTCCTACAGAGCTAATGAACACGCCATCGGTCAAGTGAAACAATATATTGAGGGGCTCCATAAGGTTGAAAGGCATAAGCTCGAAAGGATTGCCGGTGTTGCCTTTGATGGTTGTTATTTCATCTTTGTGCGTTTCAAAGAGGGTGGCTGGGAAGTTGATACTCCCCTTCCGGTCACTATAGACTCTACAGAGCGCTTTATTAAATATCTCTATTCCCTAAGCACCGAGCTTGCTTTAACCGCCAGTAATCTTGTTCGCGACTTCGGTGAAGGGAAAGCAGCAGCCAAACACTGCGTAAGCACACTTTATACGGCATTGACGGAAAGTCAGGACTCAAAGGTTAGAGTTCTCTTTTCCCAATGGCAGCAACAGTTTGCGGAAGTGTGTGGCTACCAGCCGGGGTCATCCAAGCTTGATGTGAAGGCGCTGGGACGTCGGTTCGGTGTGAAGCAAACAAATCCAGAGGCTTTTTCTCTATTCTTTGCTATTCACTCATACTACGCCGCTTTCATTAAGCTCCTAGCAGTGCAGATTGCATCTTACTATGCTTTCCCCAAGCTGGGGACCGGATTGCTGGAAGTAGCCAGTTATTCACCAGAAAAACTGGTCAGCTATCTAAAGAATATGGAGCGGGGTGGGGTATTCAAAGACTTTGGAGTTAACAACTTCCTGGAAGGTGATTTCTTTGGTTGGTATCTTGACGCATGGGATGACCACATAGAAGATGCCATTAGAGAGCTAATCTCCATCTTAGCTAACTATTCGTTGGTTACCCTGGAAGTTGACCCAGAGCAGACCCGAGACCTACTAAAAAAGCTCTACCAAAATCTGATGCCAAAAGATCTCCGGCATAATTTAGGTGAGTACTATACTCCGGACTGGCTGGCGGAGCGTTTGCTGAACCAACTGGATGGTGGCAAATTTGAGGGCAACCCTGACAAGCGTTTGCTTGACCCGGCGTGTGGGTCAGGCACTTTTCTCGTGATTGCTATTCAAAAAATCAAGGAATTCGGCTCTGAGCGCCTGATGCCAGAGCATGTGATATTAGAAAAAATCCTGAATAATGTGGTTGGCTATGACCTTAATCCCCTAGCAGTAATCTCAGCTCGGACTAATTATCTGCTCGCTATTGGTGACTTATTACCCCATAGAAAGGGCGAGGTAACTATTCCAGTATACCTCGCAGACTCTATCTTGACTCCTTCACAAGGCAGGGACCTATTTAGACAGAATAAGTTTAGCTTCAAAACAGCTGTGGGCACGTTTGATATTCCAAAGTCACTGGTCGATACTAAGTACATTGGTGATCTGGCAAAATTGCTTGAGGAAAGTGTTGAGATTAACCGGTCGCCGGTGCAATTTAGGCAATCTGCTTTGGGACAGTTCCCTCTGCTTGAAGAACGTGACCGGCAAGACTTAGAAACACTTGAGGTACTATATGACAGATTGCTGGAGCTTGAGAAGAACCGTATTAACGGCATCTGGGCACGCATCGTTAAAAATGCTTTTGCCCCGTTGTTCCAAGGTAAGTTTGACTACGTAGCCGGAAATCCCCCATGGGTGAACTGGGAGAGCCTACCTGACCAGTATCGCGACGATACCAAGTGGCTTTGGGAAAAGTACGGTCTTTTTACTCTAAGAGGATGGCAAGCACGTATGGGTGGTGGAAAGAAAGACTTATCGGCCCTGATGACATATGCCGCAATAGATGGGTACCTCAAAGCCGGCGGCAAATTGGGTTTTGTAATCACCCAAACTGTCTTCAAGACCACTGGCGGTAGTGAAGGTTTCAGAAGGTTCCAACTCGGGAATAGTGAATATCTCCGGGTACTACACGTCGACGATATGAGCAGCATTAAGCCTTTTGAGGGAGCTGCCAATCGGACTAGTGTGGTGGTTATCAAGAAGGGAGAGCAGACAAAATACCCGGTGCAGTACACCTACTGGAGAAAAAAGAAAAAAGGCACTGGCATCCCAGAAGACCTGCCACTAAAAACTATAACCGGGGAATATATCCGCACCTCACAGTGGAATGGTACCCCAGTAAACGAAGATAAACTATATTCCCCATGGATTACCGGAAGACCAAAAGCCGTAGCAGCAGTACGAAAGGTAATAGGTGAGTCCGAATACCAGGCACGAGAGGGTAGTAATACCGGCGGGCTGAATGGAGTTTATTGGGTAAAAATTATGGCGAAGCGGCCAGACGGAAGCATCGTGATTGTGAATGAGGCTGATATTGGTAAAAAACATGTTGAGAGCAGACAAGCTCCTATTGAACCTGACCTCCTCTACCCGTTACTCCGAGGGCAGGACGTGCAGAGATGGTGTGTTGAACCTTCTCTGCAAATAATCCTGGCTCAAAATCCTGAGATCAGAGTCGGATGGGACGAAAATTGGATGAAAGAAACACTTCCTAAGACATACGCTTACTTCAAGCGATTTGAAGAGCAGCTAAGGCAAAGGAGTGGCTACAAGAAATATTTTAACCCGGACACGGCCCCATTCTACTCAATGTACAATGTGGGGCTTTATACGATGTCAGCTCATAAAGTTGTGTGGAGAGAGGTATCTACTGACCTTCGTGCTGGAGTAGTAACGGTGGAAGCCGCTAGCAAGCCAATAATTCCTGACCACACCTTAATAGCCATTTCCACTGATGAAGCAGAGGAAGCTCATTATATCTGTGCTTTACTCAACTCATCTCCTTCCAATTTCATCGTTCAAGGATATGTTGCTATGCATCCATCACCTCATGTCTTAAAGTCAATAAGTATTCCAAAATTTGATCCTTCTGACAGAACACACCAAGAACTTGCCTCTTTATCAAGAAAGGCCCACGAAGCAAAAGCAGTTGGCGGGCTTAGTAGACTTGAAAAGATTGAAAAAAGCATTGACGAAGTAGCAGCAACCATTTGGGGTCTTACGCCGGAGGAGCTTAAAGATATACAGAATTCGTTGAAGGATTTGGGAGAGTAGGTATTTATTAGCCTCTAGTTCCTGTGCAATCGGGTGAATAATTTAATGAAACCAATTGACGAGTTCTACAAACTGAAAGAGTTTAACCCCACCAAGAACCAGAGAAAGGCAATTGAGACAACTGAAGGTCCAGTCCTAATTATTGCCGGCCCTGGGGCTGGCAAGACACGAGTTCTCCTGTGGCGGACTTTCAATCTGATAGTGTACAAGGGGGTTGAGCCGAAGAATATCCTTCTTTGCACGTTCACTGAAAAGGCGGCAGACCAGCTCAAACTTGGCCTCGAAAATCTTGTCGATATGCTGGAACCGGATGAGAGGGATAGAATCGACTTTTCCCAAATGCCTATTGGTACCATTCACTCAATCTGTGCCACTTTCTTGCGAGAAAATGTCCGGGACTGGCATCTATCCATGAAGAACTTCACTGTTCTGGATGATATAACACAAATGCTCTTCATTTACGATAATGAGAACTTTCAGAGAATCAAAAACGGCGAATATCGCTTTAACCGTACAGTGAACGAAGGGGGTAACTCCAAAACTGTCTGCGTTAGTAATCTGATAGCTTATTTCAACAAGCTTACTGAAGAAAAGATTCGTCCTGAAGACATCTTGAACGCGGGAGCAGACTCCCGGCTTAAGACAATAGCGCGGGCATTCGGCAGATATGAAGAACTACTTAATGAGAAGAACCGGGTGGATTTCGCCCATTTGCAGACCAAATTTCTTGAGTTGCTAAATTCCGAAGCTGGGAAAGAGATAAAAGAGCAAATCAGATATGTAATGGTTGATGAATACCAGGACACAAACTACATCCAGGAGTTAATATTTTTTACTCTTGCTAAAAACACTAAAAACTTATGTGTCGTAGGAGACGAAGACCAGAGCATTTACAGATTCAGGGGAGCAACGGTTCAGAACCTATTAGATTTCAGCAAGACCTGTAGGAAAAAACTGGGTATCAAACCGAAAGAAATTCCACTAATAGAAAACTTCCGATCCCACAAAGACATAATTGAGGCATACAACTTATTTATGGAAAGCTACGAAGGGTGGAATGAGAATGGGAAATCCTTCCGCTATCCGGGGAAGAGAATCCAAGCCGGCTTAAAAGAACACCTAGATTATCCTGCGTGTTTTCAGTTGGTCGCTCCTGATGAAGTGACTATGGCAAAAATGATGGTGCAATTTATAAAGAGAGTGTTGGATAAAAGGTTAGTTGACGATCCCAACAGAATAGCAATCTTGATGAAAAGTATTAGAAACGAACACTTCGATACTATCACCGCAGAATTGAAGGAAGCCGACATAGATTATTATGCTCCACGGGCAGGAAAATTCCTAGATTCCAAAGAGATTAGGGAAATCATAGGAGTGTATCTACTGTTGTTAGGTTGGGAAAAGGAAGAAGTCGATTACGGAAATTGGGGCAAATATCAGGATTGGCTAGAAAAACTGAATTTACAGGTTGAGCGAGAGCTTAAGAAGAACTATCCAAAAACACTCCGATTGATTAAGACTATCCAGGCTGAATTCAAGGTAATGATGAGAGACTATGAAACACTTGAGCGGCTTTTGGGGGCTAGCCTCACTATAGACTCAGATAATATGGAGGAGTTCTCCCTAAATATTAAAGACTTATCGCGCTCAAGCAGGAATCGAATCCAAAGGTTGATTAAAACTAGAGGCAAGAAAAAGTTCAGTAAAAAGAATTTGAGCAAGTTAATCGCCTTGGATAAAGGTTTACTAGACTATTTTTATGTATTTATGGGACAGGAGCCTTTCAGGAGTTATCTCCAAGGCAAAGACGGTGAGGGGAGAATACGAAATCTTGCTACCTTCTCTAATATCATAAGCATGTTTCAAGAATATAGAATGCATCGCATTATAACCGCCATTTCTTTGAAGCGTGGGTGGCTGCAAAGGTCATTTTTAAACAATTTCTTGTACATAATATATCAGCAGGAATTGAATGAATACGAGGACCGCACTGCTATAATCCCACAAGGTAGCGTCCCAATTATGACTATTCATCAGGCTAAAGGGCTTGAGTTTCCGGTCGTTATCATTGGTAGGTTACACGTCGCCATACGTGACCAAAAAGTGGAAAGGGAACTGAGGCAGTATTTCAAACGGAAGAACGATGAACCGGAGGATCGAATAGGCCTCTTTGACCATATGCGCCTTTTTTACGTTGCAATGTCACGTGCGAAGAATGTACTGTGTATGCCTAATCTACGTGAACAATATAACACGCCGCACGGGACTTTTAACCCAGTTTTGAATGATGTCCCGTCTATAAAAACTGAAGAGTTTGATATTTTTGATGGCCTGTCTCCATTCAAAGTAGATGTTCCACAAGAATTCAAACCTTCTTTTGGATTCAAATCAGATTTTCAGTATTTCAAAACTTGTCCTATGCAGTACAAGATGTTTCGTTACTATTCCTTTGCTCCGGCCACATCTAGTGAACTGTTCTTTGGTACACTGGTTCATCAAACAATAGACGATGTGCATCACATTTACCTCAGCGCACCTTCCAGAGAAGAGGTGAAGATTGGGGACGCGGAGATAGAAGTACTATTTCGGAACAATTATGAAACGCTGCGGAATACTGGACTACATCCCCTCTCAATAGCAGCGCAAGAAGCGGCGCTGGAACAAGTGAAAGAATATTTCCGGAACTCTCAAGACCTTATTAAGAACGTTTACAAGACCGAGGTTAGACTCCTGAAATCTCAAGATAGGTACAACCTCACAGGTGTAATTGACATCATTGCCAATCCAACGGGTGAGTACCACCTATACGATTTTAAGGCCCAGAGGATGGTAGATATCAAAAAAGACCTTCGTTTCTACGAAGACCAACTCAATCTTTATTACCATATTTTGAAGACTACCTACAAACTAGATGTGTCAAGGATGTTCATTTACTCGACACACATAGATAGCAAAGCGGAAAAAATCCACGAAGTTAAGATAGATCCAGCTAGGGTAGATACTCTAGTTAGTGAATTAGATGGTATAGCATTGAGGATCTTGAACAAAGACTTTACCCACGATAGGCGCAGAGTTGACAAGAAGGTTTGTACCAAATGTGGACTGCATTTCTTCTGTGGAAGCTAGCACGGCAATGTTATCTAAAGCCAGTAATAATTGTCTCCGATGAATGTGGTCTCTTTTAAATCAATTTCAGCTGTTTAGTTATTTCTGGTGCCCTCTTACCTACCTTTTGCCACGCAGATTTAGCTCCATGCCTATTTGGCACTAGTTCAATCAAACCTTGATTGCGTAATCTATTGAACACTTTTTCAGGTTGTGCTTCCGCCTTCTATTGGTTCTGTAGGGAAGCTTCTTGTCAAGCAAGTGCCCAGCACCACTGAGCCTTTGCACACGTGTTTAGAGCCAGCCTACCCTAAATACTATCAATTAAATTCAGTATGTCATCGGGGCCGAGGAATCCGAGATTAGCTTTACTCAAAGGGAACATAAAGCTTCGAAGATACTCTAAAGGTCGTTTTACGTTAACTCCAAGCTCCATTAGTTGAGAACGGAAATCCCATACGGTCTTCCTATCTACAGTCAAGAAGAGGTGGCATCTTTGCAGAACTGAGTCCAAGATGAGTTGCCGATCGGCGTCGTGAGGCAAGAAATTGAGCCCACCACGTTCATACAGGTCCACCCAAGACTTCTCTTCGGTTGGAGACAATGGTGGTAGCTCAGACTCGCTCAGATATTCCTTCTGATGGTCTTCAAAGTGGATAGCCAGTTCATTGACAATTGACAGCAATTCACCCTTTTTGCTAGCAGGCTGCGCTTTTTCGAGCTCTTTAACTACATTACTAGATACGACAAACTGAAGTGCAAACTGGTCATCCTTCTCGATGAGATATCGTAGTGCTATGCAATCGTTTCTTAGTTCCCGGTCGACAGTTATGAACTTTTGGCTGTAGTGGTCGTAGAAACCATCCTCAAAGGTCGCGTCTGACAGAATCCACCTAAGATTACACACAATATTCGTGTCGAGAAACAATCTTTCCAGAGGCATAATTCAACCTTTTCCGGGCGATTCTCCCGAGACATTCGAATCTTCACCCCAGCTAGCGCCCAGACGAAGATCACAATACCATTTATCGCGGTAAAGGTAATAAACAGTCAGAAACTTTGACTTTGACTGTATAGGTCTTGACCCGGAAGTAGCGGTTGCCATTATTGAACTCGTCTAGCTCCTCATCTGTAAGCCAAACTAACCCCGGTTCATTACAGTGGCCAATTCCGCAAATCACTGCGGTGTTTGGATATCCAAGTGGCTCAGCTATTCTTACATATTTATTGGTTGCTAGATCTAGCCTAACCGGATGTTTTTTGCACCTTACGATAGCCATAGTGGTTATCTTCCAGTTGAATTGTCAGAATAAAGTTCAGACTTCTTCCTAAGCTACATTTTACACTAATAGCCCATTTTGAACAAGGAGGATGAGTAACAAACCTATTTAGCCAACATTTCATCTTAGGGACAAATTTATTTTTTGACAGAGCATTGACTGACCGCTAAACAAACATGACGTTTGTTTAGCCCTTGGGAACCTCGATCACAGGCAAGAGAGATATGGTTTCCGTGGAGTAGCCTTTGTGATATAGTCACTCTGGGAGACAAAAGTGGCTAGGAAACTTCTCGGAGTGCTTATCGGCACAGCAGGAGTTTATCATGTAGCCTCTGAACTCGCTAGTAAAGGTTTCCATGCCGCTGTTACTTACGGCAATGCTCCGACGGTAGATATTCTGGTGGGCCGACTAGATGGTACAGCGATGCTTTCCCTACAAGTCAAAACATCGCACTGGGCACTGCGAACTCGTGGCAGAGGTAATGCCAAGTCACCCCATCACTACGAATGGGATGTGGGACAGAAGTCAGCAACATTGCATCGTCCAGATTTGTTTTTCGCCTTCGTAGATTTAAAGTCGGGTTCTAATCAGAAGCCTGATGTCTTCATTGTCCCCTCTAAGTTCATCTTTGATTATTTTGATAATCCATATTTTAAGTCAGGCAAGCGTAGGCGATGGCGCTGGCATCCCAGCATCAAGGATGTCGAGAGGTTCAAAAACAATTGGGATGTACTGGATTCTTTCCTCATTGGAAAGGCCGAGAGGCACTGAAACATGAGCTACCTCTGGGTTCAGACGCCTGTCTGAACCCAGCCGTGACCAAGTGACATGCTTTGGCGAAGCCCTTAGCACAAATCTCGGGTTTGAGACCTTGCGTCTAGCCAAGGTAAAACTCGTGCGAACAACACAGTGCTTGGCTGAGCATTGCCGGCAACCCTATAATGTTAGGGACAGGCCGGAGGCGTGGTGCCGTGGTGACAAATCAGGGCTTCCAAACCTCAAAAGATTTTGGCTGAAAGGAAATCCCGTTGCCCAAGCGTGCCGTAAAGGTTTCATCGGACTTGATGACATATTCACCAGATGCTGAGAAGTCTACTGATTTGATAGTTGAGCGCCATGACAAGATCGGATATTCATTTCCCTCTGCAGCAAGGGTATCCGATTCACCGAGCAACTGACCACGCATGTATTTGACGACGGGCCAGTTACCAAGCGGAACATTGTAAGGAGCAGCAAGAAGTATGTCGCGATATCCTTCTTTGACCGCCACAAGGTCCAAAATGGCTTTTCGAAGATAAGCGGCCGTATTGTCTCGAACAGTCCTAGCTCTGTTCCGAATCTCGTCAAAGGGCATGAAGCCATGCTCAAAACCATCACTTGCGTCCTTGGCGTCTTTATAGCATTGCTCGTCTCCTTGGAAGAGAAGGTGCTTGCGAATGGCCACCTCGATTGCTGCCCCCAGACTGTGACCTGGGCTGAGACTTGATGGATCAACACCGAAGCTGCAGGCAAGTTCTTCCTCACTGATGCCGCATGCTAGCCTACAGCGAACCACCGCTTTAGTGAGTGTCTCCATCCCAATGTAAAGGTGTGCGATGGCGAGCGTCTCATGTCCCCAGCGCCAGTGATCTAGCGCAAGTGAGTATTGCGACATCGCGCGACCAATGCGAGCTTTTTCTGGGTGAATGTTGATGGTGTTGATGAGAGCTATTGTCGCTTCCAAGTTCACTTTCCTACTGACATGAATGATGGAAGGCTCATCTGTAATCGAACTTTGGAGGAAGTCACGAGCTTTCAATCTAGGAGTATTATTAAAAACGAGTTCTGGTTCCAGGTTTCCAATCGCAGCATTCGTAGAGAAGGCGATGATGATGGCAAGACTTCCCATAGCCTCACCAAAAACCGAGACTGCGTTCTCGAGGTTCTCGGCTGGACCTCGAGCGTCGACCCACAAATCACGAGGCAGGGGTTGTCCAAATCCTTTGTCAATGTAACGAGTCCTAAATGTCACGATTATGATGCCCAGTGGACGACGGACATCTATTCTCATCTGTGTCCCAACTGGAATCACCGATGCTGATGGACCGCGGAATACTGCTACGTACTGTGAAACAGATTTAGGAACCAACTCGGTTTTCATTTGCTTCAGTGATACTCAAGTTACTGGAGTGCGCTTCCGCCATATTATACCGCATATGGGATGTTTTGCGGCAATAAAGATTCCAAATCATAAGTGGCCTGTGGTCAAGGTTGGTTAATCGCACGAGGCAGCACATACATGCATGGCGTTCCAGGGCCATTGCGCAAGATAGCGGTTTGTGTAGGGGTAAAGAGGGGACTTGCTCAGTAGCTGTAACATTACGGCTAATACCTCTTGTCAGATGTGCTCCAAAACTACTATAATGTATAATAATTCTTATATGGAAAAGCGGAAAATGCTTAGCAAAGTCTTCGGGATTGGGCTGGTATTGGTGATGATTGGGGCGCTGGTTGGAGAGCTGACAGCAGCGTTTCCTTTAGCTAACTTTGGTTCCCGAAGCCAGGTTTTAGCTCAAGAAATAGTTAATTTTACCGACCCCAATCTCGAGGCTGCCATCCGTGACGCCATAAATAAGACTGCGGGAGACATTTACCAATCTGACCTTGATAACCTGACCACGCTCGATGCCAGTTCAAGAAATATCGTCAATCTCAGCGGGCTGGAGCACTGCACCAGCCTGACAGACCTG
>Ga0172364_10002436_pt1 | contig 14796 bp, 14 predicted proteins | sample LakKivSesite10cm_FD_114545 | JGI IMG/M metagenome (GOLD analysis project Ga0172364, IMG submission 114545) | Sediment microbial communities from Lake Kivu, Rwanda - Sediment site 10cm | ecosystem: Environmental > Aquatic > Freshwater > Lake > Sediment | place: Rwanda: Western Province, Lake... | reverse complement strand
AGGTTCAAGAACGCTTATTGAGACTGCAACAACTTCAACAAACACTCCAATCAGTCCTAGCGCAGAAACAGCAAGTGGAACTTGAACTGACAGAAATTGAGCAAGCTTCAAGCGAAGTGCAGAAACTCGCCGACGACGCAGTTATGTACAAGGCAACAGGTTCGCTGTTGATAAAATCGGAAAAAACAAAAGTAACCACTGAACTGGATGAAAGAAAAGAAACATTGAACACACGAGTAACAATTCTGTCAAAGCAAGAAGAACGTCTGCGAGCACAATTGAAAGATTTACAGACCAAACTCCAGCAAGATTTGAGTCCAGTCTCACCTCCACCGCAGCCATAGTATAGGTGAAAATTTGTGGAAGAGCTGGACATACCGGAGTTGACTAGTGAACAGATTGAAAAACTATGCATGATTGCAGAAGAGGCAGCAAGAAAGTACGTATTATCTAAACTCGCCTCTAAAGAAATAGAAACGCTAAACATTAGTGCCGAAGTTGAAGGGGCAAAACCTGTGGATCTCACAGTAGATGTGGGTGTCGTTTTGTTGCCATCAGCAGAAAACTGTGGTGTGAAGAAAGTCGCCAGCGAAGCTGTAAAAACAGCTTTTGAATCGGCGAGAAGCTATCTGAGGGAGTTAAAGTGCAATTCACAAAAATAATAGAGCTTCTGGACGAGCTGAAAGCTAAACTGGTCGTGTTATTGTGCCACCACAACGCAGACCCAGACGCGATATGCGCAGCCTATGCCCTCACAAACTTGCTGAAACAGTTGAGACCTCAAATAGCAGTTGAAATTGGCGCTCCGCAAGGAGTAAGCCGGCTGGCAAAACATCTTCTCGAACATTTCCCCATTGAAATCAAAGCACAGCCGAACGTAGAAAGGGCAGAAGCAATCATGCTGCTTGACACAAACACCATTCAACAATTGAACGGTTTTGCAGAAAAAGTGAAAGCCTCAAAGGCTCCAATCATCGTGATCGACCACCACGCAACTCACCCTGAAACACAAACCCTTGCAAAGATATGCATCACGATAGAAGAAGCTTCATCAACGTGTGAAATAGTCTATGACTTCTTTAAACAGATGAATGTCAAACCAGGCGAAAAAGAGGCTGAGGCTTTGTTTCTGGGAATAGCTTTTGACACTCGCCATTTCATCCTTGCCAATTCGTCCACGCTGAAGAACATTGCAGAACTGATCGATATTGGCGTGAATGTGCAGGAGACTCTGCCTGTATTGTCTTTGCCGATGGACTTCTCTGAACGTGTAGCGAGGCTGAAGGCTTGCAGAAGGGCAAAACTCTTCAGGATCGGAGAGTGGATAGTTGCTCTTTCACACGTCAGCGCCTATCAAGCCTCGGCTGCCAGAGCTATAATTGACGTAGGTGCACATGTTGTGGCAGTGGCGGGACAGAAGAATGAGAACATCGAGATTAGTTTGCGTTCCACTCGGGAATTTCACTTGAAGACAGGGGTGCATCTGGGCAGAGATGTTGCCAAGCCTCTGGGCGAGTTTCTGAATGGGATGGGCGGAGGACACGCTACGGCTGCTGGAGTTAATGGTACTGGGGACATTGAAACTGGGCTTAAGCGTTGTTTGCGTCTTTTGAAGGAAAAGTTGTCTAGCCACAATTAGGTAGCTACTCTTAAATGATTCGACTGCTTGCTTAAGAATAGGCTGGCACAAAAAGCATGGCAGTTATCGAAACAAGAAACGTCACATACACGTATCCTACTCTAACAAAGCCTTCAATCAGCAATATTTCTCTGAGAATAGACAAAGGCGAGTTTGTCTTAATCTCTGGACCAAGCGGATGTGGAAAAACAACCTTGTGCCGATGCTTCAACGGCTTGATACCCCACTTCTACCAAGGCAAAATGGAAGGCGGAATAACTGTTGCTGGACTCAACGTTGCTGAACACACGATCCACGAATTGGCAAAACGTGTGGGGCTTGTGTTTCAGAATCCAGAGAACCAGCTTTTTGCCTTGTCTGTTGAGAAGGACGTTGCTTTCGGACTTGAAAACCTCGGGTTTTCGAGAGAAGAGATGCGGAGGAGAGTTGACTGGGCACTGAACCTCACTGGCATATATGATTTGAGGGAGAGAGCGCCGAGTGAGCTGTCAGGAGGGCAGCAGCAGCGGGTTGCGATAGCGTCAGTTTTAGCCATGCAGCCAGAAGTAATCATCCTCGATGAGCCAACCTCGTTTCTTGACCCTTTGAGCGCCAAAAGAATATTTGAAGTAATCTACGACTTGAACAGGAAACTTGGGATAACCGTTGTGCTTGTCGAACACAGACTTGACCTGACAGCCAAATACGCCAGCCACATTGTCATAATGGATGAGGGGAAAATCGTTCTTGATGGTGAACCGCATGAGATTCTGCAGTCAGAAGAAACACGCCTTATCGGTGTTGGCGTTCCAAAGGCAACGCTTCTTTATCAAATGCTAAGGAAAGATGGAGTGAAACTCGATGACGTAACCCCGTTGTCTTCAGATGAAATGGCAGACATGCTGAAGGGAGCTTTTGCAGAAAGATGATCGAAGCGAGAGATGTACGTTTCACGTATCCAACAGGCGTTGAAGCGTTGAAAGGAGTTTCTCTGACTGTTCGAGACGGCGAGTTCCTAGCCATAATGGGTCAAAATGGTGCTGGAAAAACAACGCTTGTCAAGCAATTTAATGGTTTGCTCAAGCCAACCAAGGGAACGGTGCTTGTTGACGGTGTGGACACGACAAAAGTAACCGTTGCAACCCTTGCCCGAACCGCAGGATTCGTCTTCCAAAATCCAGACCATCAACTTTTCAGCGAATCAGTTGAAGAGGAAATAGCCTTTGCACTGCGGAATTTCGGGTTCAAACCGAAAATCACCAAGAAACGCGTAACATGGGCATTGAACCTGCTGGGCTTGACCCAATACAGGAAGACTTCGCCTTTCCTGCTTAGTGGTGGAGAGAGAAAACGTGTTGCTCTGGCTTCTGTTCTCGCATGGAACCCGAGGATTCTGATTTTGGACGAGCCGACAATAGGGCAGGATTATCAGCAGAAGGAAAAGCTTCGTCAGTTCATCTTGCAAATGAGAACGCAGGGAAAGACGATAGTCGTGGTTACACATGACGTTGAGTTCATAGCTGAATGCAACCCGAGGGTCATGCTGATGCGGGACGGAAAAATTGTGGCTGATGGTGAGGCAAGGAAAATTCTGACAGACCAAGAAACCTTGGCACAAGCGTCCATCGTGCCACCGCAAATAGCCCAAGTCTTCCTGCAACTGTCCAGCCCAGAATTGCCACGAAACATAATTGACCTCTACGAAGCGCGAGAAGTACTGCTTGCCTTTCTGGAGAAAAAGAACACATGAGTGTCTTCAACGGACTCAAGTTTCGAAAGATACACTCTCCAATTCATGATTTGGATCCCAGAATAAAGTTTGTTTACGTTTGTGGAATTTTTTCGGTTGCGATAGTTTTCTGGCAACTCATACCATTAATCATACTCTTCCTCATTCAAGTCCCCTTCGTCCTGATTGCAGGCGTCAGGAAAGAATGGGTTCGTTCAATGCGAGGGGCAGCATTTCTGGCTACAATAATCTTCTTGACTAACTTCGTTACCGCGTTTTTCAGAGACGGATACGTGGTCACGGCAGTGAGTTTGGAAGGTGCTCTTGCCATGACGCTGCGTTTCGTGGTGCTGGTCGAATCTTTCTCAGTCTTCTTCCTAACTACGTCGCCAGACCATCTGGGTTTGGCTTTGGAGCAGACGCACATACCTTACGAGTTCGTCTTCGCTTTCACAACTGCCGTACGCTTTGTTCCCGTCTTGGCTGAAGAGGCACAGACGATAATGGACGCTCAGAAAGCCAGAGGCTTGGAGCTTGAGCGTGGCAACTTCCTGAAAAGAATAAGAAACTACATTCCGATTCTCATTCCTCTGATAATCAGCGCAATTCGCAGGAGTCTTGAGCTTGCTGAAGCCATGGAGTCTCGTGCGTGGGGAGCAACAAAGAAGAGAACAAACTTGTACGTGCTCAAAATGCACAAAGGCGACTTCGTCCTCGTAGCCATAACCGTCGCAGTCATTGTAGCTGCAGTTTATGTTCGACTGTTCATAGAAATTCCGTCTCTGTATGGATTTTTGGGAAGCTTGTTTTAAACCGCAAGACTTTTAACGCAGTCATTTGTGTATTGGATTTTTCTGGAGATTGCGGCACTTGAAATGGTTGAAAGCTGCGGCAGAAGAGATTGTTAACAGCATCAGGCGTTCCATTGAAGATCTTGACATGGAGAATGTTGAAGAATTCATTAACCTTCTGCTTGGTGCTAAGGACAAGAAGATTTTCATTGTGGGCATGGGAAGAAGCGGATTTGTGGGAAGAGCCTTTGCTCTTCGCTTGATGAACCTTGGCTTTAACGTCTACTTTTTAGGTGAAACTATAACGCCTGCCGCGGAGAAAGAGGATTTGCTTATCGCCATTTCAGGCACAGGCTCTACAAAGATGGTTTTGACGGCAAGCATGGCTGCAAAGGAAATCGGTGCGACCGTCGTTGCTGTGACGTCTTTTCCAGAATCCCAGTTGGGCGAGACATCTGATCTGGTTGTGACAATTAAGGGAAGGACTAAAGAGGGTTCGCCGAAAGAAGAGGATTATCTTGCCAGACAGATTATAGGTGAGCGTGAGCCTCTCACGCCGTTGGGAAGCATTTTTGAGAATAACTGCATGGTTTTTCTGGACAGTCTCGTGGTGGAATTGATGCAGCGTCTGGGTCGAACTGAGGCAGATCTGAAGCGGAGACATGCAACAATAGAATAGTTGGCTTTGCGTTTTTGGGCACGTGATATTCCTTTTTGGCGTTTTGTGTTCTGTTTAGGGTTTTTACTGTTAATGTTGCTAAAGATTAATCGTGCATATACCTTATTAAGACTTAAGACGCTCTATACTAACGTAAAACCACCCTACACTCTGAACGACGAAGGGCATCTCAATGGATAAAAAACCAGCGAGAAAAATGGAAATCCAAGAAGAACCAGCCGTAGGCATAGTCATAGAAGAAAACAAGAAGCCCGCCGTCTTCAGAGAAGCTTACCCCATACAGGAACCATACATCTACGCCGCAATAATCAAAGACCCTGAAACACAAAAAACCGTTTATGAAATTATAGAACCAACCCTTCAAAAAGAAGAGGAAAAACAGCTTCAAGAAATAAAAGCCTTCCTGATGGACGAAGTTGACGTGAACCTGAAAGAGATAGAAACCAAAGAGAAGGCTGAGAATTACCTGAAAGAAAAGACTCTGCAGATAATCAAGAAATATCATCTAAAAATCCCCCCAGAAGCCGTTGACAAACTCACATACTACGTAATAAGAGACTTCATCGGCTTCGGAAAAATAGACCCTCTAATGAAAGACCAGTTGATCGAAGACATATCAGCAGATGGCGTAGACATTCCAATCTATGTTTGGCACAGACTGTATGAATCATTACCCACAAACATACGATTCAGAGACGAAGAAGAGCTAAACTCCTTCATAATTCGTCTAGCATACTTGTCTGGAAAAAACATCTCTATTGCCTCACCAATGCTGGACGCTTCACTGCCCGAAGGCAGCCGTGTGCAACTAACTTACGGAAACGAAGTCACGCGCAGAGGTTCAACATTCACTATTCGACGCTTCAAAGTTGATCCTTTAACAATATCAGACCTCATCACGTTCGGAACGATTTCGCCTGAAATGGCGGCTTATCTGTGGTATGTCATAGAGAAAAGAGCCTCAGTGATCGTGGCTGGCGGTGTGGCTGCTGGAAAAACAACCATTCTGAACTGTCTTTCAATGTTCATAAAGCCTGAAATGAAGATAGTGAGCGTGGAAGACACGCAGGAACTAAATCTTCCGCATGAAAACTGGATACCTTCGGTTGTAAGGTTAGGCTTCGGACATGAAGACAAGAAAAGCGGCACAATAACCCTTTTCGACTTGTTGAAAGCCGCAGTCCGACAGAGACCAGACTACATCATCGTAGGTGAGGTGAGAGGCGAAGAAGCCTACACTCTCTTTCAAGCCATGGCAACTGGGCATCTGGGAATGAGCACGATACATGCGGAATCAGTTGAAGCCGTCATAAATCGTCTACAGTCTGAACCGATGAACATTCCTAAGACGCTGATCGCAACTGCAGACGTCATAATGGTCATGACCAGAACAGAAATTGATGGAAAACCAGCACGCAGAGCAAGTTCAACAGCAGAGGTTGTGGCATTCGACCCGCAGAAGAAGGACATACTGACCGAGGAAGTTTTCCACTGGAACCAAAAAGCAGACAAGTTTGTCTTTTCTGGTCACAGCACCATCATAGAAAGGCAGATGATAAAAGCGGGCATTGACGAAGAATACGTCAAACGTGAACTGCACAGCAGACAAACCGTTCTGGAATGGATGGCGTACAAGGGCATCCGACGCTATACTGATGTGGCGAACATAATTCGAGAATATTACGCTAATCCGAATCGTGTTTTCCAAAAAGCCAGAGTGGGATTGAAGTGAAAAGCAACAAGGCTCTTGAAAAAATCAAAACGCTATACGCGCGTGTCAAGATGATGCCTAGTCTGCTTTCCAGAAAAACCTCAGTTCCCAAGATGGTAATTCCTCAGCAAGAAGCCAAGCTTTCTTTTGAAAGCACACAGTTGATAGCCTATCAGCTTGTTGGAGAGAGAACAGACAGGATAATACCTCTTTTCCAAGATTTGAATTTGAAGTTGCAGAGGGCAGGATTGAAGGTCAACTTTAGAACATACATAAGTCTAACAGTCTTCGTAACAATGCTGGTTTCACTTGTCACGTTAATCTCAGTTCCAATAGTCACTTTCTTCGCTTTTCAAGTTCCGCTTTTCCCAGCAATTCTGTTCGGAATCGGCACAAGCCTCTTTGCACTGGCATTCTCAACCATCGGATTCTACTTCTATCCAGTCTACCGCGCAGATGCGCTTAGAAGAGCATTAGAAGATGAATTACCCTTCACAACAGGTTACATGGCAATACTGACAAGCGCGGGCGTCTCTCCTGAAAAAACTTTTCATTCACTTTCAGACCTCAGCGTGCCACTGGCTGTTTCTCATGAAGCCAGAAACGTCATCAGAGACGTGAACCTCTTCGGACAAGACATAATCTCTGCTTTGGAGGAAGCGTCGAAGTGGACTCCTTCAGAAAGATTCCGCGAAATGCTCGAAGGATTCATCTCGACAATACATTCAGGCGGCAACTCCACTGCCTATTTGCGTGAGAAGTCAAAACAGTACATGAAACTCAAGAAAATAAGCCTGCACAAGTTCTCAGACACATTGTCAATCCTGTCAGAATTCTACGTAACCCTACTCCTGACGGGTCCGCTGCTTCTGGTCATAATGCTTGCCGTAATGGCGATGCTTGGCGGAGGCAGCTTAGGCATACTCAGTCCAGATCTCTTGCTGAGTCTGCTTACCTACTTAGGGCTACCGTTAGGCGCGACGATATTTCTGATAATCTTGGACGCAGTTTCTCCCAAGTGGTGATAAAATGCCGAAAGTGGCAGGAAGAATCAAAAAGGTTGCGTGGGTTTCCTCGATTTCAGCAGCGGTCGCCATGATCACGTATGCTATACTAGTCTTTTGGGGCACTCCAACCTTTGACGAATTCACAATTTTCGCAATAATTGTTGCCGTTTCTCCGCCGGCGATTTTGAACTATCTTGATTTCAGATGGAGACGAGCCGTAGATGAACATCTGCCTGATCTCTTCAGAAGCATAGTCCAAGCTCAAGAAACTGGCATGACTTTGCCTCAGGCTCTTGAAGAGGCTGCTAAGAGAGATTATGGTCCTCTGACTCCTGAGTTGAGAAAGATGACTTCGCAGATTTCTTGGGGAATGAGTTTTGAAGATGCTCTGTTGGGTTTGGAGAGGCATGTTGGCACAGTGCTCGTTCGGCGAACAGTTCCGATGGTTATTGAGGCGAGCCGTTCAGGAGGGCACGTGGAAAAAGTCTTCGATCCCATGGGCAAGTTCATACAGACAACCATTCTGCTGGACAAGGAACGCCGAACCCAGACAAGACCGTACGTTGCAATAATCTACGTTGCCTTCTTTGTCTTCTTGTTCACCATCATACTGCTCTTCAAGTCTTTTTTTGTGAGCATAGAGGGCTTGCCGATGCTGGGAACCGCGGTGATGACGCCGAAGCAGATGTCAAGCGTGTTTTTCCACATGACGGCGATCCAAGCCTTCTTCGGTGGATTGGTTGCTGGAAAAATGGGAGAAGGAACAATGAACGCTGGACTGAAACACAGCTTAGTACTGATCATCTGCGGATATGTAGCTTTGAAACTTTTCCTATGAGGTGATGAAATGCCGCGGAAACCCAAGTTTTTGCATGATAAACGGGCTATAACTCCTGTTTTGAGCAGTCTTCTGCTGACGGTCGTAGCCGTCGCTGTGATGGCGCTGGCAACAACAGCCACCTACGTCATAACCACTAACCTGCGGGAAAACATGAGTGAACGTGTAATAATTGAAGACGTATGGTTTAACAACGCGACTGGCGAAATTGATGTCTATCTTCGAAACGTTGGAAAAGTGGATGTGCACATTTCAGCCGTCTATGTTAATCACACTTCGCAGGTTTTCACTTCGCCTTTCAATCTCGAAATAGGAAGGCACGGATGGCTTAACATCACTGAGAGCTGGATTGCTGACAGCCTATACAACATTGATGTATTAACAAGCAGGGGGACTCATGTTGGAGGCTACTATAAAGCGTCTTAGACACGACAAGCGTGCCGTAAGCAACGTGATAGTAATCATGCTAAGCCTAGTTTTGATAGTGATCATAGTCAGCAATATTGTGCTTTGGAGTTACCAGATGAATCAGCTTGACTTGGAACGAATGCAGGAAAACGTCAGCATCACCAACGTCACAAGAGTTACGCATTCACCGTGGTACACGTCACAAAACGAATACGCCATCAGCGCAGGTCGCATACTGAGCGGCACCTACACGGACACAATGATTCTGGATGGGGCTTCTGAAACGTTCAGAGAAGAGAATGCTCAGATTTTCAATCCTTCCAGCTATGTTTTAGGCGGTTCAACGAGGCAGGTTGCAGGGAGTCTGCTCAGTTTGACGTCAAATGATGCTGGTTACATGCGCTTTCGCAGCTATCCCAACTATGAAGTCGAATATCAAGAAAGTCTGGGAGTCAACTCGACCACAAGTACCTCCTATCAGAGCAAAGTCTCACTGAATTTCACGCCGCAGCTAACAGCAGATTTTGTGATAATCGCGGTTGCTGAAGTTCAAGGTTCAAACACAAACTATCAAGCCAAAGCGCAGCTAGCAGTGGATTCAACAGTTTATCAAGAACTAAGATACAGAGTCAAAGACCTGACAGACTGGTACCCATTCTGCGGCTCAAAACAGATGACGCTCAGCGAAGGTGTAACCTACGTTATTGGAATCGACTATTGCACAAGCAACTCAGCTGCCACGGCGTCAATAAGAAATGCCAGAATAGCAGTCTTCAGCCTACAATCTGAATATGCGGAAAGCGAAGGACTCTCCACAACTAGTAGCACAAGCTGGGAAGACAAAGCCATATTGCAATTTACGCCACCAAGCCTCGGAGACTATTTCATCATCGCAACTGCAAACTACAGAATGTCAACCACAAACCGCGACACCAAAATCCAACTAATACAAGACGACACAATTATCCACACAAGCAATCTTGGAAGACCAGGATCAGGCACGACATCCGAGTACTACACTTTCGGAGTCATGAGAAAAGTGACTCTTGATGCTGGTCTTCATAGTTTCAAACTTCAATACTGCTCTTCAGGCACGCCTGGCATAGCGGGCATAAACTATGCGCACATTATTGCCATAAGACTTGACCAGTTTGACGGAGACTACTATGCTGAAAGTGAAAGCGAATCTGCTCCGCCAGCCAGCGGCATATGGTATGACAAAGTTGTGAATTCTTACACGGCTGATAGCGGCGATTACTTGATTTTGGGTTCAATTTCTTACATGTCAGGCTCCACGTCTAACTCAGTAGGTTTAGATTTTCAAACAGAACTGACCACTAGGCAGTCGTCTTTGGTTGAGCATCGGGCTTCAACGAATTATGAATCCGTCTTTTTCATGACAAAACAAACACTCAGCGAGGGAGACAAGACAGACAAGATAGCTTGGAGGGGTGAAAATACAAATGCAAGAGTCAGGAACGCGAGGTTGATTTCCTGCAGCCTGCCGAGTTTGACGCAGACTGTTGAAGTTGAATTCAGCGGAGATTCGAACGTTCAGAACTGGACAGCGTTGGAGTGGACAGCAGACTCCTCATTCACAACTGCAGATGTTTCGGCAACCTTTCAACTGTACAACCACCAGACAGGCGAGTATTCGGAAAGTGGTGACGGATACATGTCTGACACGATAGGAGAGTCTGACGTGACAAGGAACCAGACAATAACAGTCGATCCGACTTACTTCAGAGACGGCAACGGCAACTGGAAAATCAAAATCACAGCAATTAAGAACACTGATGCGCCGTTTGAGCTCAAGCTCGACTAGATTGAATTTAAACCGACAGCATCCGAAATCTATCGTCTCTCCATCAACAACGATTTTACCGTAGACTTGTCCGCTTACCCGCTTGCAGATGTTCAAGGCTTCGAAATAGTGATGACGTACAACGTTACAGAAGATGCAGAGAAATGGTTCATGAAAGCTTACAATTGGTCTTCATCAAGCTTCAGTGATTTCGGCTTCAACAACACAGGAGGAAGCCAGCCCGTTTCTAGCCAGTGGAACGACTACGCGGTCACATTGACTAGCAACTGGAGGGATTACGTGAATGATAATGGCACTTTGCGCATAGAGTTCTTTGACGAAGGACTGAACTCCAGTCAAGCAATTGTTGAGATAGACTTCTTTGCCGTGAGGGCAATAGTTGATGGTACGTGCTTGAACTTGGCGAACTCTGGTCCGTTGACAACGCACGTTGTTGCCATATGGATGCTGAATTCTACTAGCCATCAGCGCTACGACGCCAGTTTATTCATAAATTCTGGCGAAGAAGCAACATACATTCGCGGGGACATACGCATGCCTGAGGGAAGTTTCATAGTCAGAATAGTGACGGAGAGAGGCAACATGGCAGTCTTTCAGGAAACATGAGAGACGTCGATTCTTTCCTTCAAGGTTTTGATTGCTTCCTTCTGGTTTCTTGCCTCGATTACCTGAATGTTGTAGAGTTCTGCCATCTTTTTCCCATTGTCGCTCATTTTGGGAATTGCAATCAAGTAGGCGTTATCAGGCGAAACGTCAAATATCTTTGCAAAAAGAGCAATTACAGGCTGCTCTGACACCACATTCTCCCCTGAGGTCGCCAAGTCGATGACAACCACTTTTCTCACGGTCTCTCCGCTGTAAGCCACGATGTCGAACATGTGGTTGGCGCCAGATTTTCCTTTCAGAAAAGCTGGGCCTTCAACCTTGAACCCACATTCCACGAGAAACTCTCTTACAGGCGCAATCAGAACCCAGCCTAATGAAGCTTCTTCCTTCGCTTCTTCCTTCATGCTGTATGAGTAGACGTCCTTCATTACAATGTCGTCAAACGTGGAGTTTCCATGACAGTCTCTGCAGAAACATGAAGTGACAGGGATGTCAAAGCTCTTGCCGCAGTCTTTGCAGTTGCACCAGATTCCTGCTCTTCGGTAGTCAACGTCAGCTTTCTTGAGTTCATCGTGGCATTTTGGGCAGATGAGTTTACCGTTTTTTCGGAAGTTCTCTTCCACGTTCATGTATCCGCATTTAACGTGTTCAATCAGAGCGCTTTTCTGAATGTTGAACGACTTGCAGTACGGACAACAATAATGAACTGAGATGCTTGCAGAGCCGCATTTCGGACAGTGAAGCGTCTTGTCATACAGTTTTCTTTCCAGTATTCCAGCTTCACAAAGTCTGAGCAGCAGCTTTTCTGCATGTGAAGCGTCTCCGGCAATAGCTTCAATTGCTGGATAACGATAGCCTAGTCTGGGATCGTAGACGGGTTCAAGCTGGCTGATTTCGCCATTCATAAATTTGCCTAGGAAAATCTGCGTGTTGCGGTCTTTGTAGAGTTCGATTCGTTCCGCTTTATTCATTTTCTACATTCTGTTCCCAGACTGATTCTGTTGCAGTATACTCATATTTTTGGAACTATCATATCTAGTTATCCTTTAAGGCTTCTGCAAAGAGCAGTTTAAAGGCTTCCAAGAGGCTTCCAAAACCTCGTTGAATAATTAGCTGAGAAAGAGCAGTCACATGTGAAATTGAGGTTGAAAAATTCTTCCGATGCCAAATTTCACTTGGCGGAAGTTGATGTTGCAAGTGCACAGTCACGTTTTTTAGTGAGAACATGCATATTCCAACCTCAAACATGCAATGTTAGTCGGTGATTCAACTGTCAACGCAAAACACTCAAAAAAAACCGCCATTTCGCTTGAAAACTCTAAAGGGATTAACGACAACAGTGCTGTTTCTAGTCGTGGCAATATTGGTGGAATACGTCGTTGTCGTCTACGCAATGAGTCTGGGCGTCAAAGACAACGCGCCTATCCAATGGAGTTTCATATTTCCAGGAACCGAGTCAACCGTGATGCTGACAGTTAGCCCGTTGTTTCATCTTGTTCCAATCGCCGTCATAGTTGCACTCATGTTCAGTTGGACATATCTGGCAAGACACATGGTTGTCAGGCGCCAAGAAGCTTGGAAAGGAAAGAGTGGACATGTCTCCAAGCAGGGAAAAGAGCAAAAAGCCTCTGGCAAACTAAAACTTGGGCTGTTCAAATCCAAAACGCTCTCCAATTTCGTTCAGAGAATACGTTATATGAGACCGACTCTGAGAAGCGCCTTTGCTGTCTTCTTAGTCTTCGCTGTATTCATACTTGTCGCATCTCTGCTGGCATATCCGCAGATGATTTACAGAATAGTAACAGGCGCCTTCCAGAACGATTCTTCGCTGCTCAACTTTTTCAAAGGAGCAGGACAAGCGTTAGCTTCTGTTGGTGCAGTTTTCTCAAGCATCAACTATGGGCTTCTGTCCATTGCGCCCGGACTTAGAGACTTTGGTTTAAGCATCGGAAACGTGCTTGGTTCTCTGGCTGCATCGGACAACGCTGGGAAATACCTGTTCTTCCAGACCTTTGCAGTCTGGGTTTCAGGCTTGCTGGTACTGTTCTACGGCGAATTCATGTACAAAAGTGTCAGATATAGAAAGGCTGGAAAAAGCTAAGGGATTTTGATGGCTGACCGCCCCAGATTTGGTCCTGCTGGGGTTCCTCCAATCTTCAGGATGATGAAGGCTTCTTTAGCAGATGTTCCGAAGCTTTTGCGTGTTGAAGGGCTTGACGCAATTGAGTATCAAGCTGTTCGTTGGGGAAAACAGCCTCAGATAAAGAGAGAAGACGCGGAAAGATTCGGTTTGGAGGCAGAGAGAAATGATGCTTGGCTCAGTCTTCACGGTTCATACTTCATAGACTTCTGCGGTGAAAGAGGCATTGTGGAAGCAAGCAAGAAGCGTCTGATTGCATGTTCAGAGGCGGCAGAATGGATGAGGGCGCACGTCGTGGTTTTTCACGCTGGGTACTACGGAAGAAAAGGTCGTTGTCAGGCTTACAGAGGCTGTGTGCAAGTTTTGAAAGACGTTGTTGAAACAATGAGAAGCTTGGGCATCAGAAACGTCAAGATTGGTCCCGAGACTATGGGCAAGCAGTCTCAGGTTGGAAGTTTAGAAGACATTCTTGGAATATGTGAGGAAGTCGAGCAGACGCAACTTGTGATTGACTGGTCTCATCTGCATGCAAGAAGCGGCGGATGCTTCAGAACGGCTGAAGATTTCCGCAAGGTTGTTGTGGAAGTTGAGAATCGACTGGGCACAGAAGCTGCCGAAAACATGCATTGCCACTTCACAAAAATCGAGTACACAGACAAAGGTGAAAGACGCCACCGCACGCTTCAAGAGAAGAGGTACGGACCTGATTTCTCGTTGCTCGCGAAGATCATAGCGGAATTCAGGCTGAAACCTGTGATAATATGCGAGTCTCCTTTGTTAGACATTGACGCGATGAAGATGCGTGACATTCTTCAAAGAGAACTGGAAAAAGTCTGATGCTCATGCTTGGTTGCGATAGGTTTTTAGTCGAGTCTCATAGTGCTGTCTATGGGTGAACATTTTGGCGCGACTGAGGGGATTTCGGAAGCTGACACCAATAAATGTGGCGCTAAAAACATTTTTCGACACATTGCAACCAAGAAGACTGCAGGCAACAGTGGTTCCTCTTCATGCAGCTCTAAACAGGATATTGTCAGAAGACATAGTTGCGGCGGAAAATCTGCCACCATTTGACAGGTCAGCCGTTGACGGATATGCTGTCAGGGCGGAAGACACTGTTGAGGCAACACAGTTCAAGCCAAAAACACTCGAAATAACGTCTAAGACATCGGTGGGCAAGGGACAGGCGAAGCAGTTGTGGACTGGAACCCCAGTTCCAAAAGGCGCGGATGCCGTCTTAATGTTGGAAAACACGAAAAGGAAAGAAGAGGAGATTGAGGTTTGGGTTTCAGTGACGCCTGCCGAAAATGTTTCAAGAAAGGGAGAAGACGTTTCAAAAGGAGAAGTTGCGCTTAAGGCTGGAACACGCTTGAAGCCACAGCATCTGGGGCTACTGGCTGCGCTTGGGAAGACTGAGGCTTCAGTTGTTGAAAAGCCGAAAATT
>Ga0172364_10002435_pt1 | contig 14799 bp, 9 predicted proteins | sample LakKivSesite10cm_FD_114545 | JGI IMG/M metagenome (GOLD analysis project Ga0172364, IMG submission 114545) | Sediment microbial communities from Lake Kivu, Rwanda - Sediment site 10cm | ecosystem: Environmental > Aquatic > Freshwater > Lake > Sediment | place: Rwanda: Western Province, Lake Kivu... | reverse complement strand
TGTCACCACACGATGAAACGGCGGTTGCGATTTCTTGAGCGGTAGTGTCCTTCCAGTCTGATAGCGTGGCCACAGAGAGCTTGGCCTTGATGGCGGGATAATTCCTGATGATGAATCCTTGCTCTGACGGACATATGTTAGGGACGAAGATGTTGAAGGGAATCATCGATAACAACTCCTGAGTTGAGACTTTGGAGCTAGTAATGGCCTTCCAAAGCGTTGCGTCATCAACGGCCCCCCGACGGAAATACTCGAGTACCCCAAGGCATTTGCGCAGGTTCGCGTTAGAGAACTGGCGGTCATGTGGGATAGTGTAGACCTCGCACTTGAAGAAATCAACCGGAACGACTGCGAGCAATGTTTCCTCGTTGGACGCCTCGAGGTGAGATTCAACCTCTTCTGTCAGGTAGCGATGAACCGACCTGTAGTGTCCTGTTGGTCTGAAAATATACCCTGCCATGGCCATGGCCCTTCTTTTTGGGATGTTGGACCACGCTCTGAACCCGCCCATACCGGGTTGACCTTTTAGTGCGTGCCACACATCCTTGTCGATCTTGTTCCCTAGAACCATGTACGTCTGCAGTTGTACGCCTCTTTCCATAGCTTCTTTCTGCAGTCTCTCGAGCGTCATCTCATTGATTCCATATGAGCTGAACTGGCCATTGCGTATTAGTTCGACCAGTGTCTGTCTGAGTTCTTCAGATTGCTTTAGTTCCGTTCTGACGAACGCGAAGGTCGTGTCCTTAGAGAATTCATCAATGAACCTGTCTAGCAGCCGTGCATATTCCGACTCACTGAGTGTCCCGGAAAAGAGGTCCTGAAGTGACCCTACCCTAGTTCTACTTACGAATGAACGCTTGAACGCACGAAGAAATAGCTTTGTCTCTTCTGACATCTTGTGGATGCCCATGAGATCAATGTACTGTTGTATGACGCCGTAAAGGGTGATTGACTCAGAACCCTCAAGTCTGGGGAAGGCATCGCACAGAGTCAGGAGCATCAGCACTTTCCTTGTAGTTGCGTCAACAGCAGGGAAATTGTACTTGAGGAACGAGTCATACACGGAAACCCTATCCTGCCTTGAACCTGAGACGGGAGGGCTAATGACGGGAACGGCAATGGAACGGGAAATGAAGCCACGGACTTCACCTGAGTACTTAGTGTTCTCACTGGTGATTTTCCTTTGTTCCAACACCGGGTTGACTATACTCACGAAATGTGTAGCAAGAGACTGGATGAGAGGGTACAGGAAGGCGCCTTGAGGTAATACTACATTTAGTAGCGCGATGACAATCACGACGAAACCCTCAACGAGCGTTTCGGCGATCTTCCAGCTCCCTATATACGCTCTTATCCAAGACATGTTCTTTCAATCCTACATACTCGGTTTTTTTATCTTTCTTGCAAAGCCCCGGAACTAGAGTCACCCGCGCACGGCGGCTACACAGCAGCAAAGTCTAGGAGTTGAACGCGGCTTCGGATGAGTGTTTGACCAAACTGGCTTAGCTAGAGGCTGATTTCTGCTCTCGATACCCGGTCTTCTCCGACCCTCACCTCAATGATATTCGAAGCCTCCTCCTCACAGATATTGTGATGAGTAACCAGAATCATCTGTGAGAGCCTTTTGGAAGCTTCTCCTATGTAGCTCGCAAGCTGAGGGAGATTTCCGGAATCGACTCCATAAGTGGGCTCATCAAGTATGAGCAAGGATCTGAAACCCAACACGTCCAAAAGGGCTAGACGCATTGACAGAGCTATGATAGTCTGATGCCCTCCGCCGACTCGAGTGGCCGGTATAGATTCAGTTAGTCCTTTCGGATGAGCCCACATGGCGTACGTATCCGGATCTACTGTGATTGCACCATAGATATGTTGGTCAGTCATCGCCTTGTAGTATTCGAGGGCTTTGAATTCAACACTCCTCAGGACCATCTTCCTTCTCGCTTCCACGCCTTCATCGAATCGATCTGACAGGCTGTGTGCTACTTTCGCTTGATCAATTCTAGAACCTAACATGCCAAGCCTTTCCTTTGCTGACCTGAGCTCGTCATCATATTTCTTCTTGATCCCAACTTTCTCCTCTAGGGTTTTCTGCTTCTCCTGAAGCTCCGATTTCCTTTTGACCAGTTCCTCAGGTTGCACTGGAAGCCGTTGGGCGACCTTGACCATCAGTTCGGGGTCATCAGGCCGAAAGGACAAGCCCAGCCTATTCAGAGTGCTCCCAATTAGGGGTAATAGCTTCCTCTTCGTCTCGTCGAGTGATCTGGTTGCATCTAGGTGCGACCGGATATCAGCATTCGTCGAGTTCAGGGTCAAGATGCCGGTGTCCAAAGTAACAACATCTTTGCTCAATTGGTCGAATTCTGACTTCCTTCTGTCATAGGCCGTCTTGGCTCTCGCTTCGGCGGATCTCAGTTTCTTCAGCCGAACCTTCTTGTCTTCCATGATTCTTTGGAGGATGGCCGGGTCGAGGTCTTGACCGCACGTTGGGCACTTGGAAATTCCCTTTTCAATGAGGGCTTGGTGTTCTGTGATTTCCCTCTCCAGTGATCCTGCATCTCCTCCAGCGGTTGACCAAGCATTCAGTCTCGTGTTCACTCTGCTCTGGGCTTTCTCTAGTTTCTTAGACAGCCCCCGTTTCTTAGTTTCTAACGTTCTCACCTTGGACTCAAATTCCTCTAGTGACGAAACGCCCGCTATTCTGAGCAGTTCTTGAATCTTCGCTTCACTATTTCCTATGTCTGTCTCGATCTCCTCCTTCTCTTTGATGTGTCTAAGCAATTCCGATAGTTCAGGAGATTCGCTTTTTCTGACTAAGTCGTCAAGCTCCTTGACTCCCGCTTGCAACAATCCAACGTCCTTGTTTAGCCCCTCGGTGTCAGATAAGAGCCGAGGAATGATGATCTTTTCAAGGTTCTGAGCTTCTGTGGCCACGTCTTTGCCTTCATACTTTTCTAGTATTTTCCTTGTTTCCTGCAACTGCTCCCGGAGTTCCCTGAGTAGCGTGATACCTATCACGGAGTCCATCTCCTCTCTCGGAGGTTCGAGGATTGTCGGTAGCTTTCCCTGTCTGACATAGACTAGGTTCAGGAATTTCCGTAGGCTTACGCCCATCAACTCGGTAATCCTTGCTCGAAGGTCCTCATCGCTTTCGATGGTCACCTCTTTGCCATTGACTCGGAGCAGTCTCTCCTCGGTTTTGTATGCTCCGTTGCTGTCAATCTTCCCCCGTCGGCCGATTTCCACCGTCTCTCGGCTTCGAGGACTTATGAACTTGGTATAAACCGACATTTCCCTTGATCCGGGCAATCTTGAAACTAGAAGCTTGGGCTTGACATCAGGCGCTTCGCCAAAGAGTGCGTACACCAAGGCGTCTAGAAGGGTACTTTTTCCTGTGGAGTTTCTTCCCTTTATAAGATTAAGGCCAGCGGAGAACTTCAGTTCGGCCCGCCTATAGCCCTCGAAGTTCTCGAGCTTCAACTCCTCAATGACAGTACTCACGCCTGACCCTCCATCCTCTCGATGAGATTGAGCCACCTAGTTACGAAGGGTGCTCTATCCGAATCTGTTAGGAGCCCCGTCCTCTGACTAGCCCTTTCCTCGAGTACCATGCTCACTTCCTCTACGATCTTCATTGCCTCTTGAGTTAGGTCACCGAATGGTTGGAGGATTTCAGCAGAGAACTCGATACCGCCGCCAAGGATTGGAAGAGCAACGGGCTGTTTGATGTTCTCAACTCGATTGACAAGATCCACATGCAATAGCTGGGGGATGGATTCCCTTGCTTCGGCAATCCCTTGCATGATGAGCTGCTCGATGTCGTGGGGTTCTTCGTCGGTGAGGCCAAGCAGCACCAGACGGAGAATACCTTCCACGCCCCTCTTCTGGAGGCCAGTTGCATAGGAGCCGATGCCCTCCAAGGCCTTTTCAATGAACCACTTCGCAGGTCTTACGGCTTGCTCGGAATCCACTTTGATGTTCATGATTTCGTGCAATGGTTTGATTTTAACAAATCGAACTGAACGCTCTCCTTCGAGGATGTAGACTCCGTAAGGGCCTTTATCGGACAGATCCACGGCTTCTGTGGCGCCTGGAGTCAAGAGCGTTGTTCCACCTTCTTCCGCCGGTTCCATGCGTGTATGATAATGGCCAGCTATTACTATGTCTGCCCCCAAGTCACTGAAGTCTCGTATTGTCAACACGTTGTGTTCAGGGACGCCCAGCGGAATCTGATGATAACCGCCGACGAAGTTGTGAACTACAAGGATTTTCAGTCCGCTCTTCCCGGCAAAGCCTTTCTTGATTATTGGTTTGAGGTCTTGGAATCGGCGTGAGATATAGGTGTGATATCCAACCGCAAGTAGAAATAGGTCTTCGTTAACCTGAGCCTCGCTTACTTCTCCGGAAAGGTCGTCTCCGATTGTTCTAAGGTACCTAGCCAATGGGTGCTTGATGTAGTCTAGAGCGTTGCTCTCGGGCACCCCATCATGATTTCCTCTGACCGCAAATATTAGGATGTCTTTGTCGTATCTGTCTTTTACTGAGTTCACTAGGCGTTGCAGTTCCTCCTTCACGAAAACACTGTCTTCTGGAGTCATACTGCGCCTTTCGAACAAGTCTCCTGCATGGATGACACGGTCTACCCCCTCCTCGATGAAGATGTTAATGGCTTCGGTGAAGGCATGCCTGTAAGCTCGTCTTCTGAGCTCACCTATCGCCATAGGGACGCACCTACCCACGTGCGTATCCGCGAACACTCCGATCTTTGTCTGCCCCATCACCAGTCACTTCTTGAGAGCAATAGGTTGACCCTGTTGTAGATGACATCTCTGGATGTCCTGGAAAGAGACCTGCCTGCTTCGGTCAGGAAGAAGTCCACATTTGTCTTCGTCACTTTCTTCAATCCGTTGTCCTTCGCCCACTTCACGCATTGCTCGACAAGCTCGGAGATAAGTTCCCGCTCTTTCTCCTGTAGTCTCTGTTCGAGTCTAGACCTTGCGAGAATTTCGACTCTCTTCATCTTGATTCTGACCTGGGGATCTTCAACCAAAAGCCTCTTAAGACCCTTCGATTCCCAGAACAGTTGCTCAGCTTCATAAGGAAATCCGACCGATATCTCGGATTCGGGGAGCTCCTTCTCAATGAAGGCGAGAAGTTCATCTGTCAATTGTTCGGATGATCTTTTTCTGATGTCGTCCAGAATTGTCTTCGTTGCTTCCTCCGTGCCCAATTCCCTTTGCGTCTCTTGCTCTGTGAGTTCATCCCACCAGTCGGTGGATTTGGTGTAGTTATACTTCACGCTATCCTTACACCAAGCAATGCTGAATTGGAATACGTTGCCCACATACTTCCTCAGGTCTTTCAGACCCTCATGGGGAGCTGCTTCCTCCTCAACCTCGGGCAGGAACCGTTCCAGATCCTGCTCCTCGAATCTGTGAACTTCCAACACCATGACTCTTACCCCTGCCTCTTTGGCTACCTCGAGAAACCCATTCAGCTCATGATTCTCGGCGTCCCACTGAAACTCAGCAAGGTGACGTGTCTCTGGGAATTCGAACCCGTAGAATATCGAGAATCCTGCCTGCTTCAAGGATGACTCGATCTCTTGCACAGTTTGTTTGAGATCCTCGGTATTGGTCACCATTTGGATCTCTCCCTCTTTTCAAGTTGTGAGTCGATCCTACGCATAATCTGCCTCAGATCCGGCGTGACACCGTGATGCAGGGTCCTCCTCCCTAATGTCCTGATATGAGCGGGTAGAGGAACAAAGGGCCCAACTAATACGGCCTCGCCTTGGTTCAGGCCTGGTAAATCTTCGACTAGCCTGTGTGAAAAACTTTCGGAGGCGTTCTCAATCATTAATTGATCCTGTTGGTTCGTTATTCTTAGAACGGCGTAGTTACCTATGTTGCTAAGTATACTCGGATCTATGCTCCGAGGTCGTTGGCTGATCAATGTGAGGAAGAGACCAAACTTTGCCCCTTCTCTTATCGTTGTAGATATCGTCTTGACGGCGTATCTGCTGCCCCCCTCTCTCGAGGCTATTCTGTGTGCCTCTTCTACAAAGAGGAAAGCAGGAATGAAGTTGCGTTCGTCCCCCTTGCAGGATACTAAATGCCTGAACAACAGATCAACGATGATGCTGGTGTAGGCGTCCTGAATCCTCGACCGAAGTCCGTTCAAACAGATGACACTAAGGGTTCTAGGGTGGAGCAAGTCCGCCACGTTTATCCCGGTGGGGGGTAGAGATACTTCTTCTCCTAAGTCCTCTAGGCGAAGAAGGAGGCTCTCGTATCGCGACCGTTCCTTCGAATCCAATACCGGGTCTCCATCCTCGTTCGTTTCATCTAGCCTGTCCTGAATCACAGCCATAATGTCTCTCAGGCCGAAAGGTTTCTTCGTAGACCTGAGTTCTTTGAGAATCTTTCTCAGGATTATTCGTTGAATCTCTCCCAATGTGACTCCGAGAAGCTCTGTGAGGGCCTCATTAGTCAGTTGTTCCGGACTGAGACTGAGCTCTCTTTGTTCGGCTGTTACCCCACTGACTTTGGGTGCACCGGGGGGATAGTAGACGATGACACTGAAGTCCGGGTGTTTATCCGCACTGCTCGCGTATTTGTCCATCATGACGTAATCCGCATGGATGTCGATCACGATGACAGGGAACGGCGTTTTGAGCAAGATCTCTTCGATTAGACGCCCCGCTAGGTAGGATTTGCCAGCTCTGGTTGCGGCGAATACGCCAAGATGAAACTGTAGATCTTGGAGATGCACCGGTACGGTGATCTTGGGTCTGTTCAGAAGCATCCCTATCTGAAGAGGTATTCCCTGTTCTAATCCGGCGAAGTAAGTCTGAAGGAATTCGTCCTCTGCTCCATAAACGGGAGTGTTCGGGTCGGGTGCTACCTTGGGTCGCATCACCCGACCATCTTCGCCGATATAACCTACGATTTCGGCTCTGACTAGCTTATACGAATAAGGAGCGGCCTGTTGATCCGTGGATAGTCTTTCAGTGGCAAGTGGATTCTTTGACCCCAGTCCAAGAACCTCAGCAAGAACCTTCGTCCTCTTAACTCGGTCTTCTATCAGTTCATTCAGTTCTACCGCAACATAGTCGTGCAATGCTATTGGGCGGTCGATGGCCGTCTTGAAAACGAATTCAAAGGGCGTAGATTCCTCTATTACTCTACCGATAGGTTCCATTAGTATCCCCTCAAAACGAAATCTCTCAGGCCTCTTTTCCTATGGTTGATTCTAAAACCCTTTCCCCTGAGCTCCTCTATTATGAGGGGTTCATACGCCTGTTTGTAAAGTGCACGATCCAATCTGACGATAGCGTCAACCTCGGTCAAGGGATTCACGACATAAGGCTCATGGCTAATGCCATTCAGCATCCCTACTATGCTCTTCGTTTTCTCTATGCCGATGTCATCCCTGAAAGTGTCCTCTGATAGATCACCACTAGCGCCATCGTGACCCAACAGATTCGAAGGGATGTCGACTCTGTACACCCCCGTCGCTTGCTTGGGCCTCCAATATGTCAAGGCTATGGGAGGCTTCATGAAATAGTTGTCCAACCCATTCAACACCCCATTCATCCTATTGCTGCCCTCAAGTAGGTCCCTGAACATTGATTTCCACCAGTTCTTTGTGCCTCTCTTGATCTCTCCCGTCACGAAGAGGGTCTGAGGAGCCAACATGAGAGGAGTTGTGAAGCCAGGATCAGGTGCTATCTGGCTGTACAATCCTTCGTCTGAAATGTCTTGCTCCAGCTCAATGAAGTATTCGTACAATGGCGTGTCCTTAGGTGCCCCCGCAATCACTTCTCCCAGCTTCTCCCGCATTCTCTTGATGCTTCTTCCTCTTGATAGTTCGACTTCGAGACTACCCTCCGTCCGTAATATGGCGTCTAGTAGGATCTTAGCCCTTAGGTAGCTGATGTCGCTATCTTTCGACAACCCAACTATCACAGTATCCTCTCCGGCTAGTTCCAGAAGCGAACAAAGCTCATTGAGGTACTTCTCGAATATCCATGCCATGGATTCAAGGCGCTCCCTATAGTGGAAGAACGTCAGATATAGACTGCCATCTATTAGTCCAAGAATACGTGAGTGTTCCCGTGATGCTTTCTCTATTGCCTTCCTCAGGACTCTTAGCTCCAACGCCTTCATGAAAAGTGATTGTCCCTCCAGCCTGTAGTTCACCTCAACCGCAACCTCGGGGATACACTCCACAGAGCCGTCTTTGGCATAGATGTGAGCCATCGCCCTCGAGACCCAAGCGGTGAGTCCACCAGTGAAGCTTGACTCTCCCAGACTTCCATCACATGCTACCACAGCTCCATTCGGGTCAGAGGAGGCATTGTGAGAATTCCATTTTGAGAGGAAAAGTGCTTTGGATCGAGAGCTTTCGAGTTCAGGTGGGGTCAATCTACTAATCGACTCGTGCAATTCTTCGCTGAACATTAGGAAGAAGCTCTCCTCAGACACGCGAGCATCCCCCCGATAGTTTTACTGCTTCTCCAAGACGCGCCATTCTCCATGGAATCATGGAATCCAGCCAATCACCTCGCTTTAAACAGTAGGAAGCGAGTCTATAAGAATTGCGCAAGCAGTTGCCATTGAGAAGGAACCCGACCGCTACAGTAATAGCCGCTAGAAATAACCTCTCTTCATTTAGATCGTGCCAATGACTTTTGCCTCTATTCTGTCATAACCTAAGAGAGTGTGTCTTCTGCGGGTCAAAGAATTGCCCGAAGAGTCCAGATCTTCCACTATGATCGCAGGCCCAAACCCGCTTTTGGCATAATCCGGTCGCACCTACCATTACTTTCGATTCAGAACCAATCGTTTCACGCGTCTACTGTTCTCCAGTCCTTTCCCCACGATCGCTGATTTCAGCTTTCGGATGTATCGACGACGGAATGACATCGTCTTATCGAGGGTCAGCCTAGATGCCACCAACCCGCGCGTGCTTTGGCGACCTCATGTCTTTGCTGTTGCTTCCAGAGAATTCGATCTCCAACAGTACAGAGGATCTTGAGAAAGATGACTGCTAAGTGTGAGAGCCTAGAACGGGAAGAGGACTGCCATTGAGTGTCCGCTGTCGCGCTGCGATTAGGCTACCACCGGCGGCAGGCCCAGACGCTCTCGCACTTCATTGTTCATCGTCTTCTGCCTACAGGCAATGAAACCATCGTAGTCATCTTGCCACATGCATCCTAAGGCCTCGCTCGAAATCAGGTGTGCAGCCATTAGTCCTTCGAGAGTTGTCTTGCGGGTGGCAAGTCGATTCTCCACTTCTTTCAGGTAGAGAGATGGGCGACTATTTCCCATACTGGTATTCGTTTCGTCTAGGAGGAGGGTCCTGTTCACAACGGTGTCCTTGGTTTCGCCGAACCGCTTGGACTTGGACGGGTCTAGACCGCGAACCTTGGAAGGGAAGATGTGGTGGTCATTTACACTTGCTTCAATGTAGTCTCCTGAACCAGGCGGCCGCAGTTCATAGAAGTCGAGTGCTCCCTTAAGTGCGATTATCGAAATAACGGCATTGTAGACAGATGTGCCCTTCTTCTCCTCTGAAAAATCGAGGGTGTTGGCTATGCTGTCCAGCTTCGTCTCATCCAACTTCTCCAGCGGAACTCCACCCACAACCAATCTTCTGAAAGCTCTGAAGTCTTCAGAGATGACAGAATCAGAAGAGCCGCTGTACTCTTTCGAGAATACTGCTGACCAATACCATTTGGAGAGGATCTCGTCAAAGTGTGAATTCACAGGCCCTGCTACCTCATCCCTTAACCAATAGATAGCTGCTACCACCGGAATAGTCGTGGTATTGGGAATGAAATCGACCTTGACGGATCCGAAATCCCTTATGCCCAGGTTCATGATTCTCTTCCTTGCTCTCTCGCAGTACTTGCACGCCGATTCCCACATACCGCTGAACGCCTCGCCGTCTGCTACCACGACGACCTCCCTCCTATGTCCGTCGGTTTTCTGGATCGTCCTGACGCCAGGCACCAAACTGAAGACATATTTGGGAGAGCAGTAATCTTGAGTCTTGAGCGCCATCGTCTTCAGCAGAAGCTCATCCATGTCCTGCACAGAAGCCAACTTGTCGTCCAGTGCTTCGTAACTCTTCCTTAGCCTTACCCCATGTGGATAGAGGAACGCATTCATGAGGTCGAAGGTTGAAAGCTTCAACCCTTTCTGATTCAGCTTTGCGAAGATGAGGCACACGTCCTTGATGTCCTTGTCTCTGGTAAGAACGTGTGTCGCAAACTCGTAACCAAGTATGTTTCCTTTGAGGCGATTCAACTCCTCCCTTGTATCTAGGATGAACTGGTATCTTTCCGGGACATGGTTAGTCTTGTCCCCACCGAAGCGCCTATCAGCCAGAACTTCCGCGTAATCCTTCACCCATTCAGAGTATTCGTTCTTCACAAATCCGTCGTCAGAGAGCAAGGCAAGGGGGAAGATGAGTTCGTTCACGTAGGCTTTCCTGTCGCTCTTCAAATCGTCTGCCGCCATGTAATTGCTATGGATGGTGTAGAGAATGCATTCCTCATAGTTACCAGCCAAGTACTTCTCTAGATCCACGTTGAATAGGTAGTAGGACTTCCTGTTTGGGAAGTGCTGGTTGGGATTATGCAGAGCAAAGAAAAGCGATGACAGCCTTTGCTGTCCGTCAAGAACTGCGAAGTACACTCTCTGGCCGATCTTAGCTCCCTGAATGGGTTCCCACTGCTCCTGCCTGCTAGAGTCTCCTTCTAGTTCCCAGAAGAGCAGTAGACCTGTGAAATAACCCGAAATGATCGAAACTAACAGGTCCTTAACCATGTTTGGTTGCCACTCGAACCCCCTCTGGAAGTAGGGAATTGCATACTCACCCCTACTTATGGCCGTGAGTAGTCTTTCGACACTTCTGTCCTGACCAGGATGTATCGGCATCCAGATCCTTGCGACTATGCCAGCTAGCACTATTAAGTTAACGCTTTGCCGCCATGTCAACTGGCCCGTTCGCTTCAGAACCGCTTCAAAGAACTATAACCACCCGAAGGGTTTGGAATTGCTTCTTCCGGTTCGGGAATCGACTCCGTGCGCTCAGATGCTACCGAATCTTGGGAGAATGCCATTTGTCGGGCCGCTGAGTCCAGAACACCTTTGCGTTTATTGACGACATGGTCAAGAATACTTTGCGGACGAAGCATTGGGTTTCCGTCAGACGATTCGGATTTGGACTCCGATTTCCCCGTATCATTGCACTTCGCTGACCCGTTGATGCACATGCTTACCAAGTCAATTCTCAACCTTATAATGTCAGAGGCCCCAGAACCCTCATGAAATCGGAGATGTTACATGATAGGCTTTGGCCGACTATTGCTGAACTCGCTGCGAAATCCAGGCACAAACAGGTTGCAGTTGCCTACCTGGGGCGAGGCGCGCATGAAATCCTGCGGCTAGGCAAAGGCGACAGCCTTGTAGTAGATATGAGTGAGGGAGCGGTCAAGAACGGAAGTACTGACCCTAGAGAAGTAGAGTGGTACGTGAAGAAAGGAGTTGATGTATACACCTTCCAGGATCTCCACGCCAAGTTGTACATATTTGATAAGACGCTCATAATCGGATCACCCAATGTGTCCAAACACTCGCAAGACGACCTGATCGAGGCGGCTCTACTCTGCCGAGACAACGACGCGTTGACTCAGGCACGTAGTTTCGTGAAGCGCCTTCAGCTTGAGCCTGTTACCCGAGAATTACTAAGACAACGTAAGAAGGATTACAAACCACCACTGAAGGTGCGCCGTCCCAAGCTAGCAACCAGAGGTCCCGGGGTTCTGGGGAGTTCTCCCCTTTGGATAGTGGGGGTAAGAGTGGGGAAGCTCGCAAAGGGAATAGAAGAGGGCACCGAGAAGGAAGAGAAGAGGTTGTCTGAGAGAATCGACAAGCGAAGATTCCAGATCACTTTCATAGCGTTCATACCTCAGGATGAATTCGGCCGGGGTGTCCAAAAGGGAGACCAAGTGATTCAAGTCTTACATGAAGGGAAGAGAATTCATGTATGCCCGCCAGCTGGCGTAATTGAGATCACTAGAAGACAGAAGTTCAAAGGTGTGAAACATCCTCGGACAATTGTGTATCTAGAAGAGCAGAAGGGCAGCCAAACCTTGGCTTGGACCAGATTCCGCGACACGTTAGGTCGCTTTGGTTTTGGCAAGATCGGGCAGTACCCCGTTGAGAGAATAGTTTCACCAAAGAAGAAACTGGCGGTATCGGGTTTGTGGTCTCCATGAACGAGGGAGCATATCATCCCCCTTCGAACCCTGACATCACAAAACGAAGTCCGATTCCGACTTCCTCACGCTACTACATTTCGCGGGTTCGCTAGACTCGAAAAACGCGCCGCTAGGCCAAAGAATCAAATGAAAGGCCCAGTTTCGCCATTTTGACCGCAGACTCAAACCCGTTTCCGCTGTGGTCCCGCCCGGTCCACCAAGACACTTTCGCCAAGGATAGAGGAGAGCCACACTTTAGCCCCACTGTGATTTAAGAACTCAGTTGAAATTCCACCATCGTGGAGAACCTGATGCGTGTCTGTGTGTTGGAGGTACATGCGTGTAGGCGCAGTGCTCAACGATGAAGTGGAAGACACACCTCCTAATCGGCAAGTATGTGTTTAGATACGTGAGCACTAGATACCACCTTCCGGCGAGTGCTTCTGCCTCATTCCATGAGGGTCTACTACGACCCGACAAGATCCGAGCGGAAGCTAGGGGTCTCGATCGAAGCAGACACCACCTGCCAGACCCCAGATCTCTGATGCCCCTCGTCTGGAAGGTCAGGGCGAAATGGGCTAGTGGTGATATTGACGGCTCCATGTTCGAGCTGGGCATCGTGCTGCACTATTTGCATGATTCGATATCTGGACATGGCTTCCGTGACCCACATCACCCCAAGATTGAGAATGACTTGCTCAATGAGAATGTGCCTGTTGGAGTGATAGAGTCGGGCTTCAACGCTGCGATTTCGTCTCCCAAGCACGTTCGGTACATGCTCGCGCAGATTTCTCCCAAAGACAACTCCAAGGAGATTATGAGAGACGCTGCTTGGTTCTCCGGCATCATAGCGGGTGCTGTTTTGGACACCAGAGTACCGGTGAGACTGGAGGAGGAATACTCCGAAGCAAGGAGAGAGTATGAGAAAAACAAGTCGCTAAGGCAACGGCGTGCTGTCTGGTTCATCTTATTCGCTTCGCTCGCTGTAGGTGGAGTAGCAGTGACCTTGCCGTCAGCGTTTCCCCTGACCTTCCCCTGTGTATTGGTTTCCAGTTGCATAGCCTTGGCATGGGCTACTCTGTCCTCTGACCCTCAGTATGAAGAGTCGAAAGAGGAAAGAGCGTGGTGGTTCGGCATACAGACTCCCGGAACTCCAAGAGAGGCGATGCAGACAGAATAGCCCAGAGAATCTCAAGCCCCGTGACTTCGTGGACGTGTCCTTACTTCGTGGACGTGTCCTTAGATCCTCATGAATCGCGGAGACTACCGGAGTTTACGATGGACCCAAACCCGTTTCTGTTCGAATTCCGCCCACTCTACCTCTCTAGGAAGAGTTCAAGATGACCATATCTTGCTTTCTCGCATGCCCTAACGATATCCATCCCTTCTCCGTCCTTTATGCATCTATTGAATTCATCGACAACCCTGGGCCTGAAGCCCTGATCCCGCAAATCCCTCAGCAGTCGTTGGGGATCAGTTCCGACGTTCCTAAGTTGGCGGGGGGAGAATTCCATCATGAGTTTGACGTTGCTGTTTCTCAACGTGTGATTGGCCCCCTCTATGACGAGGCCCTCGGCTCCTTCGACATCCATCCTTATGAGGTCCACCTCGTTGTCCTGTGACAGCCCGCCCAGGAAATCGTCCACGGTCGTTGCTTCAACCTCTATGGATCCGGCATTCTTTTCATTGTTGTCCCTTGAGAATGAGTGCGCACCCAGATTCACCCTATCTATGAACAACCTAACCTTTCCATGCTTGTTGGAGACCGCTTTTTGAATGGGAGTGACGTTTGAGTAGCCGTTTAGGTTGATGTTCTTGACCAGCAACTCGTGGTTCCTTGGTTCTGGCTCGAATGCGTAGACTGTGCCAGCGGGCCCAACGATGCGGGCTGCGATCAGGCTGTAGTATCCGATATTCGCCCCAATATCCAACACGACCATGCCGGGCCCCAATATCCCTTTGAACAGTCTCGTCTGCTGCCTTTCGTAGGCCTGCATTATCAACAAAGGTCCTATATACCTGTCATCCGTGTTCACGTACATCTTGTTCCCCTCACATTCTATCAGAATCGTGCCTCGTGGCTTGGTCTTTTCGTATAGGAACTCGTAAAGAGGTATGACGCCGGGGATATTGGCAATATCCGTCAGGAGGTCGGGATAACTCCGTGCGAGTTTCCTGAGGGCCGAAAATATGAGATCTCCCATTAGATTTGGTTGTCCTGTTCCGAAGGCAAGTCATAATAAGCCTGTGCTCTCTGGAGGATCCGACACACACCATTTCGCGCGAATTGGCGGCCATGCTTGAACGAGGGGGTCAACGAGGGTGCCGTGGGAGGGTCCAAGAGAGTACCTCAGGGCTGAGCGGTGGCCCGACGGAGCACCTGACATAGCTCCGTTGGAGCTTCCGATATAGCTGATCAAGCTGTTGTTGGAGCCCTGTTGGGGCCTCCGACGCAGGGTCCGCTGTGAGTCATCTGAGAGATAGTGATGTGTTGTCAGGAACGAATGCCGCGATGCAATCCCACT
>Ga0172364_10002434_pt1 | contig 14808 bp, 11 predicted proteins | sample LakKivSesite10cm_FD_114545 | JGI IMG/M metagenome (GOLD analysis project Ga0172364, IMG submission 114545) | Sediment microbial communities from Lake Kivu, Rwanda - Sediment site 10cm | ecosystem: Environmental > Aquatic > Freshwater > Lake > Sediment | place: Rwanda: Western Province, Lake... | reverse complement strand
CTCCCTCATCTGTCCGATCATGAACTCGGACATGAAGGGCAGCTCCAGGGTCACGATGGTGTCCACGCCCTGTGAGCGGGCGTAGCGCGCGATGTTCCCCAGCTCATCATAGGTGGAGACGCAGCACCCTGCGGGGCGGTTCAGGATATGTTCGGCTCCGGGGATCTGGACCGCGCAGTAGATCTCGTCCGCGCCAGCGGACACCACCCCTACGGCCGATTCAAAGGAGCTCACCGGAGAGAGGATTTTAGGCCTGCTCATAGTCCACACGATCTACCCCACCTTCTCTCTAGCAGGAAAACAGGGGGCATAGAGCAAATCCACGCCCCCTGTCTTGGCTGCTTTGGATTGGAGAGAACCTTGTGCTTTTACCCCTTGATCCCGGAGATGACGATGCCCTGGATGAAGCGCCGCTGGGCCACGAAGAAGACGATGATCATGGGTATGACGGATACCACCGTCATGGCCATGGTCCACTCCAAGTGGCCCTGATCGCGGTCCTGGAAAAAGCGCAGTCCGATGGAGATGGTCATCCGCTCGGGCCGGTTGAGGTAGATAAGCGGGGTGAAGAACTCGTTCCACCAGTACATCAGCTCGAAAATACCCACCACGCCTAGCACCGGGCGGGACAGGGGGAGAATGATGCGGAAAAAGATGCCCAACAGGCTGCACCCGTCAATCTTCGCCGCGTCATCCAACTCCCGGGAGATGGTCATGAAGTACTGGCGCAGCAGGAAGATATGGAAGGAGCTCCCTAAGGAAGTGGGCACGATCAAAGGAAACCAGGTGTCTACCCAGTGCAGTCGGGAGAAGAGCACGTAGGTGGGGATGAGAGTGACCTGCCCGGGGAGCATCAGGGAGGCCAGCACGGTCAGGAACACAATACCCCGCCCTGGGAAGCGCAGCCGGGCGAAGGCGTAGGCTACCAGAGTGCTGGAGCACATTGTCCCCACCACGCAACACGTGCAGATGATGGCCGTATTCCGGTAGAAGATGCTGAAGTTCTCCATGGTCCAGGGGATAATGTAGTTGGACCATATGAACCTGGGGGGGATCCAGACGGGCGGCATGCGAAACACGTAAGCTCCCTGTTTGAGGGAGGTGGAGACCATCCAGGCGAAGGGCAGCATGAAGAAGAAGGCTCCGGCGACCACCAATAGGTGCAGGACAGTCTTGCCCACGATCTGTCCTGTTAACAGGATCCAGCGGTCAATTTGCGCTCGGCGAGCGGATTCCATTGTTATCCTAGAAGACACATTCATTTAGCTAACTCCCCTTCGTAGTATACCCAGAGCGCCGAACTCCTGAGGACCAGCAACGTGAGGCCCATGATGATCCCGAAGAGCGCCCAGGCGATGGCTGAGGCGTAGCCGTGCCGAAACTGCTGAAAGGCCTTGCGATACAGAAACAGCACCATGGTCAGGGTGGCGTTGTTGGGGCCACCCTGGGTCATGATGTAGGATTGGGTGAAGATCTGGAACGAGCCGATGACATTCATGATCAGGTTGAAGAAGACGGTGGGGGAGAGCATGGGCAAAGTGACGTGCCAGAAGCGCCTCAAGGTATTAGCTCCGTCCACCTTGGCGGCATCATACAGGGGCGTGGGGATGGACTGCAGGCCCGCCAGGTACAGGAGCATATTGCTGCCCGTGCCCCACAGGCTCATGATGATGAAGGCCGGCAGGGCCCACTCCTCGGAGAAGATCCAACGAGGTGGGTTGTGCATGCCGAGCCCCATCAACGCCGCATTGATGAGGCCATATACGGGATTGAACATCCAGGCCCAGATAATGGCTACCGCGACGCCGGAGACAATGGAGGGCATGTAGTACAGCGTGCGCCACGCGCCCCGCAGCTTGATATCCTGGTTGAGCATCAGGGCGATCAGCATGGCCAGCACCGTGTTCAGCGGAACCGCTCCAAAGGAGTAGATGGCCGTCACCTTCAACGCCTGAGGGAAGAGTGGATCCTCGAAGAATAGCTGTTTGTAATTGCCCAGACCAACCCATTTCGTCCCGGTTAAGAGGTCCGATTTGCAGAAAGACAGGTAGAGAGAGTAGAACATCGCTCCGGCGATCAGGATCCCAAAGTGGGTGAGCCAGGGCGAGAGACAGATGAAAGCGAAAACCGCCTCTCGCGTACGAGGCTTCCGCCAGGCGAAAAGCTGACCCGGCAGGGCCAGCGCTTTCCCCAGAGCGCCTCCGGTTTCCCTTTCCACAACCACACCTGGCACTGTTCGATTCATTTACCTACCTCTTTTCGTTGAGCTCCGTTCTTAACAGCCGTCCAGAGGAGAACGCCCTTTCCCTCTGAGCAAGGTAGTGGTGAGGAGAGCTCTTGCTCTCCTCACCACCCGATTAAACTGGACCTTAGATCGCCTCGCAGGTCTGGACCGCCTCTACCTGAGGGCAGGCATCGGCCAGAACGGAGACCGGTGCGTCGCCGACGATGTACACCTTCTCCAGCAGGGGGTTGATGATCTCCTCCGCCTCGGCCTGGCAGAAGAACCGCTCGTCATCCGTGCCATAGCCCATCTCGAAGGCCTCCAGGACCACATCCAGGTTCTGGTCGGCCATGCCGGGCTCGATGGCAATCATGGCCTCCTTGTACTTCTGCATGACGCTCATGCGAACCGCCATGCGGCCCACATTCCTCATGCGGATCTCCTGGTTGATGGGGCCAGAGAGATACCGCATGACCTCCCAGGCTGCATCCGGCCACTTGGTGTGCCGCCACATGCCGTATCCGTCGGTCACCATGTACGATGACCGCCGCGCGGGGCCGAGAGGCGGGTGATAGAAGTCCGGGTCGAAGACGCCCAGCGTGTCCCGACGGGTCTGGAAGTAGGGCCCGCCATCCTCGATCATGGCCGTGTACTGGTTGCAGAAGATATCCCGGCCCCAGCTCCGGTTGGTGAGCAGTGGCTCGGCCCAGGTATGGTCCTCCCAGTACCGCTTCCGCATCCACTCGAGGGCCTCCTGCGACTCGGGCGTGCCCATCAGGCACTTCTTGGGCTCCTCGTGCTTCACGAAGGCGCCACCGAACCGCTCCAGGTGATAGAACATGCGCTCCATGGCCCAGGAGGGGATGTTGCATCCGAAGCGCTCGACCGTGCCGTCCGCTTTCTTCTTCACCAGCCTCTTTGCGGCGTCCGCCATGTCGTCCACGGTCCAGCCCATGTCGGGATAACTGATCCCTGCCTCATCGAGGGCCTGCTTGTTGTAGTGGAGCCACATGAAGTTGATATAGCGGGGCATGGCCACCCGCACGCCCTCGATAAAGGACAGCCGGCCGAAGTTGTCCCACTCGCCGGGGACGAAGTCGGCGATGTCCTCTGCGGTCATGGTGGCATCCACAAGGGGCTGCACGTCCATGAGCTGTCCCTTCTGGTGCAGCTTGGCGAACCACAACCCCCACCACTCGAAGACGTCGGGCGCCACCCCAGCCACCATCGCGGCTATGAGCTTCTCGAACTCCTCGGGCGGTCGGGGCTCGATGAGGAGCACGATATCGGGGTGATCCGCGTTGAACCTCTCAGCGCCCTGCTCGGCGGCTGTGGTGTACACGTCACCGCCGTCGTACTGCCAGCGGATCACGGGCTTGCCCGCGGGTGTGGGGGTCACCAGCATCTCGACTTTCTTCTCCACAACGACCTGCTTCTCGACCGGGACCTCTTTGACCACCTCCTTCTCGACGACGACCGGCTTCTCGACCTCCACAATCTGGGGAGCTGCCGGCGCGCAGGCCGCTATGGCGGCCCCCGTCGCCGCCACCGCGCTGAGGCGCAAGAAGTCACGACGAGTCAATCTCCTGTTTTCCATTGTTCTCTCTCCTTTTGGTCAGAAATAGATCAGAATAGGGGAAACCCATCCGGCTTCCCGCCATCACCGCTCCACAACGTCTCCACTGTGGAGCACATCCCCCTCGACTGCTGGTCTCTTCCTGCCACCTCCTTTCCTCAGACGCGCGATGGTCGGTACGCAAAGTCATCTGGTTTTCGCACCGGCACGCGCCACCTGGCGGTAAACACACAGGCAGGCCTATATCCCCTGTTGGTCAGGGGCTGAAGCCCGCCTGTGTGTTGCCTACAACTGCCATTCCAATGCAGAAATCTACTCTCATCATTGGGATAAACCCCGGCTATGTTAGAGGCTACGTAGACAGTAGATATTATACCACAGTCTATGCTATCTGTCAAATTCACTCCACCGGCACCTGGGGATAGAGGGGCGCGACGCGGTCCTCCAACTCGCGGTAGAGGCAGTATATCCTGTCGTATCGCTCCCGCCAGCAAGGATCGGGAGAGTGTTCGCTGACGATCTCCACCCACCTCTCCGCTGCCTGGGCCACGCTGGGGTATAGGCCCACCCCCACACCGGCCAGGATCGCCGCCCCCAGCGCGCCTGTCTCCAGGATGCGCGGGGTCAGCACCCGCACGCCGGTCACATCGGCGAAGATCTGCCTCCACAGAGGGCTCTTGGCCCCGCCGCCCACGGCTACCATCTCCTCCAGAGGCTCCCCGGCCTGCTCGATGAGCTGGCGCAGGAAGTAGGCCGAGCCCTCCAGCACGGCCCGCATCAGGTGCTGCCGGCCGTGAGCCAGGGTCAGGCCGAAGAAAACCCCCTTGGCATAGGGGTTGTTCAGCCCCCGCTCGCCCATGAGGTGGGGCAAGAAAATGACCCCTTCCGCTCCGGGCTCCACTGTCGCCGCCTCCTCAAAAAGGGCCTCGTAGTCTACAAGCTCCCGCACCCCGCCTCCCTCGGGGCAGCCACTCACCAGATCGCGGAACCACTTCACCGTCGCGCCTGTGGTCGCCGCCGCCCCGAAGCCCCACCGCCGCTCCCCCGAAACTTTTGACTGGGGAGGGGCGAAGTAACGGCTGAAGGAGCCCAGGCTCAGCCAGGCGGCGGTGCCGATGTAGAGGCACCCCCGTCCGGGCTGGTTGGCGTTGGCCCCGATGAGGGTGGCCAGCGTGTCGCCGCAGCCGGCGACCACCGGCGTCCCCCCGGCCAGGCCCGTCTCCCGGGCGGCCTGGGCGGTGACCTGTCCCGCTACCTGGTAGGGCTCCAGCATGGGGGGGAGCTTCTCCGCGGAGACGCCGATGAGCTCCATGATCTCCCAGGCCCAGCGGCGCTCCGGATGCAAGAGGAAAGCTCCTCCAGCGTCGGTGGGATCGCTGGCCATGGCCCCCGTAAGCCGGTAGCGGATGAAATCCTTGGGCCACAGGAACTTGTAGGTCCGCTGGATGACCTCCGGCTGGTTCTCTAGCCACCAGCGCAGCTTGGGTGCGGTGAAGGTGGTGCTGGGCTGCCGGCCAGGGCCCATGACCGCCTCGATCTTGGCTCCATGTTCCTGAATCATCCACTCCACCTGGGGCTGACAGCGCTGATCCATCCACAGCATAGCCCGCGCCAAGGGTTGGCCCGTCTCATCCACGGGCACCGCGGCGTGGAGCAGGGCAGTCAGCCCCACCCCGGCAATTCGGGTCGGATCCACGCCGGAGGAGGCTAGCACCTCGCGGATGACCATTACCGTTGCCTGCCACCAATCCTCCGGCTCCACCTCCGCCCAGGTGGGATAGGGGTGATGGGGGTAGACCTCGCGGTAGGCTTCGGCGATGATATGGGCCTCCAGGTCGTACAGCACGGCCCGGCAGGTGGTTGAGCCTTGATCCAGGCCCAGGAGCAAAGACGAGGCATTCCCAAGATCATCTTGCATTTGCCTCGATCGCTGGTCTATACGAGGGTACGGTGTAATTGAGCCAGTCTTTATGGAATGCCTCGCCCCTACACCGGCACCCGAGGGAAGTAGGGGGTGAGCAACTCATCCAACTGACGATAGAGGGCGTATATTCTGTCGTATCGAGCCCGAAACTCCGTTCGAGGATCGTGCCGACCCACGATGTGCAGCACCCTCTCCGCCGCCTGAGCCACGCTGGGGTACAGACCCACGCCCACCCCGGCCAGGATGGCCGCTCCCAGAGAAGTCGTCTCCACCACCCGGGGCATCAGCACAGGGATGTCCATCACGTCAGCCATGATCTGACACCACAGAGGGCTCTTAGCCCCACCCCCCAGGGCCAGAAGTTCCCGGGGTGGCCCATAGCCTGAGTGGTCCAGGAGCTGGCGCAGGACAAAGGCCGTGCCCTCCAGAAGCGCCCGCAGGAGGTGCATCCGCCCATGGGCCAGGGTTAGCCCAAAGAAAGCACCCTTGGCCCGAGGATCATTGGTGGCCCGCTCGCCCATGAGGTGGGGCAGAAAGATGAGCCCCTCCGCGCCCGGCTCCACCTCCTCTGCTTGAGCCAGCAGTGAGCCGTAGTCGATTTGGGGATGTACGCCTGGCCCAGCCGGAGTAGGCCGGAGCAGGTCATGGAACCAGCGCAGCGCCGCGCCAGTGGTGGCCACCGAGCCAAAGGGATATCTCCCCTCTATGGTCGCCGGGGGACGTTGATAGGTGGTCACATAGGGATAACTGTAGTCGTAAAGGGCCAGCCAGGCCGCCGTGCCCAGGTAGAGGTAGCCCCGCTCTGGCAGCAGGGCATTGGCCCCGATGAGGGTGGAGAGGGTATCGGCACAGCCGGTGGCTACAGGCGTGCCCTCGGCCAGCCCCGTCTGGGCCGCGGCGGCACCGCTCACCCGGCCGACGATCTCGTAGGGCTGGCGGATGGGGGGCATCTTCTCCGCCGGGACGCCGATCAGCTCCAGCAGCTCCGTGGCCCAGCCGTGCCGAGATGGATGGTAGAGAAAGGCCCCTCCGGCGTCGGAGGGGTCGGTGGCCGCCTCGCCAGTCAGCCGGTAGCGGAGGTAGTCTTTGGGGAGCAGGAAGACCGCCGCCCGACGGATCACCTCCGGCCGGTTCTCGGCCCACCAGCGCAGTTTGGGGGCTGAATAGGTGGTGGTGGGGAAGCGCCCCTCCCCCATCACCCTCCGGATGGTCTCCCCATGTTGGTGGATCATCCACTCCACCTGGGGGGCACAGCGCTGATCCATCCACAGCATCGCTCGGGCCAGGGGCTGGCCCTCTCTATCCACCGGCACAATGGCGTGCTGCAGAGCGGCGACGCCGATTCCCGCTATGTCGGAGGGCGCTGCTCCCGAATGGCTGAGGACCTCGTGGACCACGGCCACAACGGCCCACCACCAGTCCTGGGGGTCGGCCTCCGCCCAACCCGGCTGGGGGTGATGGGGGTAGACCTCGCGGTAGGCCTCGGCGATGGCGTACCCCTCCAGGTCGTACAGCACGGCCCGGCAGGTGGTGGTCCCCTGATCAATGGCCAACAGGTACGGCCCCATGCCCCTCCTCCTCACTATTGCTGAGGGAAGACGATCACCTTGAGCCCCTTCTGTCCGGCCACGATGTCGAACCCCTCCGGTGTCTGTTCCAGCTCCAGCCGGTGGCTGATCAGCGGCTTGACCTGTACCAGGCCATATTGGAGGAGTTTGAGGGCTCTCTGAAAGGTAAAGGGGGTGAAGTGGTGGCTGCCGGTGAGGGTCAACTCTTTGTAGTGGATCAGGTTGGGGTCCAGGGAAAGCTGCGGAGAGGGATAGCTTCCGGCGAAGAAGTTAACATTGCCGTGCAGGGCGGCCATCTGCAACCCCTGCTCCATAGCCGCTCGGGTGCCGGTGGCTACGATGATCGCATCGGCCCCCCGCCCTTGGGTGAGCTCTCGCACCTGTTCCACAGCGTCCCCCCCGCCGGCGTCCACTACCTCGTGCGCGCCCACTGCTTTCGCCACCTCCAGCCTTTCGGGGATCAGGTCGGTGGCGATGACCCGCGCTCCCTGCAAGCGTGCCAGTTGCACATGCAGCAGCCCGATGGGGCCCGCGCCCACCACGACCACATCGTCCCCCAGTCGGACGTGGCTGCGCCAGATGCCGTTGATGCAGCAGGAAAGGGGTTCAGTGAAGGAGGCCTCCTCGTAGCTGAGTTCCTGGGGGATGGGAAGCAGCCCTTGGGCTGAGGCGCGGCCATACTGGGAGAAGCCGCCCTCGATGGCCCACTGACGATGGAGGCAGAAGTTGAAGATGCCTCGCTGGCAGTTCTCGCACATGCCGCACACCACCTGGCCGTAGGCCGCCACGCGGTCCCCCACCTGGTATCCGGTGACCTCCGACCCCACCTCCACGATCTCCCCCACCCATTCGTGGCCGGGGATGTGGGGGAGTTTCACCCTCCCGGAGATGGGGCGGGTTCCAGCGTACCAGCGCACATCGCTGGGACAGATACCGCAGGCCTCAATGCGGATGAGGACCTGCTGAGGGGTGATCTCCGGCCGTGGCACCTCATCCAAACGTAGGTCCCGTGGGCCGTACAGGCGAATCGCTTTCATGTTTCGCTCCATGAGGTTGATAGCCACCCCGCCAGCCTCCGAGGTGGCAACAAAACGTCCCTGGCGGGGAGGATATCCTCCGAGCCGTCAGGGACGTGCTCCTCTGTATTTTTCCGGGTTGGGATTATGCCACGCTCTCCGTGATTTGTCAACTCTGCGCTTTATAGGCCTGACAGGAGGCCCGCACCACCAGGTGGGTGGGCAGCACCACCTGGCGGGGGACCCCGACCCTCCCCTCAATGCACTCGATCAGGATCTCCACCGCCTTCTGGCCTGCCCCGAAAGCATCCTGGGCTACGGTGGTCAGGGGGATGCCCAGGTCGCGCAGGAAATCGGCGTCATCGAAGCCCACGATGGACAGGTCCCGAGGGATGGACAGTCCCAGCCCTTCGGCGGCCCGCCAGGCTTGGATAGCTATCAGGTCGTTGACGGCGAACAGAGCTGAGGGCTGCTCTCGCCGCAGGAACCCCTGGATCAGATCGATATCGCCTCCCTCTTCGACGCCTTCTTCGTCGGTGGGCTTGGCGATCTCGCGGCGGGGAGTGAGCCCTTCCAGTACCAGGGCCTCGTTCACGACTAGATCGTGGTCACGGAGGGCCTGGCGATAGCCCTCCGCACGCTGGGCCACACTGCTGTTCACCTTGGCGTTGGCTGTCAGGGCCAACCCAATCCGACGGTGTCCCAGCTCAATGAGGTGCTGGACGGCGGCGTAGGCGCCGCCACGGTTGTCGGCGATCACGCAGTTGACATTGTCGGTGTCCGGAGTGGGAAGCCGGTCCACAAACACCAGGGGGAAGCGGCGGCGCAGGAGCTCCTCCAGTATGGGGGGGAGTGTGGCCCGTCCCACGGGCAGGAGAACGATCCCCGCTGCGCTTCCCAGGCTCTGGCGCAGGAGCTTCTCCTCCAGGTCGGGCTGGCCGTAGGAGTTGTGCAGCAGGAGGGCGTAGTCTGCTTCCTGCGCTGCGTGCTGTGCTCCAGCGATTACTGTAGAGGCGAAGGCATCACGGATGTAGGGTACCATGCAGGCCAAGAAACCGCGTCGCCTGGCCCTCTCCCGGCTCTGCTCCGTCAGAAAGGTCCCCCGCCCCGGCTGACGGTAGAGGATCCCCTGGTCCACCAGTTGGCGGAGAGCCCTGCGCACTGTGCCTACACTTACCCCGTAGCGCGCGGCCAGTTCTGCCTCGGTGGGGATGGCGTCACCGGGCTTCAGATCGTGCTCGTTGATGTAGTCGAGCGTCTGTTTCCGTACCTGTTCGTAAAGTGGTCGTCGTTCGAGCATCGTAGCATTCCTTTTCCCAATGGTATTATTAAATTACAATCAGGGTAAATCATAGCACACCTTGACCCAATTGTCAAATCGAAATTCCCTATTGTACATGAATTAGCGTAAGTTTTGTGCAACTAGAGCCCCAACTATTCAAAATTCTGAATTATTCCCTCCGGTCAGTCTGGGATGCCCTTTTGGGGAAGTGTGGTATAATCTTAGCCTGAGCATGCGAGGAGGTAGCGATGAGATATGTGACAAGATGGTGGACACAGCTCTTCCATTTGGAGGGGGCGGACAGGGTGATCATGGCCTTGCGCTGGCTGGCCCTGGGGTTAGTTCTCCTCCTCTCCTTCTTCGATCCCTTCACTGAAGGAGTGCTCATTCCCATCTCCACTGTCATCTTAGGCGCCGTCATTTACAACCTGCTTATCCAGGCCCTGGGACACATCTTCCCCTGGCCTCGCCTTCCCCTCAACATCCTGGCCCTGGACACACTGGTAGCCACCGTGGCCATCTACCTGACGGGGGGATTTCACTCTAGCTTTTTCATCGTGTACTACTTCGTCATCCTGGGCATAGCTTTCCATCTAAACCTGGTTCAGACCGTCCTCCTGGCCCTGCTCATCAACTGCCTTTACGCTGCTACTTGCTTCATCAACCCTGCTGGCCGGCAATTCCCCTACGCCATCTACAGCCTAGCAGGCACCTCCGCCATTCTTCTCCTGATCGCCATCTTGTGTGCGTTGTTCCTGGAACAACTGCGCCAGGAGAGGCTGGAGACGGAACGGGAAAGGGCCCTGGTGGCACGCCTCACGGCCCTGAATGAGCTTTTTCAGCGCCTTGGCACCAGCCTGGATCTCCAACATGTGCTGCAGACGGTGGTCATGGCCTCCTGCCGTTTCCTGGAAGCCGATGTCGCTGTGCTCTCCTTGATGGAGAAGGAGGGTCACCATCTGCGGCCGGCTGCCCTTCAGGGGCTCGATCCCACATCCTTGTCCCATGCGCGCTGGAGGGTGGATCAGGAGCTGATGAGCGTCATCCTGGAGGGGGACAGTCCCTATGTGGTCGAGGACATCAGCGCTTTGCCCAAGCGATTCCCTTCCTTTCGGGCACTTTCTCAGCAGGAGGGGATCGTCTCCGGGGCCTCTATGCCCCTGCTGTTGGATGGCGAGGCCATCGGCTTTCTGGATGTGGGCCATTTCAGGCCTCATCGGTACACTGAGGATGAACTGGCGTTCCTGAGGGCCCTGGGTCGGGAGGCCGCCATTGCCGTCCGCAATGCTCGGCTGTATGAGGCTGAGAAGCGCCAGGTGGAACAGCTTCGAGCCCTGGAGAGGTTGCAGGCCGGCTTCGTCTCCTCCGTTTCCCACGAGTTGCACACGCCTCTGACCATAGTTAAGACCTCGCTGGGGCTGCTCAAGGAGGAGGGAGAGAGGTGCTCAGAGCAAGCCCGCCGTGAACTGCTGGAGGCCATCAGCCACCACACAGGGCGGCTGGAGGCTCTGGTCACCGACCTGCTGGAGGTCACCCGCCTGGAAGCGGGACAGGTGACCCTGTCCCGACAGCCAACAGACCTACGGCCTCTCGTGGAGCGGGCGGTACAGGCCTTTGCTCCCCTGATGAAACGCAAGCGGCAGACCATCAGGCTGGAGCTTCCGCCGAGCCTCTGCTCCGTTTCTGTGGATCGGCGCCGCATCGAGCAGGTGCTCGACAATCTGCTTTCCAACGCTCATAAGTTCACCCCTAAAGGGGGAAAAGTCTGCGTCGCGGTGGTGGAACGGGAGGATGAGATGGAGGTCAGCATCCAGGACAATGGGCCAGGTATCCCGCTAACGGAGCAGGAGCGCGTCTTCGACAAGTTCTACACCCTAGCGAAGGATCAGGGAGGAGTAGGGATAGGGTTAGGGCTGTATCTCGCCCGTCAGTTCATCGTCCTCCACGGGGGGCGCATCTGGGTGGAGAGCCGGCCAGGGGAGGGAAGCACCTTCCGATTCACTATCCCTGGAATGGCGAATCTGGAGTGCGCAAGCTCCGCTTGCGCTGCCGAAGCAGAGCTTCGGCACTCCAAAGGGGGAGAAGATGAAGGTCCTGATTGTAGACGATGAGGCTGACATGGTCAAGGTGATCAGTTGGAGTCTGACCCTCCAGGAGCCAAGCTGGGAGGTGCTGAGCGCCTACGAAGGGGAGCGGGCACTGGACCTGGTGGCCGAGGAGAGCCCGGATGTGGTGCTGCTGGATGCGGCTATGCCAGAGATGGATGGCTTTCAGGTATTGAGGGAGCTCCGCCGCTTCTCCGACGTGCCGGTCGTCATGGTCACCATCCGGGACAGCGAGCTGGACAAGGTGCAGGGGCTGGAGCTGGGGGCCGATGACTATATCACCAAGCCCTTTGGCCACCTGGAGCTGGTAGCTCGCGTTCGAGCTGTGCTCCGCAGAGCTCAGAACTGGCCGCTTGCCCATGAAGAACCCTTCCTCTGCGGTGACCTGCGGGTGGATTTCACCCAGCGGGAGGTGACGATGGCGGGGAGGCGGGTGCCTCTCACCAACACCGAATACAAGCTACTCTACCACCTGGTGCGCAATGCCGGAAGGGTGCTCTCCCACGAAATGCTTCTGGCGCGGGTGTGGGGCCGAGAGTACACCGATGAGATTGACTACCTCCGGGTGTACATCGGCCGGCTGCGGGCCAAACTGGAGCCCGACCCTCAGGACCCTAAGTATATTCTCACCGAACACGGGGTGGGCTACCGCTTCCGCCGCCCTTGATGTTTATCCCCTTTTTATACTTTTTCCCCTAATTTTTAATCCCTTTGTGATAAAATCAAACCGATAAGAAGTGACGAGTTAACAGGGCACTGAGTCACCGAGGGTTCAGCTCACTCGTTGACTCATCTACTCGTTGCCTCCGGCCGGAGAAGGAGATGTTCCCGCCCAACTATAAAGCCATCCTCGGCATACTGGCATCTATCCTTATCGCCGCAACCGGATTGTGGAGTTTGTTCACCTATTGGCCGGACAGGCTCAGCTTCGTGCCATCCGACAGGGTGAGTGGTGGGGGGGGTGGGGCACCCTCCTCATCCTGGCCATCGGTTTGGCCATCAGTTGGGCGACCCGGCAGTGTCTCCTGCGCGGGCAAGAGCTCCCAGGCGGTATCTGGACGACACTGATGGTCGGGGTCCTGGGCGCCTGGCTGGGGAGTACCCTCCTGGGGAGGTGGGGCTGGGTTTGGAAGGGGGTCAACCTCATCGGTTCCCTCATCATCGCCTTCGCCCTGGCCTGGGGGAGCGGACAGGGCCTGGCCCACTTGTGGGGAAGGAGAAGGGACAGCCAATGAGTCATATCGCTGTAGTCACCGATAGCCTTGCCAACCTGCCATCGGAACTGGCGGCGCAGTATCGGATCGCCGTGATCCCCACCCTGGTGATTTTCGGCCGGGAGACCTTCCGCGATGAGGTGGACATGACGGCAGCCGAGTTCTACCGCCGGCTGCGGACGGCCAGGCAACTGCCCACTACCACCACCCCTTCCATGGGCGATTTCCTGGCTCTCTTCCAGCGTTTGAGCCAGGAAGCAGAGGCCATCGTTTGCATTCACGCGGCCCGGGAACTCAGCGCCACAGTGGAGACAGCCGCAGAGGCAGGGCGGATGTTCGAGGAAGTGCCAGTGCATGTCATTGACAGCCGCAGCGCGGCCATGGCCCAGGGGTTCGTCGTCTTGGAAGCGGCCAGAACGACGGCTCGGGGCGGTGATCTGGCTGCGGTGGTGGCCCGGGCCGAGGCGATGATCCCCCGGGTGAACCTCATCGCCATCCTGGACACCCTGGAGTATCTCTACTGCGGGGGGCGAATCGGACGGGCGGCCCGTTTGGTAGGCTCCGCACTGAATTTCAAGCCCATCCTCTTCGTGGAGGATGGCGTGGTGGACGCCCTGGAGCGGCCCCGTACCCGAGCCAAGGCGATGCGGCGCATCCTGGAGATCATGGCCCAGCGGGTGGGAGAGCGGCCAGTCCACGCGGCTGTAGCGCATGCCGACGTACCGGAGGAGGCGGAGCGGCTGCGCCAGCGGATAGAGGCCCGCTTCAACTGCGTGGAGCTTTATGTCACCGGGTTCACCCCCGTCATGGGGGCGCACACCGGGCCGGGGCTGGTAGGGGTGGCCTTCTGGATTGAGGGAGACCCGCAAGAGAGGTGACCGAGCCAGTGCTCTCAGACTGAGGGAGGTGGAGATGAGAAGAGAGGTAAGGATTAAGATTGCTCTGGATGGGATGGGGGGGGATTTTGCCCCCAGAGAGGTGGTGCGGGGGGCTGTGGAGGCGGCCCGACAGGGAGGGGTGGAGATCATCCTGGTAGGGCCGGAGGACAGGCTTCGGGCCGAGCTGGCCGCCTGCGACGCCTCAGGCCTGCCCATCCAACTGCACCACACCGACCAGTTCATCCTGGATGGCGAATCCCCAGCGGCCGGACTGCGGGCCAAGCCCCAGGCCAGCGTGGCCCTCTGCGCCCGACTGGTGAAGGAGGGGCGAGCGGATGCGGCGGTGACGATGGGCCACACCGGGGCGGCCATGATCGCTGCCCACTGGGCCTTCGGCCCGCTGCCCGGGGTGCAGCGCCCCGTGGCCGGAGGGAATTTCCTGCCCTTGGCGCCGCAGACGGTGACCTTCGACCTGGGGGCCAACGCCGACTGCAAGCCGGAGCAGTTCCTCCAGTTCGCGGCAGTGGGTGTCGCCTACGCCCGCTGCCTGTTGGGCATCGCCGCGCCCACGGTGGGGCTGCTGTCCAACGGCACCGAGCCGGGCAAGGGCACCACTCAGACGCAGGCCGCCTACGAGTTACTGGAGGGGAGCGGGTTCAACTTCGTCGGCTATATCGAGGGGTGGGACCTGACCAGTGGCCGCGTGAATGTGGCCCTCTGCGACGGGTTCGTGGGCAACATCCTGATCAAGTACAGCGAGGGGCTGGGAAGGGCCCTGGCCGGGTGGTTGGAAGAGCGGCTGGAAGGGCAGCTTCCAGAGCCTCAGATCGAGGAGTTAGTCGGCAGCCTGCGGGCCATGATGGAGATAGAGGAGCATCTGGGAGGAGGGCCGCTGCTGGGGGTTGACGGGGTGATGGTAGTGGGGCATGGGCGCTCGCGGGCGCCGGCCGTGGCCCGAGCCATCGCCCAGGCGCGTCGAGTGGTAGAGAGTGATCTGATCGAGGGGCTGCGGGCCGAACTG
>Ga0172364_10002432_pt1 | contig 14813 bp, 7 predicted proteins | sample LakKivSesite10cm_FD_114545 | JGI IMG/M metagenome (GOLD analysis project Ga0172364, IMG submission 114545) | Sediment microbial communities from Lake Kivu, Rwanda - Sediment site 10cm | ecosystem: Environmental > Aquatic > Freshwater > Lake > Sediment | place: Rwanda: Western Province, Lake Kivu... | reverse complement strand
TTTGCCTACCGGACGGCACTTGACTGGTGGATCTTCCTGCTTGCCGGACTTATTGCTTTTGTAATTGCTTTAGCAACCGTAAGCTGGCAGAGCTGGAGAGCGGCAACGAGGAATCCGGTGGAGGCATTGAGGTATGAATGATAACTTACCCCCCAACCCCCCCCCAGGGGGGGCTTTACCCCCAAACCCCCCAAGGGGGGCTTAGAAGTCAGAATGAAGAACAATTGAAGTATGAATTAAGAACTTCTGACTTCATACTTCGTTTGTTCAATTGTTCTTAATTCAGAATTAAAGTCCCCCCTGGGCTTGTACCGAGCGAAGCCTCGGTGGGATTTAGGGGTGGGTTTTAAGGTAGAAAACTCTATTAATTGATAGATATGAATGTTCTGAGAATGCTTAAAATAACCGTAAGGAACTTCAGGAATAATCTTACTTCAGTATTGATAAAAATCCTGGGACTGGCAGTAAGCATAGCAGCTGTTCTGGTTATCTGGTCTTATGTAATTCATGAAAACAAGTACGACAGCGGTATAAAAAACAGTAACAGGATCTACCGTCTCGACGCGCATTGGGCAAGCCTTCCCGCATTCATAGGTCATATCCTTAACCAGAACCTCGGGGACATGGTTGTTGCCACCAGAATCAATTTTCAGACTGATATCGGAATTCAGGTAAATAACGTTCCATTTAATCTTCCGGACCTTGCCTTTGCAGACAGCACTTTTTTCAGGGTTTTGCCGCTGGAACTTATATCCGGCAATCCTGATGAAGCTCTTTCTCTTCCATTTACGATGGTTATATCGGAGTCTGTTGCAAAGAAACTATTTGGCACAACAGATGTAATCGGGAAGATGATAAGATTCCAGGACGAGATTGATTTTACAATAACCGGCGTAATGAAGGATTATCCTTTCCTTCATCTTAAAATCGAGGTAATTGCATCAATGATAAGCCGGGAAAAGATTGCAGGACAGGGAACCCTGACGGCTTACGACGGCTGGAGCTATCCCACTTACCTGATGCTGCCTGACGGGGCAAATGTCACCAAAGCAGAATCTTCAATAATAGATCTGCTAAAGAAATTCAGGTACGACCAGAGCTTCCACCTGAAGCCTTTCAATAAGATTTATTATTCTGCTGAATATGAAAATGAAAGTAATACGAAACACGGCAATTTATTGTATAACAGGATATTGATTGCAGTCTCTATTTTCATACTCCTGCTGGCATCAATTAATTTTATTAATCTGACAATAGCTAATGCCCTTTCCAGATCAAAGGAGGTGAGCCTGAAAAAACTGCAGGGGGCGTCAAGGAGTAATCTGATATTCCAGTTTCTTTTTGAGACTGTGATTTTTATTCTGATATCCGTAGTTCTGGCCTTTATAATCCTCTGGTTTATGAGTCCGGTCCTGAGTTCATTAACAGGTTTTACTCCTGATTTCTCAGAATTATGGAGTAAAAACAATTTTCTTATTCTTTCAGGCGGGCTTGTATCTTTTATAATTATTTCAGGAATATACCCCAGCTTTTATATCAGTTCATACACGATCAATTCACTGAAATACCGGGAATTGCATTCATCAGGTCACCTTGGCATCAGGAACAGTCTGATTATTTTCCAGAACCTGGTCTCTATAACTCTTATATGCTGCACGCTCATCGCTGACAGCCAGTTCAGATACATGAACAGGACTGATCTGGGATTTAATAAGGAGAATGTTCTGATTCTGAAGTTAAATTCCCAGCTAAGGCAACACGTGGATCTTTTCAGGGAACGGCTCTTAACTCAACCGTTCATCTCAGGGGTTTCTTATTCCAGCCGGATACCAGGGACATATTGGGGTTCCTGGTGTTGCGTAAATATCGAAGGGCAGGAAAATAAGTACTTCAACAATTATGTTGATCCCTGGTATCTGGAAACTATGGGAATAAGGATAAAAGAGGGACGGAATTTCTCTGCAGAAAGTATGGCCGATATAAAAACCACTTATCTGATAAATGAAACTGCAATTGAAATGTACGGACTGAAGAATCCTGTCGGACAAGTTATTACTCCCGGTAATGGGGTTACAGGTCAGATTATCGGGGTATTCAGGGATTTTCATTACAGAGGTCTCAATTATGAGCTGACTCCCGTGCTCCTGTTCAATACCCGGGAATATAAAAATTACGTAAATATCAAACTCACAGAGGGCAACACGAAAGGGGCAATTGAATTTATAAAATCGGTCTGGGAGGAGGTTTGTCCGGCATTCTCATTCGAGTATAAGTTTCTTGATGTGACCTATGACCTTCAATACCAGTCAGAAAGAAGATTTGAGAATCTGATCTTTTCATTTGCCATGTTAGCCCTCTTTATTGCCTGTATCGGGCTTTTCGGACTTTCGGTTTTCAGCATTGAACGGCGTACAAAGGAGATAGGAATCAGGAAAGTAAATGGTGCAAATACAAACAGGATCGTTTTAATGCTTAACCGGGACATCATTATCTGGGTATTTATATCCTTTATTACTGCCTGTCCCATAGCCTGGTACTATATGCATAAATGGCTTCAGAATTTTGCATTCAGAACCGAAATAAGATGGTGGATGTTTATTCTGGCAGGTCTTATAGCACTTTTAATTGCCTTGGTTAGTGTGAGCCTGCTTAGCTGGAGAGCTTCAACCAGAAATCCGGTTGAGGCATTGCGATATGAGTGAGGAATTATTTATCTCAGCATTAATGTGATATTTAGAATGAATTAATGGCAGAACTTACATAAATTTATAGTCAAACTAGAATTTATGTTTTGTAATTATCTGAAAGCTGCTTTAAGGAACCAATCGAAAAACAAACTTTTTTCTGCAATAAATATATCCGGACTTGCCATTGGTATGGCAGTGTCGGTAATGATCCTGAACTACGTCAGCTATGAATTCAGTTTTGACAGAATGCATTCAAAGCGGGACAGGATCTACCGTGTTGAAAGCCTGTTCTATGAGGGGAATGTCCTTACAGACGACTGGGCGACAAGTTCATTCGGCTATGGCAGTGCAATAAACCGTGAAATGACCGGGATTGAGGAATTTGTCCGGATCGGTATTCAGAATACGGAACAGACTGTCTCTTATAAAGAGGTGCGTTTAAGAGAAGCAGGAATAGCGTATACCGGACCCTCGTTCTTTACGGTCTTTGATTTCAGACTGAAAAAAGGAGCTGTCAACGACCAGCTCATAAGGCCCCGTACAGTAGTAATCACAGAAAGCGCAGCTAAAAGATTTTTCAGGGATGAAGATCCTCTCGGGAAAGAGCTGACCTTTGCATCAGGTACCACTTTTGTGGATTGCGAGGTTACAGGTATTATTGAAGATTTTCCCGGGAATTCACATATCCGCTTTAACTTCCTTATTTCCTATGAAACTCTGCCAAACTATATGAAGGAATTCTGGTACCTGCATGAAGCATATACTTACCTTCTTCTTCTTCCCGGGACAGATCCAAAACGAATAGAGGAAGGATTTCCGACCATGGCAGAAAAATATAAAACCCTGGATGCCCTGAGAAACAAGGTATGGGCAATTTCACTGGTGCCCCTGGCCGACATCCACCTTAATCCGCAGAAACAATATGAAAAAGAGATCAAGGGGAATAAGGATTCGCTTCTCACTCTTATAGTAATTGCAGTTTTGATCCTTCTGACAGCATGGATCAATTACATTAACCTGACAACAGCCCGTTCCATGGAACGTGTTAAAGATATCGGATTGAGGAAAGTTGCAGGGGCATCTCAAAAGGAGCTTGTTTTCCAGTTTATTACCGAATCGCTGCTGGTTAACATAATTTCTGCAATTCTGGCAATTGCATTTGTTATCCTTCTTATGCCTGTATTCAGCAGGATCATAAACGAGAATACAGGTCTTTTCATACTTAACCGGCCCGGATTCTGGTTATTTGCAACAGCATTTGTAATTGCAGGTATCATTTTATCAGGTTCTTATCCGGCGTTCATAATGTCACGTATAAAACCTGCTGAAATAATAAAAACCAATTATTTCAGCTCGGGTTCAGCGGGTACTATACGTCAGGTTCTTGTTGTTTTTCAGTTTGCCGCTGCAATAGTTCTAATCTGCGGGACCTTCATTGTTTATAAACAGATCAGGTATATGCAGAATCAGGATCTCGGAGTAAATATAACCCGGACAATTGTTCTGAAATATCCTGTCAGCAGAGAAGGGCTTGGTCAGAAGATAGCTCTTTTTGCAGAGAATCTCGAAACGGAACCATATGTAAAATCAGTTTCTCTGACCGGATCTGTTCCCGGAATGGAAATAGCCTATTTTGCATCAAACCGGCTTCAGGGTGAAGGAAGTGAACAACGCCGTCTTTATGAGATGCTTACAGTTGATGAAGACTTTATCGGAGCATTCGGTTTCAGGCTCCTTGCAGGACGTTCATTTCAGAAAGGTTTTGGTGATGAATCGGGAAGCTTGCTGATAAATGAATCAGCAATGCAGGATCTCAACATTAACAAACCAGAAGATGCCATTGGCAAAAAAGTTCTTCTTGAAGGAGAGTCAGTGCCGGTTACAGTAATTGGTGTGGTACAGAACTGGCACCAGAGAGGATTGGGAAACATGTATACACCTGTGATGATTATCAGGAACGGACGTCTGAGATGGGTGCCGCCGAAATTAATAGCGATTAAGACTACCGGGAATCAATACAATGAGATGATAAAACTGATTAAAGAGAAGTGGAATTCATATTTCCCTGAAGCCAGCTTTGACTATTTTTTCCTGGACCAGTATTTTAATGACCAGTACAAAGCTGACAGGAGATTCGGGAAGATCGTGACAGTTTTTACTGTACTGGCGCTTTTTATATCCATTCTTGGATTGTGGGCCCTTACTGCCTTCAATGTATCGAAAAAAGTCAAGGATGTCGGGATAAGAAAAATTCATGGTGCACATTCATTGAAAATAATATACCATTTTTCAAAAGAAATTATGATACTGATCCTGATTGCGTTCATAGTTGCTGTACCGGTTTCTGTGGTCATAATGAAAAACTGGCTGCTTAGCTATGCTTTCAGGACTGATATCGGATTATGGATTTATCTGGCAGCAGGAGTTATTACCCTGGCTATTGCTCTGATGACTGTCAGCTGGCAAAGCTGGCGTGCGGCAACAAGAAATCCGGTTGAGGCATTGAGATACGAATAATCTTCAATTGTTGTCACAAAAACTTCTTTTATTAGTCATATTTATTGAAAATCTTTTTCCCGGGTATTACACAATATAAGATTAATGGATGAATGAAAAATGATTCACTTTCGTTTTTTAGGCTGTCTTGTTTCTTAATGATTCTTTTTTTTGTTACATGTCTTTCATGCCACCGAAACAGACTGAGAACCAATGAAAAAGAACTTTCGGATCAGATCCTCTTGCAGGAGAAAAACATACTGGGGCAATCCTCACTTCAAAGGGAATTATCAGATTCTTTAAACACACTCCCGAAAGCTTTCCGGTACAGGGAAGACAGGTCGGAAGACCGGGGTAATCCTCCGGTAACAATTGATATTGCCGGTAACCTTAATAATGTAAGGGAAATAAAACTGTCAGATGTTGCAGGAACGATCAGTTATATAAGGATGGAACCGGTTCCGGATTCAACAATACCTCGTGATCTTAAATTCAGGTATTATCTCATGGATAATTATATCGTTGCCCTCAATCTTTTTGGCATTCATCTTTACTCAAAAGAAGGAAGGTTTCTTCGCACTATTGTAAAAAATGAATTAACAGGTGTCATGGCTGAACCGGACAGGCTGATTTTCCGGATGGATTATACTAAAAAAGGAGGAGGAAACTCTGTTCAGGCTTCCGGGAATAACCTTTTATATTATTACAGCAACAATATCACCGGTCAGAAATATATTATGAAATATGACTGTTCATCGAGGCAGCTGCAACCGGAATATAAATTTGATCCTGAAAATCCGGACCAGTTATCAGGACTGGGAGAAATTGCAATTGATCTGAATCATGGGAATACAGTGCCTCCGCCACCTCGTCCTTCTCAGGGAATGTTCAGCGGCGCACCTGAAGATTTTTTTTCAGCTTATGAAACTTACATTCATGATAACGGATCGTATTCGGTTCCTTTGTCACGTGGTGATAATATGATGGTGTTGCTTAATAATCAGGGAGATACGTTATCCGAGTTCTCCAGACTCGAAAAGCTTGTCAACTATACCAAATCATTGCAGCGGGGAACGGATGACGGTACAAAATATGAAAATAACGGATCACTGTATCTTCGTCCTGCATTCAATGATACAGTCTTCAGGATTATTCCCCCAAATCGGCTGTACCCTGTTTATACCCTGAACCTAGGATCATATAAAGTCACAAAACAGGAAGGTGTCGATCCTGACTTTAAGTTCACAGGTAAAATAATTCCTGAAGAATGGGCCGAGTCTGAGAATTATATCTTCCTGACATTTACAAAAGACGATTATGATTGTCCGAATACCAGGAAGAATAAAACCGTGAAGATCTTTCATGCTCTCTATTCAAAGCTTGCAAAAATCTTTACAGTTATAAAAGGAGATCCTCTCGATTACAGTCCGGAAATTCTTGAGAATGATATTGATGGGGGTGTTCCGGTCTGGCCGCTATCATATATGATCAGCAAAAAAGGGGAGTTGATGATTCCACTGAAAGGTTCAGAGCTGAAGTTCCGTGTAAAGTCGGCTGAATTCAGACAGTCCGGAGCTCCTGCAAATAAAAAGAAAGATCTGGAAACACTGGCGGATTCAGTATCGGATATGGATGATATACTTATGATAATCAATTAATAAGATAGTGGTTATGAACAGTCAGGTCAGGACAATCTTAAGGAACATTTTAAGAAAGCCTCTATATTCGACCATCACTTTTACCGGATTTTCCCTGGCCATTGCCTCAAGCCTCCTTATTTACCTCTGGATTTATAATGAATTGAATTACGACAAATTTCATCCTGATTACAGACGTATTTACAGGATTCTTACTCTTTCCAGGCAGGGCGACGAGATAATCAAAACTCCTTATTGCTATCGGCCTGTGCCTAAATCCATGAAAATGGATTATGAGCAGGTTGAGTCTGCGACATATTTAAGCTATAGTTCTGAAACTTCACCCTTGCAATATGGAGAGGAAGGGGAGAAAATCGAAGCAAGGATGTGTTGGACAAACGAGGACTTTTTTAAGGTTTTTGAAGGATTTGAATTTCTCGAAGGCTCACCCGAAACTGCCCTGCAGAAACCCAACGACATAGTACTGACAGATGAGACTGCGAGGAAGATCTTCGGGAACCAGCCTGCTCTTGGCAAATCAATTATTTCCGAAAAGTATTCAAAAGAAGTTTACACAGTAACAGGAGTTATACGTATACCGGACCAGAGTCACATCGATTTCGGATACATGCTGTCGGAAAAGAGTCGGCTTCTTGCCGGGTATTCGAACAGCTGGGGCGACAGGACCTTTGTAAGAGGATATATAAAACTGAAGAAAGACGCAGTAATCGATGACGAATTCATCGAAGCAATATCAAATCATATAGGACGTTATTCAAGGGTCACAGACAAACTGGTTTTTCAGCCTCTTGCCGATATACACCTTCATTCAGATTATAAGCCTGACTTTTTTGACAGGAATCCGGGCAATTTCAAATATGTAATCATTTTCTCCGGTCTTGCTCTCCTTATAGTCCTGATGGCTTCGCTGAATTTTTCAGTACTTTCTGTTGCCAGGGCTTCAGAACGGTCAACAGAAATAGGAATAAGGAAAGTCAACGGTTGTAACAGGATAAGGATTTTCGGACAGTTTCTGGCAGAATCGGAGGTCCAGACCATTGCAGCGACCATAACAGCATTGATCATTGTGTGGCTGACTCTTCCATGGTTTAATTCAATCGCATCAAGAGAGCTTACTTTCAGCTTTTCACCACGGTTTATTTTCAATCTGTTCCTGCTGACCTTCCTGGTCGGAGTAGCTGCCGGGATATATCCGGCATTTTACCTGTCTTCTTTTAATCCGACCGGGATTTTCAGAAGAGGGACAGTAACCGGATCACGGAGCAATTTCATAAGAGTGCTTGTGACAGTACAATTTGCAATAGCAATATTCTTTATTATTTCTGGCTCTCTTTTTGTTAAGCAGCTAAACTATATTCATAACAAGGATCTGGGAATTGAGGATGAAAATATCATATTGATCCCCACAGGTCTCTGGTATGATAACAGGCAATTCAAGGATGAACTTCTCAGAAATCCCAGGATCATAAGTGTGTCAGCGAGTACCTATGCACCGATAGATGTCGGTTTCAGGCAAGGTCTTCCTCTTAATCACCAGGGCAGGCTGGATACTCTCCAGGTGAATTATTATTTTGTGGATGAGGACTTTGCAAAAACCTTTAATCTTGAAATCGTAAAAGGACAATTCCTGCAACTGAGCTCGGCTGCCTACTGGGAAGAAACAGAAAAGTCAGTTAAAAATAAAAAAGAAGGGAAAGAATATGCAATCTCGATCCCGATAGTAATAAATGAGACCGCAGAAAAACTCCTCGGTTTTGACGATCCGGTAGGGCAGAGGATCGGGAATAATGTAATCGTGGGTGTTGTAAGGGATTTTCATTTCAGATCGTTTCATTACCCGATAGAACCGTTGATTATGTCAAACAATCCAGAGGCAATTATGACTATGAATATCAGGATTGCTCCCGGAAATACAACTGAAACAATTAATTATATCCGTGACATCTATCAAAGAAACAGGGATGACAGGGAGTTTTCCTTCAGGTTCTTTGATGATATTATTGATGAAAAATACCAGGCGGAAACCCGGTTAAAGAATATCACTCTTGCATTTGGTATCCTGGCAGTAGTTATTTCTGTTCTGGGTATTCTGGGAATGGCAGTATTTTCAATAGACAGGCGTAAAAAAGAGATAGGTATGAGAAAAGTATCAGGTGCTGACAGTTCCGCAATCCTTATTCTTCTGAACAGGGAATTCCTTCAGTGGGTTTTCGTTGCCTTTATTATCTCCTCGCCCGTGGCATGGCTGCTGATGAATAAATGGCTTCAGGATTTTGTTTATAAAACTGATTTCAGCTGGTGGATATTTCTTATTACAGCTATAATAACTTTTGGAGTATCTCTGGTAACAGTAAGCTGGCAAAGCTGGCGTGCGGCAACAAGAAATCCGGTTGAGGCACTACGGCACGAATAAAATCTTTTACTTACATTTATGGTAAAAATCTGTAAATGATAAGAAATTACCTGACCCTTACCATCAGAAACCTGAAATCCAGTAAGGGATATTTCATAATTAATCTCCTTGGATTAACTGTCGGAATTACCTCATTTATACTAATAGTATTATGGATAAAGGCTGAAACTTCTTATGATAAGTTCCACCCCAGTGCCGGTAACATTTACAGGGTCGATTATCTGCTGTATGAAGAAGGAATCCTTGAACAACATTCTGCTTCCGGATCGGGAGCCGTCGGTAAAGAGATAAAAAATGCCTATCCCGAGGTCAGGGATTATACAAGGTTTGCACGCGCGGAAAGCCTGGTGAAATATGGCGATAAAATATTCAAGGAGAAAAGAATACTTTATGCCCAGTCATCATTTTTTACTCTTTTTTCATTTCCACTTGTGTCAGGAAATGCAGATTCCGCAATTCTTGCCATAAATCATGCTGTTATAACCGAGGAAACCGCCAGGAAATATTTCGGAGATGAGAATCCGGTAGGGAAAATGATTACAATCGACGGAATCAGTGATTTTGAAGTGGCCGGAGTAGCAAAATCTGTTCCCGGGAATTCTCATTTCAAATTTGATATTTTACTGTCATACGAAAACCTGATCAAGACTTCAAGATCTTGGGATAATTCATGGGTGAGTGAAAGGGTATATTCCTATATTCTTCTTGAACCGGGAGCAGATGCCGGGGCATTAGAAGCAAAACTGCCCGAGTTACCCGAGAAATTCATTGGCAAATTCATGAAGGAGGCTTTCTTCCTTCTTGAATTCAAGCTGGTGAAACTCACAGATATTCACCTGCACTCCTCAATAAGTAATGAACTTGATGTGAACGGCAATTACAAAAGTGTTGTAGCCCTGGGGATTGTAGCTCTTCTTGTATTGCTTATCGCTTTTATTAACTATATAAACCTGGCGACATCCCGTTCAATCGAAAGAGCCCATGAAGTGGGCATCAGGAAAGTAACCGGAGCATTACAGGCCGACCTGATTCTTCAATTCCTGACTGAATCCGCCTTTTTAAATCTTCTAGCGCTGCTGATAAGCTTTTCCGGTGTCTTTCTTTTGCTCCCATTCTTCAAGCAGGTTATGCAAAGTCCGCTTCAGGTAGATTACCTGATTGTCTCTCTGCTCTTTCTAATATTGCTTATTTCAGGATCACTTATCACCGGGCTGCTGCCCGCAGTTTATATTTCAAGGTTTACTCCAAGCCTTGTCCTGAAAGGAAAAAATCCGACACGGGCGGTATGGATAGGCAGGCTGAAAAATTATCTCGTTATTTTCCAGTTCACTATTTCAGTTGTTTTGATCATCAGCACAATAACCATTTTCCGCCAGGTGAGTTTCATGCGGAATCACGACCTGGGCTTCATTAAAGAAGGACTCGTTGTACTGGACGGTCCGCGGATAACTGCAGCTAAAACTTTTGAATCGTACATGACCAATATGGAATCTTTCAAGAATGAGATCAGGGCCTTGTCCGCAGTCAGAGGTATAACAGGATCTTCAAGTGTGCCGGGGACAGAGGTCAAGAACTCACGCGTTTTCGGGATCCCGGTCGAAGGACGCAATACTGAAAAGAGGATCGATGTTTATTATGTTGACAGTTATTTTTTCAGCGTATATGGCATTAGCCTGCTTGCAGGTGAAAATTTTACAGAATCAGCAAAAGAGGAAACAAACAAGGTAATCATTAATGAAGCAGCGCTGGATTATTATGATTTTAAGGATCCGGTCAGCACGGTCAGTAAAAACCTGAGAGGCGGCAACCAATTAGTAAATATAAAAGCTGTTATAAGGAATTTCAACCAGCAGTCTCTGAAGGAGCTACCAAAGCCTGCTGCATTTTTCTTTCAGCCTGCAAACGTGTTCTACACGATAAAAGTCAACATGTCCGGTGTTGAGAAAGCAATACCTGAAATAGAGAAAATATGGTATTCACATTACCCAGGTAATCCTTTCAATTATTTTTTCCTTGATGATTTTTATGATCTGCAATACAGCGCCGATAAACGTTTCAGCAGGATATTCCTTGTAAGTTCAGTACTGGCGATTATCATTGCCTGCCTCGGGTTGTCAGGTTTGTCTGCATATGCAATTTCAAAACGAACCAAAGAGATAGGGATACGTAAAACAAATGGTGCAAGGATAAGCCAGATACTCTTTTTACTGAACATGGATTTCATGAAATGGGTTTTAGCGGCAATTTTTATTGCTGTTCCGATTGCATTGTTTGTGATGAACAAATGGCTGGAGAATTATGCTTACAGGATAGAAGTCAGCTGGTGGATTTTTGTGCTTTCAGGGATCATTGCCGTGGTCATTGCTCTGGTAACCGTAACATGGCAAAGCTGGAGTGCAGCGAGAAGAAATCCTGTTGAAGCATTACGGTATGAATAACCCCCCAACCCCCTCTTCGCTCCGCTCAGAGCAAGCTCTGAAGGGGGGCTAATCCATTGATTATATGCAAGGTAAGCTATGAGAGCAGAGTCTTACCCCCTTTAGGGGGTGCCCCTGGCGTTTACCGACAGGGGCGGGGGTTTTCAACGGTCAAACTCCAGCCTCTGCCCCCGGCATTCTTCTTTTATTATACCATTATTATATATAAGGTTTCCGTTTACGAAAGTCATCTTCACTTTTGACCGGAAAGTTGTACCTTCAAACGGCGACCACCCGCATTTGTAAAGAATATTGTCCTTTGAGACAGTCCATGGTTCGTCGGGTTGTATCAGGCACAGATCAGCTTTATATCCTTCCCTGATGAATCCTCTTCCCCTGATATTGAATAATATGGCAGGGTTATGGCACATCTTCTCAACGATCTTTTCTATGCTGAAGATCTTCCTGTGCCATAATTCCAGCATTGCTGCAAGAGAATGCTGAACCAATGGTCCACCGGAGGGACATTTAAAGTAAGTGTTTGATTTTTCCTCGATTGTATGAGGCGCGTGATCTGTAGCTATAATATCTATAAGATCGCTGTTTACTCCGTTTATAAGGGAATCCCGGTCGTATTTTGTTTTTATTGCCGGGTTCCATCTGATCTTTGAACCCAGTTTTTCATAGTCGGAGTCTTCAAACCAGAGATGATGAACGCACACTTCTCCCGTAATTCGCTTTTGCTCCAGGTGAAGCTCGCTGCTGAAAAGCTTCATCTCATCTGCTGTTGAAAGATGAAGGATGTGGAGGCGCGTATTATGTTCTTTTGCCAGATTTACTGCCAGGGAAGAAGATTTGAAGCAAGCTTCGCGGCTCCGAATGATGGGATGCATCTTAACAGGGACCTCTTCACCGTATTTCTTACGGAAGATCTCCATATTCTTTTTTACTGTCAGCTCGTCTTCGCAATGAACTGCAACTGTCATGGGAGTTCTTTTAAAAATTTCACGCAGGACAACCGGATCATCAACAAGCATATTGCCAGTTGATGCTCCCATGAAAATTTTCAGGCCGCATGTTACCTGAGGGTCAGCTTTTAATATCTCCTGAAGGTTGTTGTTAGTTACACCCAGGTAGAAAGAGAAGTTTATGAGTGATTTTTCAGATCCGATCCTGTTCTTGCATTCAAGAGCTTCCAGAGTAACTGTCTGTGGTATTGTATTGGGCATATCCATAAATGAAGTGATTCCCCCGGCTGCTGCCGCCCTGGTTTCAGAAAAGATATCTCCTTTATGGGTAAGCCCTGGTTCCCTGAAGTGGACCTGGTCATCTATAACACCGGGGATAAGAAGCAGCCCGGATGCATCGATTATTTCTGCGTTCTTTGGTATCTGTCCCGGTTCTGGTGTTCCTATTACTGAAATAATTTCATCCTTAATAAGCACGTCACTCCTGAAGGATCTTCCTTCATTGACTATTGTGGCATTTCTTATTAAAGTGCCGGTTTTCTCACCCTCCCGCTCTCTCGCCCTCTCCCCCTCATTTTTCATTGCCGTTGCGCCTGTATTTAATAAACATGCTCCTCAGCTTCATCCTCAGCACACCCCACAGGGCTTCGTTGAATATCCCGCCGCTCATTTTCGAGGACCCGAGTTTCCTGTCGGTAAAAATTATTGGTATCTCCACGATCCTGTATCCAAGCTTCCAGGCGGTGAATTTCATCTCTATCTGGAATCCGTAACCGACCGATTTGATATGTTCGGGTCTGATATTTTCAAGTACTTCTCTTTTATAGCAGATGAAGCCTGCAGTAGTATCCTTTACTTTCATGCCGGTGATAAGCCTGACGTAGATAGATGCGGAATATGACATAAGAACCCTGGAAAGGGGCCAGTTGACAACATTGACTCCGCTTATGTATCTTGAACCAATTGCAACATCAGCAGTCCCGTTTATACAGGCATCGTACAGCCTTACAAGATCCGGGGGATCATGGGAAAAATCAGCATCCATTTCATATATCAGGTCATATTTCTTTTCGAGAGCCCATTTAAAGCCGGTGATATATGCAGTACCCAGCCCCAGCTTTCCCGGTCTTTCAATAAGATGTACATTCGGAAATGATTTCTGGAGATTCTTTACTATACCTGCAGTGCCGTCAGGAGATTTATCGTCGATCACAAGGATATCAAAAGCCACATTCAGGTCAGAAATGGATTTAATAAGTGATTCAATATTCTCTCTTTCCTTGAATGTGGGTATAATGACTATATTTGACATCTGATCGTTATTATTGCGAAAATAAGGAAATTCGGTTAATGACAGCATTATGAGCATTATTATTTCCTTTATTAATGGCATGGTTTGCAAAAGCAGGTATGCATTACGGATTATTGTAATGCTTTTGTGGGTCACTCCATCAATATTTAGTCAGACTCCCTCATGGCATGTCGGCATGCTCGGTTTTTTTGACAATACCGAGTTCAGTGGATCGTATCTGAAAGTCCCGCAGACCATGTCGGGAATTCAGTTCGCACCTGAGGCAGGACTGACCTGGGATTCGGTTCATATAATAAGAGCAGGAGTGAACCTGATGCATGAATTTGGTAGTAATAAAGCCATTGACAAGTTTTACCCGACGGCATATTATTATCTTGACATGCATCCCGTAAGATTCGTTATGGGAGCATACCCCAGGTCGATCACAGTTGACCGGTATCCCCGGCTTTTCTTTCAGGATTCGATATCATACTACCGTCCGAATATCAACGGGATATCACTGGAGATAGGTAATGAAAACCGGTATATAAATCTGTGGCTAGACTGGACAGGCCGTATGACTGAAGATGTCCGGGAGACATTTTTCGTAGGACTGAGCGGAAAGTATACATATAAGATTTTTTATGTCAGGCATTTAAATTACATGTTTCATTTTTTCAGGACTTCGGATCCGTTTATGGATGAAGCATTACATGATAATCTTCTCTTTCTTACATCGACCGGAGTAGATTTATCTGAAAGATTTTTTCTGGACAGGCTCGATATTAATATCGGATGGGTTGCAGGTATGGAAAGGGCCCGGGCCGAGCAGACCGGGTGGCTGCTCATGACCGGGTTCCTTTCAGTAGCCAGGGCAGAATAT
>Ga0172364_10002430_pt1 | contig 14824 bp, 12 predicted proteins | sample LakKivSesite10cm_FD_114545 | JGI IMG/M metagenome (GOLD analysis project Ga0172364, IMG submission 114545) | Sediment microbial communities from Lake Kivu, Rwanda - Sediment site 10cm | ecosystem: Environmental > Aquatic > Freshwater > Lake > Sediment | place: Rwanda: Western Province, Lake... | reverse complement strand
GGCCCGGGGCGGCGTCAGGAGCATAGATAAAGCGGCCGCCTTGATGAATAAGAAGGGCTGGTCCTTCCTCATATTTCCCGAGGGGACCAGAAGCCTTGACGGGCGGCTCCAGGATTTCAAGCGCGGCGGCTTCTTCCTGGCTCTGGCCAGCGGTGCCCCTATAGCCCCGGTAACGATCGGGGGTACTTTCGAGCTGATGCCCAAAGGCTCCTGGTGGGTCAAAAGCGGAACGGTCCGGGTCGAGTTCCATGAGACGGTGTCCGTCGACGGCTATTCGGCCGAAAGCATGCCCCAGCTCATCGACCGAGTGAAAGGCGCGATCGCCGGGGAAATTCCCGGCCGGCTATGATCCGAACACGATTTCCTTGATTTTGTCGCCTCCGGCCACACCGCTGTTGAAGAGATAAATCTTCACTATGCCGAGAAAGCGGCCGAAGAACGTCCGCTGACCTTCAAAACGCGGATCACTCATAGTTAACGAACCGGACAGGGGATTTTCCCCGATTGGAGCGATTCTCTCTGGGGCCTGGGCGGCCCGGATGAGGTGAGGATTGAAGTAAGGAGTCGTTTTTTCGGCGGCTTTCTTGGTTCCGGGCACTTCTCCTGTTTCCAGGATGCGAAGGGCCTCGTCGACGGTCAGTTCGCTAACTGCAGGCGAGGTGGGATCTTTCCTGAGCAAGAAAATCCAGCGGAGATCGGTCCTCCGGCTGAAAGCTTGAGCGCCCAACCAGGCGGGATCGAGCATGGCCCGGGAAAGTTTCGACGCCTTGTAACAGAAAAGAGAACCCCGGTCGAGGCGGCAGTCGTCGGCCCTCAGGCAGGGTTCGTTCTGGCAATCTTCTTTGTGAGTGACAACGTTCTCGCAGCGGCTGCGGTCGAAAAGAGGAGCCAGGCGCTCGTCAAGCTCGACCGTATCGGTTGGGATATATAACTTGCGCTCGACCGACTCGGCGACGGCCCGGCCGCCGTTCAGCCTGATGAAAGAGATTTCATTGGAGTGCAGGCGGAATCGCGGATCCTTTAGAAGCTCGAAAAAGAGCTCGGTCTTGTTCGTTCCCGGCGGCCCGACCAGGATAAGACCGCCTTGGTCGGTGTCGGCCGACATGCCGCGCACGGCGCCCGAGCCGCCTGAGGGCCGGGCGGCTCGTTCGGCGGCGTCGAGAGCCATACCGAGGGCCAGGCTGCGCAGCGGACTGTAAAGATCGGTGTTGATGAGGATGCCCGTCCGCGTCTCGGGGTCGTAAATCGAGCGGGCTTGGCGGCCGGTAATACCATCGGCGGCGTAAATGACGCCGTGGGGCTCGATTTCCTCATCGAGCCGGCCCGGGAACCAGTTCTCGATCCAGAAGTCGTTCAGATGCGGAATATTGGTTTTCAACCTGACTATGGTGCCGTTGATGTTGGCGTTCCACTGATAGATGCCGGATTGCCCGAGGTGATTCTCGATTTCGGCGGTCAATTCGTCTTTGGTTCCGGCGGCCATAAGCTCGACCGGCGGCGCTTTGCGGACCCTGGTCGTGTAGTTCGAAAGTGCTTCTTTCTTTTCCTTCCGTGAAGGTTTGAGCCAGGAAAAAGCCTCGATCAGCCTGTCCATGCCCTTTTCCAGGTTTTCCATGGAAGTAGCGTAGGATACCCGGAGGTAATCGTCGGCTCCGAAAGCATCGCCCGGGACCACGGCCACCCGGGCCTGTTTGAGCAGGAAATAAGCCAGACCGTAGGAATTGCGTATCCTGGTTCCTTTGAATTCCTTGTCGTAGAAGGATCTGACGTTGGGAAATACGTAGAATGCTCCCTGCGGTTTGAAGCAGGAAAGTCCGGGAACGGCCGCCAGACGCATGAGACAGTAATTGCGCCGGCGCTGGAACTCGGCAGCCATGCGGGCGGATTCGTGCTGAGGGCCGGCGAAAGCCTCGAGGCTCGCCTTCTGGGCTATGGAACAGGCGTTGGAGGTCGTGTGGCTCTGCAGCCGTAACATGGCGGCGAGTATTTCGGGCGGCCCGGCGGCATATCCTATGCGCCATCCGGTCATCGAATACTTCTTGGACACGCCGTTGATGACGATGGTCTTTTTCTTGATGTCCTCTCCGAGAGCCGCGAAACTCGTAAATTTGAAATCGTCGAAAACGAGGTTGGCGTATATTTCATCGGCGATGACGAAGATGTCCTCGCTCCTGATCACTTCGGCCAGGCCCAATAGGTCCTCTTTGGTATAGGCGGCTCCTGTCGGATTGTTGGGATTATTAAGCAGCAGGGCTTTGGTCGCCGGCGTTATGACGCTCCTGAGTTTTTCCGGAGTCAGGAGGAAGCCGTCTTCCTCCCGGGTGGGGACTATGACCGACTTGCCTTTTGCGAAGTTAACGCATTCGGGATAAGTGACCCAGTAAGGTGCCGGAATGATGACTTCTTCGCCTTCTTCGACCAGGGCCTGGATGAGATGGAAAAGCGAGCTCTTGGCACCGGTCGAGACCAGAATGTTCCGGGGGTCGTATTCGAGCCCGAAATCTTCTTTGAGCCGGACGGAGATGGCCTTACGCAGAGCCAGGATGCCGGCCGTCTCGGTGTACTTGGTGAAGCCTTCCCTGATGGCCTTGACGGCGGCTTCTTTTATATTGTCGGGAGTGGGGAAGTCGGGCTCGCCGACGCTGAGATCGACGACGTCGATCCCTTCGGCCTGCATGGCTTTGGCTTTGGTTGATATCTTGAGCGTAGGAGAAGTGACTATTCTCTGGACTTTCTCGGAAATCATTTTATTATTTCTTTTCTTCTTTTTTCCTGTCCGCGGCCGGGGAGAGTTTCTCCTTGAGGAACGCGGCTAGATCGGCTCCTGTCAGCGACTTGACGATCTCGGGCATCTGGGCCAGCACCTGGGCCACCTGGCCGGTGATCTTCGTGGTTCCCAGGTCTTTGTCGCCGCCGACAATGACGATTTTGTCCACCTTGGCCAGCGGCTCGGACACGGCCTTGGCCAGCTCGGGCAGGACCTTCATGTATGTCTCGAGGATGGCGGCCTCGTTGTATTTTTCCCAGGCCTGGGCCTTTTTGGCCATGGCTTCGGCCTCGGCCAGCCCGAGGGCCTTGACCCGGCCGGCCTCGGCTTCGCCTTCGGCCCTGAGGGCTTCGGCCTTGCCCTTGGCCTCGGCGGCGATCCGGAATTCCTCGCCTTCGGCCTCGGCTTTGATCTGGTACTTACGGGCGTCGGCCGGCTTGACGACACTCGCTTCGAGTTCTTTTTGCTTGCGGCTGATCTCCAGATCCTCGATTTTGATGGCTTCCTGCTTTTCGATCTGCTTGACCTTGGCCTCTTCTCTTTTCAGATCCTGGCTTAGCCGGTGGCGTTCTATCTCATAGGAGAAATCGGCCCGGGCTTTTTTGGCGTTGACGACCGACATGCTTTCGGCCTTCTTGGCCTCATTCTCCCACTGGGCCTTGGCGATGAGGGCCTCGGCGTCGAGGCGGGCCACTTCGGCTTCCTTGCGGGCCTGGGAGGATTTGATTACGGCTTCCTTCTCGGTTTCGGCCTGGGCTATGGAAGCGTCGCGCTTGGCAGCGGCGATCTGCGGCTTGGACAGGGCGTCGATATAACCCTGAGTGTCACTGAGGTCTTTGAGAGCGTAAGACAGAATGATCAAGCCCATGCGGTTGAAGTCTTCCTTGGCTGCCTTCAGGACGCGGGCGGAGAATTCCTGCCGGCCGCGGTATATCTCTTCGACGGTCATGGTGCCGATGACTTCGCGCACCTTGCCTTCGAGGACGTTGGCGGCGATATCGCGAACGCCGTCGCGGCCGAGTCCGAGAAACTGCTCGGCGGCCAAGTGGATGGCTGTATCCGAGGAGTCGATCTTAATCTGGGAAGTTGACTCGGTCAGAATCGGGACGCCGCCGTGGGTCAGGACCTCGGGCGTGCGGACGTTTATCGTCGTTACGTCCATGGGCAGCACGTAGACCTTTTCTACGAATGGTTTGATAAAGGTGCCGCCGCCGAGACGGTAGCGGTAGCCGACGCGGTTCTGCGTCCCGTCGGGAAGAGTCACGGTACGCTTTCTGCCCCCGGAAATTATCAGGGCCTCGTTGGGCCCGACCTTTCTGTATTGCAGGGCGAAAACGGCTATGAAAATGACGATGACGGCGATGACGATCAAAGCCGGGATCAGCCAAGGCGCTAAGTTCATGACGACCTCCAAAGAAAAAAAATTCCGCTTTCCTGTATCGGTGAGGACATTTTATTACTGACTTTCTAAGAGGAGATGATATTTAATTACCCCCGGCAAAGTCAAGCCGCGAAAATATCTGCCGGCGAATTCATGGGCTGCGGGCAACGCCGGATTGAAAGCGGGGTTATTCCGGCTCGTGCTTGTATCCGTAAGCCATGAAAAGCATGCTTTTTTTCTTGAGAGCTTCTTTTTGAGCCTGAATCAGGCGCCGGATGCCCCTGTCGGCCAGCCGGAGGAGCGAAACGAGCTCCTTACGGGAGAAAGGCTCTTTCTCACCGGTGACCTGGACCTCAACCAGCTCGCCGCGGTCGGTTTCGACGACGTTCATGTCCACGGTAGCCGCCGAATCCTCGCCGTAATCAAGGTCTAGAAGCTGTTTACCTCCGACGATGCCGACACTGATGCCGGCCACCAGGCGGCGGAGAGGCATCTGATCGATGTATCCCTCGTCGATCAATTTCTTGAGGGCCAGGCCGAGAGCCACACAGCCGGCCGTGACCGAAGCCACCCGGGTGCCGCCGTCGGCCTGGAGGACGTCGCAGTCGATTATGATCTGCCTTTCGCCGAGTATTCTCAGGTCTGTAACCGAGCGGAGAGCGCGGCCGACCAGGCGCTGGATTTCCTGGCAGCGGCCGGAAATGCGTCCGCCTGCCCGCTCGCGTGGAGTCCGTTCCTCGGTTGAGCGGGGCAGCATGGCGTACTCGGCCGTGATCCAGCCGGTGCCGCTTCCCTTCAAAAACTGAGGGACTTTTTCTTCAATTGTGGCCGAAGCCAAGACCCGGGTTTTACCCGATTCGATGAGAGCTGAACCGTCGGCGAATTCGAGATAGTCGGTGATTATTTTAACCGGCCTGAGCTGGGTGGCGGACCGGTCGCGACAGCGGGTGGTTCCCGGCGGAGGATTGGACTTTTTACTTTTTTCCCTTTTCTGCTTCATGTTTCCGGTCATGCCGCTCTATCTTATTTCATGTCCGGCCGCTTTGCAACTTATAAACGGTGCGTCTAGCCGGATTTTGACCGTCTTCTGAAGAGCTAGAGTTTGATCTGTATGTTCTTAGTTCCTGAGGACGGAACCGGCCGGGTCGGGCCCTCAGCGGATCCAGATTTGAGGAACGCCCTGGCGCCGGGAGTTGGCCATGAAATCATCGAGTTCGGTTTGGGCTTTCTGCCAATCGACCTGGGCTTTGGTCAATTTCTCGTAGGTCTGGCTGATCTGCATCTGGATAAGCTCGCGCGAGGTCATGTCGTCCAGGCTGTAGAACTCCTGCCAGAGAGCGTTCATTTTCAAACTCATCAGGTCAATCAATTCCTGGGCCTGCTCGACCTTGCCCTGAAGCTCGGCCAGCCTGGCTTTGAATTCCCTTTCGGACATGGGAGATTCCTCTGCCTTTGTTTCCGGAATCTCTTCGACTGCGGCTGCTTCCCCGGACTGGCCGGGCGGGACAGTTTCGGTTTGAGTCTGGCCGGCCTCGGCCGTCTCCAAGGCCTGCAGCTCCTCAAGCGTCATCTCTTCAACCGTGGTTCCCAGCTCGACTGCCGGCCTTTTCTTTATCTTGGCCAAATCAGCGTTGGTCACGACCCTGGCCGATTTCCCCTTGAGGGCTTCACGGCGCTCTTTTTCCTTCTTGGCCAGTTCGGTCAGGCTCTGCGAATGAAGGAAAGAAGCCATAACCAGGGCCATGAGGGCAATATACGATATTTTTCTTATGGTCATGACCTTTTATTTCCTCCGCTTTTACATATTATCAATAATTTAGTCGTTCGTGTCAATCAAAAGAAGTAAAAATCGAGTCCTCAGGCGGAGGCCTTTTCCATCGGTCGAAACCTCGACAGAACCGTCCAAATCCGACCTGAAAACCGCCGTTCCGGCCCGGGAAAGGTCGTCAAGGACACGAGCGGAAGGGAAACCGTAGGCATTACCAGTTCCGACCGGGACCAGGGCCACTTCCGGGCCGACGGCTTCTATGAACTCGGCCGAACTCGATCTGCCGCTTCCGTGGTGAGGAACTTTGAGAACGGAGCTCCTGATGTCGCGGCCCGAGTCGAGGAGGGAAAGCTCGGTCGTCCGGCCGATGTCACCGGTGAAGAGAAAAGATCGCTGGCCGGAGGTCAGCCTGAGAACAACTGAGGTTTCGTTCAGATCGCTAATTTGACCCGGGCGGGGTGACTTTTCCGGACCGAGAGCCTCGATGAGGACTTCCCCGACCGGCCTTTGAAATCCGGTCCGGACGTGCGTCACGCGGATGCCAGGATTTATCGCCGATCTGAATTTCTCATAGACTGGGTCGTCCGGATTCAAGCCTGATTCCCAGACCTCGGCCGTTTTAAAGTTTCTGAGAACGGCTTCGAGCCCGGCGGCGTGATCGGGATGGGCGTGAGTTAAGACGACGATGTCCAATTTCTTGAAGCCTTTGCTCCATAGAAACGGGCAGACGACGTTTTCGCCGACGTCGAAAGAACTGCCGGCTATTCCGCCGCCGTCAATGAGCATTCTCGTCCGGCCGGGAAACTCGACGAGAAAAGAATCGCCCTGACCAACATCAAGCATGGTCACTTTGAGCTCTTTCGATGACGGAGAAAATGGAAAAATCATCAAAAGAGCGAGGAAAACGGCGAATGCGCTCATGATAAAGGCTCGTTGACCCCGGAATCTCTGCCTGGCCGGAATCAAGATGAAGAAAAAGTAATATCCCCAGAAAACCCAGGCTTTCGGCGTCGGAACACGATAAGAAAAGAAAGCCAGCGGATCGAGCAGTCCGCCGATACGGACGAAAGCCGCGGTAAGTAATTCGAGCAAGCGAGCCAGAGGGGCGGCGTTGGCGCCTAAGAACGGGGCTGCTATCAGGAAAACGTAGCCGAGGCCCATTATCAGGCTGGTTAGAGGCACGGCCGCGAAATTCAGTATTAAAGAGGCCGTGGTCATGCGGTTGAAGCTTCTGGCGATTATAGGTGAGACGGCGAGGAAGGCGGCCGCCGACATGGCCCCGAGCGCGGAGATGCCGAGAGGGAGTCTCGGCAGGATCTTCTGAAGGGGCGGGGCGAATAGGATTATGGCCAGGGTGGCCGTGTAGGTCAACTGGAAACCGGCATCGAAAATGCTGAACGGATTGGCCAGAAGAAGTATGAACGCGCTGAATGAAATTGAGTTGACAAGATCCACCTGCCGGAAAAGAAGTTTGCCGGTAATCATGATCTCGGCCATGATCACGGCTCTCATGACGGTCGGTCCGGCCTCGACGAGCATGGTGTAGAAAACGAGAAAAATCCCCAGGCAGAGAATCCTTCGCCGGGGGCCGGCGCCGAGTATTTTGAGCAGCGAGTAAATCAGCCAGGCGATGATCGCGATGTGGCCTCCGGATATGGCGAACAGATGATAAAGCCCGCTTTTCTGAAGCATCAGGACATGTTCCTGTGACATGCGGCCGTCTTCACCGAGCAAGATGGCCTCCAGGACGGCACCGGCGGGGGAGATATCAGTGCCTGCGGCCGAGGGGAAGTGAAATTCGAGGGCTTGCTGGAATTTGGTCCTGAGGCGCGAAAAGAATACGGAAGGCCGAAAAATGGAGGCCGATGAGGTCTTGTTTACGAGAAGCGAGGACTTCGTATAAGCCCGTCGGTGAATTCCGAGGCCTTTCAGGTATAGGTCATATGAGAATGCCCTGAAGTTCCTGAAGCCGGCCGGGCCGGAGAATTTCAAAGAGGCCTCGACCGAATCCCCCTTGTTTAACATCAGCCGTTGGCGCGAGCCTATTTTGAACGGTACGTTGACCCGGATAAGGCCTTCAGCCTGAGTTTCCTGACCTGCGGCTCGGACCGACCGGACTTGAATCGTCAAGACGTCGCGCTCCCTGTCCCGGGCCGGGGATTTAAGCAGTTTGCCTTTGACATCCACGTATTCTCCCGCTCTGAACTGACCGAGCGGGTTGGCTTCATGCCTTTCGTTGGCCGAATTGTAACGAACGGCTCCGGCGGCCATCATGGTGAGCAGGGCCAGGACGAGTGACAGGCTTTGTTTACGGTGGTAGAAGAAAAAAGCCGAACCCGCGAGCAAGGCGGCGGCCGTGATGAAAATTCTCACGGTTTCGGGATGGATTTCTTCGGCGAGAAGTATTCCGGCCGCCAGGGCCGGAGCCAGAACGGCAAAAGGCCGGGAGTCAAGCCCGGTTTTAACCGGACTTTTGAAAGCTAAAAGCTTTGTTGAGCGAGAGCGTCGAGGAGGAGGTGACAAAGGGCCTTTATGCCTATTGGTATGGCCGCTTCGTCCGGATTGAAGTGCGGGCTGTGCAAGGGCGCCGCCGCAGGCTGAGCCGGGTTTTTTACGCCCAGAAAGAAGTAGAAAGCCGGGATTTTTTCCGAGAATAGAGCGAAGTCCTCGGCCATCATTTGAGGTTTCCACGGCAGAACCTTGTCCTTACCCAGAAGCTTTTCAAGGGTCGGAAGCATGGAAGCAGCCAGCTCCGGATGATTATAGACGCTCGGAATACCCCTTTTATACTCAAACACGGCCGAAGCGCCGAAGCTCGCTGCGATGTTGTCGACGATTGATTCCATGACGATCGGGATTTTCTTGCGGTTGTCATGGCTTAAACTGAGGACCGTTCCGCCGAATGTCACTTCTTCGGCGATCATATTGGACTTAGTTCCGCCGTTTATCACGCCGATCGTGATTACGGCCGGGTCTGTCGGATCAAGTTCCCGGCTGGGCACAGCCTGCAAGGCCGTAATGATCTCGGCGGCGATGACGATGGCATCCACGCCTTCGTGGGGCCGGGCGGCGTCAGCACTCCTGCCCTTGATGGTTACTTTGAATGGGTCGGAGCTGGCCGTGACCGTGCCGGGCGAGAAAAGGATCTTACCGACCGTCTCCGGCCAGACTTGCAAAGCAAAGATGGCACTTACTCCGGGATTGGCGATGGCCCCTTCTTTGATCATGAGACGGGCGCCGCCTTCCTCGTTCGCCGGAGGGCCTTCCTCTGCCGGCTGGAAGATAAAGACTATATTGCCCTTGATTCTGTCTTTAAGTGGAGCGAGAACCATGGCTGTACCCAGGGCCAGGGAGCAATGAACATCGTGCCCGCAGGCATGCATCAGGCCCGGATTGAGCGAACTATAGGCGAGGTTCGTCTTTTCTTGGATGGGCAGGGCATCCATTTCCGCCCTGACGGCTACGGCCGGTCCGGGTTGGGCGCCTTTGAGGAGAGCTACAATGCCCGTTTTGGCGATCCCGGTCCGGACTTCTAAACCGAGCGACTCGAGTTTTGAAGCTATCAGGCGTGAGGTCTCGAATTCCCTGTTGGCCGGCTCCGGGTTCATATGGAGGAAACGACGGATCTTGATGACCTCGGGCATGTTTTTTTCGGTTTCTTCGTTTATCCGCCGGGACATGGTGTTATCGGCAGGAGACGAGGCCCAGGCCGCAGCCAGGCAGATGAGGATGAGAAGAAGAAAAAAATGCGGAACGATATGAATTTTCACCTTATCATTTTCCCCTGTTTGGCATCTTCAGATGGAACCGTGAAACTATTTTATAGCGATGGTCAGGAAGACTATAATCAATTCTTCAAGCAACCGGATATGCTTGCCCCCTATAACCGGCGTTTCTTACGACTCCGGACTCAGACTTCCTTTTTCGTCAGCTCTTCCTTTTTTTTATCTATGAATTCGCGGATCGTGTCTATGCCTTCGGTCGTTTTTTCTTTGACCACCCTGATGCCTTTTTCGGCTTCCTGGGCGATTTTGCCGTAACTTTCCTTGGCCGATTCGGTGGCTTTAAGGGCCTCTTCTTTTATTTTAGCTCTCGTTTCCTTGCCGCTGGCCGGTGCGAAGAGAACGCCCAGGACGAAACCCGCTACGGCGCCGACGGTGAAGGCCATGAAAGAATCCCAGAAGTGGCTTTCATTATTACTTGCCATCTTTTTTCTCCTTTATTTTTTTTATAAGCTGCCAACCGTAGCTCAGAAAAGGTATAAGAAGCGGCCAGTACCTGGATGAAGGCCTGCTTGCCCGGGAGGAGAAGAAAAGGGGCAACTGGGAGACGACTGACAGGGCCTTTTTCGTGTGATTGACGGTTTCGCCGAGGGCGTCGAGGTTGGTGTTTAGCCTTGCTTCGGTTTCTTTAAAACCCTCCATCAATTCCTGGGCTCTGCCTAATGCCTTTTCCGCTTCGGCGGCCGTCCTCCGGAGCTGGAACAGGAATATGACTAAAACTGTTGCCACAACTACGGCGGCTAAGGTTAAAACTATCAACAGGACTTGATTCATGGTCAGCAGCATAGCAGCCTTACCTTAAAGCAAAACAACCTCCTTGTCAATCAAATGGGGTCAGGTCTTGAAATATCAGTTTTGTCCAATTTTTGAACAAAACTGATATTTCAAGACCTGACCCCAATATCGGCTTTGCGGAGGCCGAAAGTCTTTTCCAGTTCTGACAGAATCTTGAGGCATTTTTGCTCATCCCCGGCGGCGACGGCTTTTTCCCAGTCAGCAAGGAGTGGATGCGGAACGAATGCGTAATGCCCGTGAATGAGCCTGTTGATGCCGCGTAAAGCCTGCCAGTGAATGATGATGACTATGGCCAGGACGTAGAAGATTATGTTCGGGCCCGGAAGAAAGGCCGCCAATCCGGAAAAGGGAACGGCCAGAGATTCGACTACCAGAAAAAGAATATGACGGGTCCGTTGGCGTTGGAGGAAAAAGGCGAATTTCAGTCTTAGTTTCTTTTCGTCCGTCAGACCGGAATGGAATATCTCCGCCGGTCCGGTGTTTTTTCCCCCGGCGAAGCCGAACGCCTGCTCCTGACGCAGATCGCGCGGGTTGAGAGTGATGACTTTTTCCTTGGCTTTTTCCCAAATTTCCTTGGCCTTGGAAAGGCGGGCGGGAACCTGGCCCGGCGGCGCGGTGCAAAAGAATCTGTATCTTTGGTGCTGGTTGCGGATGAACAGGAACTTCATTGCGATGAACATTTTACCAGGATTGTCTTTCAGCGTCTTCGATTCAGAAGGTAGATGAAAAGGGGAGCTCCGACGGCGGCCGTGATCATCCCGACCGGCAGCTCGGCCGCGAGCAGGGTTCGGGCCAGAAGATCGCAGTAAAGCAGAAATGTTCCGCCGGCCAGGGAGGAGAGGAGGAACAGGCGCCGGTGGCCCGGGCCAGTCGCAATGCGCACGGCATGAGGCACGATCAAGCCGACGAAACCGATTATTCCGGCCACGGAAACTGAAACGGCGGCCGAAAGCGTCGCCAGAACCAAAAAAGTTTTTCTGACCGCCTTGACCGGACAACCGAGCGAAGCAGCCGTTTCGTCTCCCAGGACGAGAAGATCCATATCCCGGGCGAAAATCACGGCCACGGCCAGGCAGAATATCACCGGAATCACGACCGCCCGGACCTCCGGCCAACCGGCCAGCTGGAAGCTGCCGAGCAGCCAAAACACGGCCTGATCGTAAGCATCGGAGCGCATGAAAAGAATGAAAGTCGTCAGGGCCGAGCACATGGCTCCGGCGGCTATGCCGGTCAGCAGGAGAGTTTCGACCTTGAATATACCGCTTCTCTGCGAAACCGCGTAAACGAAAGCGACGATAACCAGGCCGCCGGCGAAGGCAGCCAGGCTCTGCCCCCAGTCCCCGCCCAGGCTGAGGCCGATGCCAGTCGATATCGCCAGGAAAAGCACGGCCCCCAGTGAGGCGCCGGAAGAAACTCCGACTACGAACGGATCGGCCATCGAGTTGCGGAAATAGCCTTGCAAAATGGCGCCCGAAAGAGCCAGGGCGGTACCAACGAGAAAAGCCAGGATGGCCCGGGGCAGGCGAAACTCAAGGATGATCGCTCCGTGTTCGGTATCGGCCCCCGAAAGAAAACTTATCAACTCTCCGGGTGTCGTCCGGACGGGGCCGCTGATCATGCTCAGCACAAAACCGGCCAGGCACAGAACAGTGACTCCCGCTATGGTCAGGCGGAGTTTTTTCGGCTCGTTCATCTGACGCCTGCCCCCATTTCTGGATGAAGGTAGCCGGCAACCGCCTCCAGAACCTCGACCAGCCGCGGACCGAACCGGCTGGCCGCATTCTCGTCCAGATGGAACACCCTTCCGGACGCCAGCGCCCTGAGACCGGGCGAAAGGAATAGTTTCTCCAGTCTGCTGCGGGCCGCCGCGAAGGCCGTCTCCGATCGGGCAAGTATGAATATGACGTCAGGATCGTCGGCGGTCAGGCGCTCTCTTTTGTAAACGCTCCATTTTCCCGGAAGATGAGCCGCGGCGTTTATCGCGCCGGCCGCTTCGGCCAGGCCGGTGAGGAAACTTCCTTGCCCGGCCGTCCAGAGACCGTGCCCTTGAAGAAGGAAAACAGCTTTGGGTTTAACGGCTGCCTCATCCACCCGGCGGGCGACGTCCTTGACTCTTTCTCTCAGGTTTTCGACCAGGCGTCCGGCTTCTTTGGCCCGGGCCGTAATGAGTCCGATCTTATTTATTAGCAGAAACATAGACTCGAAATCGTTACCGGCGTCGAGCACGAAAAGTGGGTAATCCATCCGCCGCAGTTTGGCTATCGTGCGTACCGGATTGCCCCGGAAAGCGATGATCAGGTCGGGCGAGAGCGACTGGACTATTTCCATATTCGGATCGACGAGCCCGCCGATCTTCGGCCTGGCCGAAGCTTCCCGGGGGTAGTCGCAGAACCTGGTCACGCCCGCGATCCTCTCACCCAGTCCGAGCGCGAAAAGGATTTCCGTGACATTGGGAGCCATGGAAACGATCCGGTCCGGGATTCGTCCGGGCAGAGCGAACTCATAACCTGTGTCATCGCGGATCGTGCGGCTCTGGCCCGCGGCGGAAAAAGTCTCGTCCCAGCCGGCGGCCGGAAGGCAGGCTCCCGGCGCAACTGAGAAGGACACAATCGCCGCAACGAGCAAGATAATGGGGAATGCGACAGAAGCCATGCGCCTCATGGTTCCATCACCAGTGATATTTCAGGGAGTCCGGTGCTCTTGTTGATCCGGATGTCGGTTTCGGCTCCGAAGATGTCTTTTATCGTTTCCCGGTTGATCGTTTCGGCGGGAGGGCCGGAAGCGACCAGCCGGCCGTCCTTGAGAAAGAGCAACCGGCCGGCATAAGCCGCCGCCAGGTTGATGTTGTGCTCAGCGACCAAAAGGGTTTTACCATGTTCGCGCTGAAGGTGCTTGAGCATGGCGAATATCTCCACCTGAAAGTTGATGTCAAGGTGGAGACTGGGTTCGTCGAGTAGCAGAATGGCCGTATCCTGAGCCAGAGCCCGGGCGATGAACACCCGTTGACTTTCGCCGCCGCTCAGACGGGACAGGGGTTTTGTCCGGAATCCGCATATGCCGGTCATCGAGCATGCATTGTCGATGGCCAGACGGTCGTCTTGGCTGAGAGGAGCAAGGCGCTTCCGGCGGGCGAAACGGCCCATGCTTACCGTCTCTTCTACGGAATAATCGAAAACCGGTCCGGCGAGCTGGGGAACGTAGGCCATCCGGCGGGCGATTTCCCTGGCTCCGAGCCGTTCTGAGTCGAGGCTTTCGATCCGGACCCGGCCCCGGCGGCCCGGAGTCAATTTTTGGAGAGCTTTGATGAGCGTGCTTTTGCCCGAGCCATTTTTTCCCAGAACAACCGCGAACTCGCCCGGCTCGAGGGAAAAAGAGACGTCGTGGAGAACGAAGCCGTTTTCGTAGCCCGCGCTCAGGTTTTCGACTTCGACTATGGCCATAAGTTTCTGCTCAAGTATATCCGGCCGCAGGCGCTCCGGTCAAACCGATGTCTCGAACGTCCCCCCCGAATCTTTCTTTGGGCCCGAATCGTGTCTTACATCTCGGATCACCGGCGACGGGATAAGGCCAAGCCGGGCTGCCGGCTCAGAAAAGGGCCTTGACGAAAAAGAAAGTCATGATCCCGCTCACGAGAAGTTTCAGAATCAGAGCCGTTACGATGCCCAGGAACACTCCCCAGCCGGCTCTCACGGCCCCGGCATTGTCTTTTCTGCCCAGGAGTTCTCCGATCACCGCTCCTGCAAATGCGCCTATGATCATTCCCCATGGCGGGAACAGGAAGATGCCTATAACCATACCGAAGAATGCGCCCCAGAAGCCTTGTTTGGTCGAGCCGTATTTTTTCGCTCCCGCGAGGGGCAGGACGTAATCGAGCAACATCGTCAGGAGGGTCAAAACAGCCATGACCATCAGGAATAGCGGACTGAAAGTATCCCAGCCTTTGATTAGGCTAAGAAGGAGCAATCCGGCGAAATTGAACGGGGGACCGGCCAACCAGGGAAGAAAGCAACCGGCCAGTCCGATGATCTGGAGAAGGAAGGCGATGATTATCAATATCGTGTCGAGCATGTCTTCGTCCTGCCGTGGGCGGAGAGTCCGGGCCTCCGTCCGGCTCGCTATTTTAACACAGGCCGGCAGCCGCCGTAAGAAACTGTCCCTTTGACGGGGCCTGTTGAGCGTGAGCCGGCCGGGGTGGCTGCGGTCCTCCGGGCTCGTCGCCGGAGAACCTCTCCGGCTGCGAAATCCGGCGTCTCCGCTGCCTTGACTTTTAGTCAAGTTGACTCTAATATGAGCTTTGATTTTACGCCTGAGGTGAACGTTCCGATTTCCCT
>Ga0172364_10002429_pt1 | contig 14824 bp, 12 predicted proteins | sample LakKivSesite10cm_FD_114545 | JGI IMG/M metagenome (GOLD analysis project Ga0172364, IMG submission 114545) | Sediment microbial communities from Lake Kivu, Rwanda - Sediment site 10cm | ecosystem: Environmental > Aquatic > Freshwater > Lake > Sediment | place: Rwanda: Western Province, Lake... | reverse complement strand
GATTTGGCAAGAAGGGATTTTACAATAAACGCGATGGCGATAGAATTAACTCAAAACTCAAAGTTCAAAACTCAAAACCAAAACTTAAAACCCAAAACTAAAAACTCTGAGAACGGACGAACTTTTAAAATAATCGATCTTTTCAATGGTCAGGAGGACTTGAAAGATAAACTCATCCGAGCGGTGGGAAACGCGGAAGAAAGATTTTCCGAGGATGCTTTAAGAATGATGAGGGCAGTCAGGTTTGCGACCTTCTTTGATTTTGAGATTGAAAAGAAAACAGCTGAAGCGATTGCCAAAAACGCCAAATGGTTAGAGATGATTTCTAAAGAAAGAATAAGAGATGAATTTTTGAAAATTATTATGTCAGACAGAGCTAGCGACGGCATTGAGCTTTTAAGAAAATTAGGACTTTTAAAATATATTGTTCCAGAGCTTGAGGCGGGCTATAAGGTTGGCCAAAATAAGCATCATATATATGATTGCTACGAGCATTCTTTATTTTCGCTTAAATACGCGGCAAAAAAGAATTTTAACAAGTATGTTAGATTGGCTGCCTTGTTTCACGATATTGGCAAGCCAAAGGCCAAGAGAGGGGAAGGTCGAGATTCCACTTTTTACGGTCACGAGATAGTGGGAGCGCGGATGACAGCCCAGATATTGGATAGCTTGAGATTTTCTCGCAAAGATATTGAAAAGATAGTAAAGCTTGTCCGCTATCACCTTTTTTATTATAATGCCGGCGAGGTTTCCGAATCTTCTGTGAGAAGATTGGTCCGCAATGTTGGAATAGAAAATATGGAAGAGCTTTTGGAAGTGAGAATGGCAGACAGGATTGGCTCTGGCGTTCCCAAAGCCGAGCCTTATAAATTGAGGCATTTAAAATATATTATTGAAAAAGTTTCTCAAGACCCTATCTCGGTGAAAATGTTGAAGGTTAACGGCAATGACGTGATGAAAATTTTGGGAGCAAAGCCGGGCCCTAAAGTGGGAAATACGCTTGATGTTTTGTTGGGAGAAGTTTTAGTTGATCCTGAAAAAAATAAAAAAGATTTTTTGGAAAAAGAAATCGCAAGACTGGGAAAATTATCGGACAAAGAACTTGGCAAGATTGCTGAAAAATCCGGGAAAGAAAGACAGGAAATTGAAGTTAAAAAAGATGAAATGACAAAAAAGAAATACTGGGTAAGTTAAATTAAAAACGGGGTGGAGTATGCCGGTAGTACGTGCGCTTCGGGTGCGTAAAGACTGGGTTCGATTCCCAGCACCCCGATAAATAATATGCGGTATCAAGATCGGGTTTATGGAGAAGTTGAAATCTCCGAACCTGTAATTTTAGATATTATAAATTCCTCGGCCATCCAGCGGCTGAAAGGAGTTGACCAGGTTGGTTATCGCCCTCTCTGGGTAAAGCCGGATGCCGATGTCGGAGAATATGATTATAGCAGATTCGCCCATTCTTTGGGCGTTTATCTTTTGCTTCGCAAATTTGGAGCGCCCTTAGAAGAGCAAATTGCCGGCTTGATACACGACGTTTCTCATTCTGCGTTTTCTCATTGTATTGAATATGTTGTGAAAGAGGGTTCTGAAAGAGAAAATACTTATCAAGACAACATTTTCAACAATTTCGTTAAAAAAACGGAGATACCTGGCATTTTGGAGAAATACGGCTTTAATTTAGAATATATTTTAGACGACGCAAATTTTCCCTTAAAAGAAAAGAAGCTCCCCGACCTTTGCGCCGATAGAATTGATTATTCGTTAAGGGTAGCAGTAATTTTTGAAGGAATTAACCAGAATGGCGCGAAATATTTTTTAGATAACTTTTCTATTATAAACAAAAAATGGGCGTTCAAAAACTTTGAGGTAGCAAAACAATACGCCGATTTATTTTTAAAAATTAACACAGTGTATTTTTCCGATTTTCCATCAGCAATAATGTATCGAACTGTCGGCGATTATGTTAAATACGCTTTGGATAAAAAATATATTTCAAAAGACGACCTCTACACAACAGATAAAATCGTTTTAGAAAAAATCGGAGGGCATTTGCGCGGAGACAAAAAACTCAAGCTTCTTTTCGGCAGGATGAATAAAAAAATTAAATGTCAAAACAATCTCCGCGAATATGACGCCAAAGTTTATTGCAAATCAAGGGCAGTTAACCCCTTGTGCTTAAGCAAGGGAGGGTTACAGAGAGTTTCTGATATTGATAAAAATTTTGATATAATTCTAAAAAGAGAGCTGGAACCAAAAGTTTATTTCTTAAAATTTGAAAAATGATTAATGTCGGTTTTTCAAAAATTGGGCTTACCAATGCCGAAGCCGGGGAAAGATTAAAAAAATTTGGATTGAATAGAATAGGGAAAATTGAGAAAACAAGCTTCTGGCTGATTGCCAAAGAAGAGATAACGGAACCGATGATTTTGCTTCTGCTGGCCGTCGGATTTTTTTATACCATTTGGGGCATTCTTGAAGACGCTCTGACTATTTTGATTGTGATTTTAACTTTGGTGTTCGTTGAAATCTGGAACGAATACCGGGCCAAAAAGGCCATTGCCGCGCTTTCTGAAATCGCGGCTCCGAGAACAAAAGTGCTTAGAGAAAACAAAATCGCTGAAGTTCCTTCCGAAGAGGTTGCGCCTGGCGATGTTTTAATCTTATCTATCGGCACCCGCGTCGCGGCAGACGCTAAAATTTTCGTTAATTACAGTTTAAAAGTTGACGAATCTTCTTTAACCGGCGAATCGTTTCCGCAAGAAAAAAAGATAGGGGATGAAATCTACGCAGGAACATTGATTGTGGCCGGAGAGGGAAAAGCTGAGGTTTTCGCAACGGGCCGGGAAACAAAAATCGGGAAAATATCGGGAATGGCGGCAATAGTCAAGCAGCCGAAAACTCCATTGCAGCTGGCGATGAAATCGCTTACCAAAAGTTTGGTTTGGATTTCTTTGACATTGAGCTTCGCTATTCCCTTGTTTGGTTTTTTGCGGGGTCAGGATTTGCGCCAGATGATTTTAACCGGTCTGTCTTTGTCTTTTGCCACCGTTCCCGAAGAACTGCCGATTATTATCACGATGGTTTTGGGCTTGGGAGCTTACCAGCTTTCGCGAAAGAATTTCTTGATTAAGAAACTTAAAGCGGCCGAAGTGTTGGGAAATGCCACGGTTATTTTAACTGATAAAACCGGCACCATCACTGAAAATAAACTAAAAGTCGTTTCTCTTTTTCCCGCCGGCGACAAAAAAGAAATTATAGAAACGGCGCTCGCTTCTCTGACCGACGTTTCTTTGTCGCCGATTGACCAAGCTATTTTAGATTATGCCGATAAAGAGGGAATAAAGATGGGCAGCGGCGGAATTATTAAAGAGCGAAGTTTTGGCGATGCCAGGAAAACCAGAGCGCTTTTGAGGGAAAGGAGCGGCGGGATGGAGCTTTTCGCGAGCGGAGCCCCGGAGGAAATTTTTTCTTTGTCTAGAGGAGATGTTGAAGCTGCGGAAAAAGAGTTGCAGAACGAAACCACCAAAGGCAGGAGAATGATCGCCGTTGCCAGAAAAGACGTCCGGGCGGGGGAAGAAAATCTGCCGTTTGAAAAATTGGAAAAAAATTTGAATTTTGCCGGATTAATCTCTTTTGAGGATCCGCCCCGGCCGGAGGTGAAAAAAACAATAGAAATAGCCAAACGCGTCGGCATCAGAACGATTATGGTAACTGGAGATCATCCCGCAACGGCCGTATTTATCGCCAAAAGCGTCGGCATTGATTCCGGAAAATTTCTGGCCGGCGCTGATTTAGATAAGTTATCAGATGAAGAATTGGGCAAGGCGGTGAAAAATGTTTCAATTTTTGCCAGAACCGCTCCCGAACATAAATATCGTTTGGTGAAAGCTCTACATTCCAACGGCGAAATTGTGGCAGCAACCGGGGACGGAATAAACGACACTTTGGCGTTAAAGGGAGCTGACATCGGGATTGCGATGGGAATTCGCGGAACGGATGCCGCTAAGGAAGCGGCTGACGCGGTTTTGGTGGACGATAATTTCGTGACCATCGGCCAGGGAATTTTTGAGGGCCGGAAATTTTTTGACAATTTAAGCAAGGGCATTAAATATTATCTTTCGGTGAAAATCGCTTTGATTTTAATTTTCCTTCTGCCGGTTATTGTTGGCGTGGCTTTGCCTTTCGCGCCGATTCAGATAATAATTTTGGAGCTATTTATGGATTTAGCCGCTTCGGCCGGCTTTGTCGGAGAGCCGATGGAAAAAAATATATTTGTCAGACCTCCCCGTTCGCCGAAAGAAAAGCTTCTTAATAATCAGTTTTTAAAAAGTATGGCAATGTCCGGCCTAAGTTTATTTGTTGCCGTGGCTTTTGTCTATTTTTACAGTCAATGGCAGGGTTGGTCTTTGGCGCAGGCTCAGACAGCCGCTTTTTTAACCTGGTTGATGGGACATATATTTTTGGCTTTTGTTTCCCGTTCGCAAAAAGAGCCGTTGTTGAAACTGGGATTTTTTAGCAACAAAATTATGGATTGGTGGGCAATAATAGTTTTCGCGTTCATCGCGATAGTTGTTTTTTCGCCAGGCATCGGTTCATACTTTAAACTGGTTCCCGTATCTTCTCATCAAATCGGTTTAATTTTCTTGGTTTCTTCCGCGGCTATCTTCTGGCAGGAAGCCAGAAAGTTAATTTCGCCAAACTAAAAACACGCGGCAGGGCGTGTTTTTAGTTTGGTTTCTAATTTATCGACCTTTGTACCTTTTCATTGAAAGACTGTTTAGAAGAACGCTTACCGAAGAGAATGCCATTGCGGCGGCGGCTATTGACGGATTCAAGAACCAGCCGGTGAACGAATAGAGCGCGCCGGCCGCGATCGGAATGCCGATGATATTGTAAAAGAATGCCCAAAAAAGATTTTGCTTTATTTTCTTTAAAGTGTATTTGCTTAGGGCGATAGATTTTATAACGTCGCGCAAATCATTTTTTATCAGAACAATCTCGCCGGTTTCCATGGCCACGTCAGTGCCCGAGCCCAGAGCGATTCCCAAATCCGCTTGAGCTAAAGCCGGAGCGTCATTGATGCCGTCTCCGACCATTGCCACGATATAACTTTCTTTTTGGAGCTTTTGAATTTCGTTTGATTTTTCTTGAGGCAAAACTTCGGCCACAACCTTATCAATGCCGAGCTGCTTTGAAATCGCCTGGCCCACTCTTTTGTTGTCGCCGGTGATTATTGCCACTTTCTTCCCCATTTTATGGAGCATCTGCACCGCCTCTTTGGAATATTCTTTGAGGGTGTCGGCAACAGCGATAACGCCGACAATTTCTCTGTCTTGCGCCAAAATCATTGCCGTCTTTCCCTGGTTTTCCAAGTTTATCATTTCCTCTTCAATCGGCCGAGGGTCAATTCCCTGTTCTTGCACAAAACTTCTCGTTCCCAAGAAAATATTTTTGTCTTTCAGCAATGCCGTCACGCCTTTCCCCGGGACCGTCTGGAAATTTTTAACATTAAATAGCCTGATGCTGTTTTCGTTCGCGTTCTGAACAATGGCCTGGGCAAGGGGATGCTCGGAATTTTTTTCAACCGAAGCCGCAATCTGGAGAACTTTGTCGGAGGCAAGTCCGTTTATTTGGACAATATCCGTTACTGTCGGCTCTCCTTTCGTCAACGTGCCGGTTTTGTCAAAAGCTATCATATTCACGTCTTTAGCGATTTCCAAGGCCTTGCTGCTTTTAATCAAGATCCCGTTTTCCGCGGCCAAGCCTGTTCCCATCATTACAGCTGTCGGAGTCGCCAATCCCAAGGCGCAAGGGCAGGCAATAATCAGAACCGCAACAAATACGGTCAAGGCGAAGGCGAAGGGCTGGCCTGAAATAAGCCAGACCGCGGCAGACAAAACAGCTATTGATAAAACCGCCGGAACAAAATAAAAAGAAACTTTGTCGGCCAAAAGCTGAATGGGAGATTTTGAACCCATCGCTTCTTCAACGATTTTTATAATTTGCGCGAGCATTGTATCCTTGCCGACTCGGTTGGCTTTAAATTTCAAAACGCCGGTTTTGTTAATTGTGGCTCCGATGACTTCGTCGCCTTTTTTCTTTTCCACCGGGATGCTTTCTCCGGTTATCGCTTTTTCGTCAACTCCGGAATAGCCGTCAACTATAATGCCGTCAACCGGAATTTTTTCTCCCGGTTTTACCACAACAATATCGTCAACTTGAACTTCGGAAATTGGAATCTTTATTTCTTGACCATTTTTAATAATTGTCGCTTCTTTCGGCTGGAGGCCCATAAGTTTTTTGATAGCTTCTCCGGTCTTTCCTTTTGTAACCGCTTCCAGATATTTTCCCAGGGCGATAAAAATAAGAATAAAAACCGCGCTTTCAAAATAAACATTGTCCATTTCCGGTTCTTGCCCGAAGAATGAAAAGGCGGAAACAACAATGCTGTAAATGTAAGCGGTTGCGGTTCCAATAAAAATCAGGGAATCCATATTAGGCCTTAATTTGATGAGATTCCTGAAGCCGGACTTCCAGATATCAAGGCAAACTAAAATTACGGCAGTTGACAAAACAAGCTGTATAATTAATCCGTAACTTTCAAAAATCATCGGCATTGGCAAACCTATCATTTCTCCCATCACCATATAAATAAGAGGTAGGCCGCTAGCCAAAGCCCCGGCAAACCGTATTTTAAGTTTTTTTATTTCTTCTTTTTTTTCGGATTTTGCCTGTTCTTCCGTTTCTCGGGCGCTTTCCGCCGCTTTGTATCCCAAGTCGGCGAGCAGTTTTTGGATTCGGGCAATGCTCATTTCAATGGGATTAAACTCCAGATACAATTTTTCCGAAGCGAAATTAACGTTAGCCGAACTAACGCCGCTTTTGCTCTTTAGAGCGTTTTCAATCACAGCCGCGCAGGAAGCGCAGTGCATACCCGTGATTTTTAAGATTGTTTTTTGAACGTTGTTTTGCATATTTTAAAATTGATTGTTAGAAAAGATTTTGAACTTGCTCCACATCCGCCCGCTTTACGATGATTTTTCCGTTTTGGGCAGCTAAGGTGGGATTGATGGGTTCCGGATTGCAGCCGCCTTTTTCCGTGGCTATTTTTTCAACAGGGTAACGGTTGCCGCAGTTGTTGCAGACAATTTCGTTTCCTTCCTGGCGAAATCCCTTCTTGGTGTCAAAGCATACCTGGCAGGCATTTGCAGCCGCCCTGTAAATGCCGTTTTTATCTTTGACCACAAAAAAATAAACTATTTTGCCGAAAGCCATTTGGACATTGAAAAACTTCGCCTGATTGTCGCTGAAAAGAGAAGCGTCAATTTTGATTGCTCCGTTTTCAAACGCCACTTTCTGTCCTTTTTCTCCTAAAAACCCATCGTCGTTTATTGACGCGGGAGGCGTTTGGGACTGGTCGGTGGTTTGGGATTCGTCCGGTTTCGCTTCGTTTGACAGCGGACAAGCCAGCAATTCTTTAATTTCATCAAAGGTTTTGTATCCTTCGTACACTTTTCCATTAATTACAAATGTCGGGACGCCCTGGAATTTGTGGCGGATGGGCCCGATGGCAGCGTTGATTTTAGTGACTTTTATCCCCAGCTGCTCAATCTTTTCAACTGTTCCTTCTGCTTTGACTTTGTTGCACCATTCGCATCCATCGAGATAATAAAGCGTTATTTCCTTTACCTGGCAGACTGACGTTTGAGACGACGCTTCCTGCGTTTTTTTGGGAAATGTTTTCACAAGCCAGATGCCTCCGGCCAATAATACTGCGATTAAGATGAAACCTAATGTTTTTTTCATAATGGTTATTTTATTAAAAAGTAAAATGCCGAACTGACAATCAACAGCAATCCGACAGCCACTGCGACTTTCTGATGGGAAAAGAAAACTTTTTCTTCATTTTGTTTTTTGATAAATTCGTTCAGTTTGGGAACGGCTAGTAAAATTAAGGTTCCCAAAATCATTCCGAAAATTATTTTGTTGATGCCGAATACGCTGTTGTATTGATTTAGCGGATTGATGGAATTTGTGAAAAGCAGAATCGCAATCATCATGAGGTAGAAGCTTAATATCGCAAAAAACAACTGGAAAGGAATTTTTATTTTTTTGCGAATCAAGAAATTGGTGAATAAAACAGCAACGGAAAAAATGAAAGCGCCGATCCACAGGCCGATAATTGTGTCATCCACTCCGAGCCACCTGAAAATAGCCAGGAAAAATCCGGTTGCCACCGCGCACAGAGGGCAAAACGCATATGCCTTGACAGGCAGAAGAACAGAGGCAAAAAACAGGGATATTAAAATTGATGCTTTTTTAGCTGTTTTCATGCGAAAATTATTGGAGCAAGCTGTCTATTTCTTTTTTGAACGCATCGTAGGGCTGGGCTCCGCTTATCAGTTTTCCGTTTACAAAAGTAGCCGGCGTTCCGTCCACTCCTTTAGCTGTCCCTTCCTGGAGCTCGCTTTCCACTTTCTGGGCGTATTTCCCGGTATCTAAACAACCGTTAAACTGTGTCGCATTTAATCCCAATTCACCTGCCCATTGCTTGAATTTATCAACGCTGAAACCGGTTGGCTGATTGACGAATAATTTGTCGTGGTACTCCCAGAATTTTCCCTGCTCTGCCGCGCATTCTGCGGCTTCGGCCGCTTTCCTTGCGTTGGGATGGAAATCCAATGGAAAATATTTGTAAACTAATCTCACTTTGCCCTTGTAGTCGCTTAAAATTTTATTAAACGTGGGATAAATTCTGGCGCAGAAAGGGCATTCAAAATCGGAAAATTCCACCAAAGTTACGGGAGCGTTCACATCTCCCCTTATGCGGTCGTTCGGACCAATCTGAAAAGTTTGGATATTGGAATTTCCGCTGTCTAAAGGACTTGGGTTAATGTCGTCTGACGGATTATTCGCCTGCGCCAAGTAATCCTGGGCGTTGGCTGCCCCTGTGTTTTTATTTTCTTTGGGAAGCGATTTAAAAGAAGTGATGACCGTGACAAGGTTTAAGGCCAAAGATATAATAACCAAGCTCGTAAGCCCTTTCAGCGAAGTCATAACTTCCTGGTTGGCTGGCTGGCTTGGCTGTGCGCTTTGGAGAGAGCCGGATTCTTCTTCGGGCTCTTCTATTTTTTTTATTTGATAATCGCCCCCTTCCCGGATTATATTTGATATTTCTCCTTCGCTGATTTTTTGTTCGTCGTACACCGCAACCGCTTTTTGGGCGTCAAAGTTGGCTTTGGCTGTAATAATTCCCGGCTTTGATTTTAATTTTTCTTCAATCAGCAGAGCGCATGATTTGCAATTCATTCCTTTTATTTGGAATTTTATTTTTTTCATATTTTTATTAAATAGTTAATTATTATTTTATCTTCCTCCGCAGGAACTTCCGCCGCCTCCGCCGCAACCGCACCCTTTGGCTCCGGAGGGTATAACTTGGTCGTTGTTTTGATTATTGTTCTGGCTAAGGGCCGCGGAAGCCGACGCTTTTGAAGGACTGTTTTGGTCAACGACTTCAATAACTCCCGATATCATTCCCATCCAGCAGCTGAATTTATATTTTCCTGTTTTGGTTGGGGTGAATTCTTTGATGCTTGTCTGCCCGGGCGTCAAAGGAATCTGACCGCTAAATAAACCTTGCGAGATAACTGCATTGGTGCATCCGCTCGTCCCTACATCAGTGATTTCCCACCTGACCGGAATTCCGGCGGCAACCTTAAAATAGTTTGGGCTGTATCCCGAAGACGAAGCATTCATTTTTATCAGCTGTTTTCCATTAACAACTGCCGGTAATTCATTGTCTATCGTTCCGCCAGTGTTGCTGCCGGTTGAAATTGACGCGTTTTTCTTTGATATTAAATCGCTGAAACTTGTGTAGCCAAGAACATTCAGCTGGCTGTTTATGTTAAAGAGGGCGAAAAATAGAACCAAAAATCCGGCAACTTGGGAAAAACGATAAGCCAGGTGCGGTTTCCTGGATAATTTGACGCTGGAAAGGCCGATAAGCAAAAGGGTTGGCGCTGTTCCGAGCACGAACGCAAGCATTATTAAAGCTCCCTGAATCGGATTTCCCGAAAGAAGAGCCAGGCCTTGGGCGGTTATGGTGAACCCGCAGGGAAGAAAAAAGGTCAGGGCGCCCATCACAAAGGGCATATATTTTCCCTTGAAGTTTGATTCGTTGGCGATATACCTTGTTGCCGATTTTGGCAGCGCGAGCTGAAATTTTCTGAAATATTTTATTCCGAGCATCTGAAGGCCGAGGAAAACCATCATAACGGAAATTCCCACTATCAGCATAGACGTGAATTTTAAAGAAATCTGCAACTGGCTTCCGATTATGCCGAGCAGCGCTCCAAGAAGAGCATACGAAACTATCCTCCCCAAGTTGAACATAAAATGGGGCTGAAGTTTTTCTACTGTGGAATTATTGCGGGAATATATGCTTAGCCATTGTTTTGACATTGAAAGGACAACTCCGCCTACCAATGCCGCGCAACTGGAAATGCCGGCCAATATCCCTAAGGCGAAAAAAGTCGGCAGAGACGAGCTGGAGCTTACATTCACCAAACCGGAAATTCCGAGCCGGTTCAGGAAAAGAAAACCGACAATAAAAGTCAAAGCAACCAGAAAATTATTGAATAAGCTATTATTTTTGCCAGAGATTTTTTCTTCATCACCGGGGAAAGGATCATCGGAAAAAACATACCCTTCTTTTCTGAATAGGGAACTAAGCTGGTCTGCCTTCGGTTTTTCCTGAACATATTCCACCAAGACTTCCCCTTTGTCGGCGTGGGCGTCAACCGACTTGACTCCTCTCAAGTTTAAGAGTTTCTTTTCTATTACGACTTCGCAGGAGGCGCAATGCATTCCTTTAACGAAAAAAAGATATTCTCTTAAGGCGGGGGCGCTTTTTATTGAGTCGTCTTCCGTTTTGTATCCTAACTTAGATATTGTATTAATGATTTCCTGACGCGATATTCTAGCGTCGTCAAATTCTATCCGCGCTTGCCCGGTTCCGAGATCAATGTTTACGTTTGTAACGCCGTTTAGGATGTCAATTTCTGTTTCAAGACTGGCTTTGTCGTTTATGGAACGAACGTTTTCCAATCTAACGATTATTTTGTTAAACATGTTTTTTACTTATTAAATAATTTTGTGACTTTTAATATCTCTTCTATCATTTCCTGTTTTCTCTTTTCATTTTTGGTCGCCATCGCCTTTTTAAAGCAGCTGTTTAGGTGCCCCTCCATAAGCATCTGGTGGGCGGACTTTAAAAGGCCGATTACAGCCAAATTTTGCTGCATAACATTGATGCAGTATTCATCGTTTCCTATCATTTCCACAATTTTGGAAATCAAGCTGTTGGCTTTCTTAAAATTGATTAGTGTATTTTGCTTTTGTTTTGTCATTATTTTTAGTAATTGCTTAGGTTCTTAGCACCCCGACCATAGGTATAGGTGCAATATCAGGTTAGCAAAAGGCAAAAACCTTGTCAAGAGATCTTAACTTTTTGAGAAAAATAAGCTAAAATAACATTATCTTAATATGGATACCTCGCAGATAAGAAATATCAGAAAAATTGAAACAAGCATAAACCGAAATCTTTTTATCGTCTGCTCTATTGTAACCCTAGCGGTGATGTTTTTGTTGGTTACCGATTTCTTTACCAGAGGAAGATTTTTACCAGCCAGAATAAATTTTTTTTACATTAGCGTTGTTGCCATTTATTCTTTTCACAAAGAATTGGTAAGATGGCTTGGCGAGAAAAAATCCAGAAGGCAGGGCGAATATTTTGTTTACGCTTGGATAGTTTTGACAACAGTTCTTTATATTATAAATTTTTTTAGCAACGATTATTACGATTATTCGGCTGAAGGTTATCCTCTCGGCACATTGAGGGATATTTCCTATCTAACTATGGAGGTGCTTGGAATTTTTATCCTTACGCGAGCTTTAAAATTGCTTTTCTTTTTGAGGAAATAGTTTAGAATAAATTTTTAGGTGAGGGGGCCTGTAGTATAGTGGTAATACGCGGCATTCGCATTGCCGAGACATGAGTTCGATTCTCATCAGGTCCATAAATTTCTAACGGGGCAAGTTGCGGAGGTGTGGGTTCGATTCCCGCCAGGTCCAATTTCTTAAAAAAGGGCGAATCGCAGAGATTATCAAAACTCTTAGCTAAGTGCCTAATAGATATATTAAAATGCGTTTAGTCACAAATATAAACACATCGGAGATTAAAGTTCTCAAAACCCCTGCGACATCTCTTAATGGCGTAGATTTATCATTTGCGGGCGTTAGAGAGCACGAAAGAACAAAACATGTTCATAGATTACATCCCTATCTCGGTAAATTTATCCCCCAGTTAGCAGAAGTATTTCTACGGCATTATTTTAAAAAGGACGATTCAATCCTTGATCCATTTATGGGGTCGGGCACAACCTTAATCGAAGCAAATTTATTAGGGATGCACTCAGCCGGCATTGAAATCTCCCTTTTTAATTGTTTAATAGCGGATATCAAAACGAGAAAATATGACATACCTCTAGTTGAGAATGAAATAAAAGATATTCTATTTAAAACCAAGGAATACAGTAAATGGTTATTGCGGGGCCAAAAGCAGGCTACATCTTTAGAGAATTATTTCAAAAAATACAAAATCGATAGCGAATATCTAAATACTTGGTTATCGGATAGAGCATTACAAGAGATACTTTTTTATAGAGATCAAATTAAAAATTATAAAAGTCAAGATATTCTTAAAATTATTTTAAGTCGCGCAACTAGAAGTGCACGCCTAATTCCGCACTATGATTTGGCCAGGCCAGCAAAACCAATCCGAGAAAAATATTATTGCATAAAACACAGGCGCACTTGCGAACCCATTAACGAGGCAATGAAATTTATAAATAGGTATAGTTGGGATACTATTAAACGAATTGAAGAATTTGATAAATTAAGAACGGATGCCACTATTAAAATTATTCAGGGCGATTCAAGAGAAGTTGATTTAAGTAAAGTTAATGGATATAAAGGCGGGAAATTTGATGGTATTTTTACCTCGCCTCCCTACGTTGGCCTAATAGATTATCACGACCAACATCGCTACGCCTATGAACTTTTTGGTTTTGATGACAACGGTTTCAAAGAAATCGGTCCGGCTTCAAAAGGCAGAAGTTATGAAGCAAGGGAAGAATATAAAAAGGATATAATTACTGTTTTTCAAAATATGGATAGGTTTTTAAGGCCGAGGGCGAAAATTTTTGTCGTGGTTAATGATAGAGATAATCTTTATCCAGAGGTGGCCTCTGTCTGCGGCTATGATATTGAGAAAATTTTCCACCGCCCCGTTTTAATGAGAACGGAACGCGACAATACTCGTTTTTCCGAAAGCATTTATTATTTTATAAAACAATAAAAATATGGCATTATCAAATAAACAAAAGAGTGAAATTACCTCATTATTAGAGAAAAAAATTGAGGATAAATTAAGAAGATACGTCCGGGAGACGTCCTCGATGCCTTTTCTTACAAGATTAATTCAAGATAGCGAAAAAGTTGCGGCTTATTCTTTCATTCATTCAATAGCAACAACCCTAGGAATGTCTATTTATGAAGATGTTTCTAAAATTATTGCCGAAGAATCAACGAAAGAATGTTTTACAAAATATGATGTTGGCGGAGTGTTGTCTCGTGAACAGAAATCTATTATAGACGATATTGTAAGAAAGCTTAGAAACGGCGAGAAAAGAGTAAATCATGACCAAGAAGTAAAACAAGTTTTAAGTGTATCCGCCAAAGATGGTAAGGCGCAAAAAGAAGGGAGAATTGCTGATTTTTATATGTTGAAAAATGGAGTAGAACATTATTTTGAAATTAAAACTGTAAAGCCCAACATTGACGTTTTCACAAAATCGAAATCTAAATTTCTTGAATGGGTAGCTCGTCGAAGAAGGCCGGTTAAGGTGTTTTTAGCATTTCCTTATAATCCTTATTACCCGCAACCATACGAAAGATTTACAGAGCAGGGCGTGCTTGAGAGGGGAAAAGAATTTTTAATTGGAAAGGAATATTGGGATTTTCTGGGTGGTGAAAAAACTTTCGAGCAATTATTAGAACTTTTTGGTTCAGTTGGTAAAAAGTTTAAAGAAAAAATACAGCAGAAAATTAAACAAGTCGCTAAAGAGAAAATAGAAAGATAGTATGATTTTCACTAAGTTGTGATAGGCGGAGAAGAGGGAGTTGACAATTTTAAAAATTCCATGGATTCAAAACAACTTGGCAATTTCGGAGAAAAAATTGCCTGCCGCTATCTGGAGCAGAAAGGATATAAAATTTTGGCAAGGAATTATGTCAAAGAATTGTCTGCCGTTTTGAAAGGAGAAATTGATGTTATAGCCAAGAAAGACGGGATAATTTCTTTTATTGAAGTTAAAACAAGTAAAGATTTTCCCGGCGCGGGTTTTTCGCCCGAAGACAGAGTTAATTTTTCAAAACAGCGCCAGATTATAAAAATTGCCCAGATGTGGCTGGGGGAAAAGAAGATCCCTCTGGATTCAAAATGGCAGATTGATGTGGTTGCTTTGAGAATTGACTTGGTTTTCGGAAAAGCGAAAATTAGACATTTTGAAAATGCTGTTTATTATTAGTATATATATACACCAACGGCATTGACAGGAAATTATATTTTTGCTATCATTAGATCAAGATTTGAAGTGGGAGGGCAGGATACGAACCAGAATCAGTTTGAGAAGTTAAAAAATGTGACGATTTCAAGGCGCGACGAGGAGGTTGTAGTGTACACTACGCCGACGAAGTCGCAACG
>Ga0172364_10002425_pt1 | contig 14827 bp, 13 predicted proteins | sample LakKivSesite10cm_FD_114545 | JGI IMG/M metagenome (GOLD analysis project Ga0172364, IMG submission 114545) | Sediment microbial communities from Lake Kivu, Rwanda - Sediment site 10cm | ecosystem: Environmental > Aquatic > Freshwater > Lake > Sediment | place: Rwanda: Western Province, Lake... | reverse complement strand
AGCCCTGATTCCCCACGGCGAAGACATCCGAAGAGGAGATGCCCCAGACACCGTTAAGGCTATGGTTGGTGTCGCTGGTCATCGCGCTCCAGCCACTGCCGTCATAATGCAGGATGAAGCCCTGACCTCCCACAGCAAAGACATCCGATGTAGAACTGCCCCAGACTCCATTAAGGCCAACGTTGGTGCCGCCGGTCATCGCGCTCCAGGCACTGCCGTCATAATGCAGGATGAAGCCCTGACCCCCCACAGCAAAGACATCCGAGGAGGAGCTGCCCCAGATACCGTTAAGGCTGACGGTCGTGCCGCTGGTCATCGCGCTCCAGCCACTGCCGTCATAATGCAGGATGAAGCCCTGATCCCCGACGGCGAAGACATCTGAGGAGGAGCTGCCCCAGACTCCATTAAGGCCGACGTTGGTGCCGCTGGTCATAGTGCTCCAGCCACTGCCGCCATAGTGCAGGATGAAGCCCTGAGCACCCACAGCGAAGACATCTGAGGAAGAGATGCCCCAGACTCCATTAAGGATAACGTTGGTACCGCTGGCCATGGCGCTCCACGCACTGCCATTGTAGTGCAGGATAAAGCCATAATCGCCCACGGCAAAGACATCCGATATAGAGCTGCCCCAGACTCCATTAAGATTAACGCTGGTGCCGCTGGTCATCGGGCTCCAGGCGGAGACCGGTGTGGCCGTAGGCATGGTAGTCGGCTCAGGTGTAAGGGTAGGCGTTGGCATGGGCGTCAGCGCAGGTGTGAGTCCTGGCGTCGGTGTAGGTATTGGGTTTTGTGTAGATGTGATTGTAGGCGTCGGCGCTGGCGTAGGACTCGGTGTCGGTGTTACGTTACCTGTTTGTGTGCACGAGCTTACTGATACCAGTAAAACCAGGGATAGTGCTATGACAAGAGCGCTCCACAGAACCATTCTCATCTTATTCTCCCTGTATTTAGATAAGCCAAAGCTGGCGTTATTCTACCACAACAGAAATTGAACCGTTGCCTCCAGCAGTATAGAAACTGCCACAGGGTATAGAGAAGGTCGTGCCGGAATACTTATAGCACCGACTGTTAGTTTCGTCAATATCGCTTCCCTGGCATTTGGTCATTGCCATGTATTGACGAGAGCGATAGTGTATCAGTTTGGAGGCGGGGGGATTCAAAGTGACTAATCTATAGGAGTCCATTCCGAAAACAAGCGTTTCTGGAGCATAGTTCAGCCACTATTGAGGTGACTGCTTCAGATAGTTCTTAAACCTAGCGCAGCTTCAGCGGTCACCATTGGACGAACATGGGGGTGTGTGCCCTTCATGCGTACGTTCTGGGGGCATGAGTTAAGAAGCAAAGATGGGTATAATCACTAGTCGATATCGATTACCTTTCGGAATAAGTATAGCGACCACCCAACCGTATCACGACCCCACCGCAAATAACTCGTCCTTTCATGTGAAACACGGCTCAAGACCTCTCTTGCATCATTATCGTCCGGGTTTTTCCCCGCATACTTTTCGGCAGCATACCACTTAAGTGTCTCGTAGCGGTCCCAATCGTCTTGATTGCTGACCAATGTGTATAGCGGAAACAAGCCTTCGTCTTCGCCAGCAATTACGTTCTCATAGTGCGTTCCAAACATATCATGGGTGTAGTTCTCGGCAGCCAGGTACGCTTCATCGGGCTCTCTAATCCAGAAAGGTTCACCGACCAGAATCAGGCCACCCTGTTTTGTCATAGACTTCAAAGCACTCAGGGTTCCTCGATGCCCTTGATACACCCAGGAAGCACCGACACACATGGAAAGGTCGAAGAGTTGGTCAGGTCTGTAATCCGCTCCGTCCATGTTGAGAATTTCTATCTTGGCACTAGGCACCCGTTCCTTTAACTTTCGTTCCGTGTCCGCCACGAAATACGGGGAGATGTCGACCCCGACTCCAGCTATTTCGTATCGCTCGGCCAGCCTCGTAAGTATCTCCCCCTTACCGCAGGCAATGTCTAGTACGGTAGCCCCCGGATCCAGTTCTAATAGCCCGATTAGCTCGTCGAGCTTCGCTGTACTCATCGGATTGCACACTCTGTGGTACTCGTGCAGCACACTGAAGAATTTCCAGATATCCATCTTCAATTCCATGAATTGTCTGTTCCCTTCTGGCAGATTTGGCAATGTTGTTGTGAGTATTATCGACCATTTCATTCTGGGAAGTCAAAGGATAAGGGATTTGGGATAATACGACTTTGGCCTACCAAACGAACATCGGGATGTTTGCCTTTTCATGGGTACATTTGCATATGATTTGAATGTCATTTACGCTTTGGGAGCTTTAGCAAAGCAGGGCATTTCCCCCAAAACGTTGGCCAATCATTAAAGTGTATGATCTCATGCATAATTTGGTCTTGTGCAATCATAAGTGTGAAAAGAGGATAGTCCGGAAAGTTGTTCAGGCGAATTACCCACAGTTGATCGTTGACTGTTGCTTCGAATACAAGAGGGTGTTTACTGTTGTCCATGAACGGATTAGTACTATTAATTGTTGCTTCGTCTAGAATGGGACTGTTATTGACGTCGGCGGTTTTCCAAGGAATTTTAACCTGTAAATCCTTATGGTCCGCCCAATTGTCTTCTCTATCAAAGGAAATTTGTTTCAACTGGTACTTCCTAATGGCCTCATTCGGATTATCCTGATTCTTGGCACACCCTTGGTTATTGTGCAACATGGAATCGTTCTGGTTCATGCTAAATCCTTCTTTTGCCTCTTGTGCTGAATGTTCTCTTGGCTTCCTCGGAGCCTTCTCGCAGCTGCTTCTGCGGAAGCGGTCAATTATACGCATAGTTCACTCTCTATAGGCCTACATAATAATTGGCCTAGTTAATATCGTGATTGCGACACTAACTTTTGAGATATTCCACTGCGAAATGTATATTATAGCAACTATGATTCTGAGTAAGTAACTATAATCAGTGCTAAAATAAGTTTAAAGATGAAGAAAAACGTTGACTAGTACAAAGCCAAGATGTAATTAAAAGCGTAGCTGATGAAGCATAATGGTTTGACGAAAATGCCTACCGTTGGTCTACAGCAGCCAACCGAAGCTACTCACCATTGAACGAACATGGGCATCACGACGTGGATATAGCTCTCGTCGCCCACCGGGCGGATGACCCCCGGGCTGGAGGAGGTCGTGGTCTCCAGAGCCACATCGTCCTTGGACAGAACCCCCAGCACGTCCATCAGATACTTGCTGTTGAAGGCAATCTTGGCTTCCTCTCCCTCGACAGTGGCATCGACCTCGCCCAGGTTATCGCCGATCTCCTCGGCACGGGCCGAGATGGCGATCTTTCCTTTGCCATCCCGGGGCATTATCTGGAGCCGCACAATGCCGCTGCCGTCCCTGGCGAAGATGGAGGCGCTCTTGGTCGCCCTGAGGAACTCGGAAAGCTTGACCACCGCCTTGGTGCTGTAGCTCTTGGGGATAAGCTGGGAATAATTGGGGAAAGTGCCCTGAATCAACTGGGAGACCATCTCTACATTTCTCAGATGGAACATAACCTGGCTTTTCTGCGCATTGACCGTAAGCTCCACAGGCTCTTCCTGCTCGCTGATGAGACGGGTCAACTCGTTGAGCGACCGCGCAGGAATAATGATGGCTGTCTTTGTGTCCACAACCTTAGCCAGAGGCACCTTGCGCACTGCCAGCCGGAATCCATCGGCAGCAGCCAGGGTAAGCTGCTCCCCTTCGAACTCGGCGTGCACGCCGGTAAGGACGGGACGCGACTCTTCGGCCGCTGCGGCAAATACCACCTGGTTGATTGCCAGCCTAAGGTCGTTGGGCTTCACCTTAACATTCGTCCCATCGGTTATCTTGGGGATAGCCGGGAAATCGGCGGGGTCCAGCCCGCTGATGTGCGCCTCATGACGGGCACATCTCAACTCCACGCTTTTGCTGCGCGGGGAAAGGGCCATATCTATCCGGCCGCTGGGGAGCGAATTAACGAAATCAGTGAGCAACCTCGCCGGAATAGTAACCGTACCTTCTTTCTCGATTGTGGCAGGTATCCAGCAACTAATGGCAATCTCAAGATTAGTGGCAGCCAGCTTGAGTCGAGAGCCCTCCGTTGCTATCAGAACGTTGTTGGTTATGGGCAGGACAGCCCTGGTTGCCACCGCCCTGCCTACCACCGCCAATCCCTTACTTAAGTCCTCTTGAGAACATGAAACTTTCATAGCTCACCACCCATTAAGAGTGAATAGTGGCAGTAGTATACCCTGCAATTATCTTCTGAGTCAAGTAGCAGGAAAGCAAATAAGTAAAGCTATTCTAGCCTTGAATTGCTGTCCTTAGATAGATTGAGCCAGCTCTTATATAGCTCCATAATTACGAAATTGTGTTCCCTGTCGCTAATATGCCCGGAGACCACAAAGCCACACTTCTGAAAACACCGCTGTGCCCTGACATTCCACTCCAGGGTATCCAAGTAGACCCTTTCCAGATTCAAGTCTCCGAAGACATGGGCGACCAGCGTCATCACCGCATCAGTCCCGTAGCCTTTACCCCAGTACCCCTGGTCGCCGATTATGATGCCTATCTTGGCCTGCCTCCGGACCTTGTCCACATCGTAGTACATGCAGTTCCCGATGTGCTTGCCGTCGATGGTGTCTATAGCAAACCAGCGCCGGTCTTCTTTGAAGGAGCGCATTTGTTCAGTATAGTAGAGCATGAACTCCCGAAGGGACAGCTTTAAGGGCAGTACTGCATCGTAGCGGGCCAACTCGGGGTCCGTTCTCCATTCATAATCGTTGGCAGCATCGCTGAGACGTTTCTCCCGCAACACCACCTTCTGCCCGGTTAAAATCAGTTCATCCCCAATCATACCGTTAAAATTCTATCCTTTGCATGTCCGTGAGTCAAACCGCGACGATTTCCAGTGATATGCAGCGCAAAAGGGATATACAAGGGTTGAGTAAGGTCTCCAGACACGGACAATTAAACTTGTACATACAAAATGCGTGGTCTATAATATATAGATTAGCGAGAATTGGGATTTGAAAGCTTATGGCTAGCAAACGCGATTACTACGATGTTCTCGGCGTCGATAGAAATGCCTCCGATGAGGAAATCAAGAAGGCTTTCCGGAAGCTGGCCTTCCAGTACCATCCCGACCGCAACAAGGACGACGGGGCCGAGGAGAAATTCAAGGAGGCCAAGGAAGCCTACGATATCCTCAGCGATTCTCAGAAGCGCGCCGCTTACGACCGCTTCGGCCACGCCGGGGCTCAGGGGTTCGGCGGCCGCGGTTTCGAAGGCTTCGACTTCGGCGGCTTCGGCGACATTTTCGATGCCTTTTTCGGCGGCGCAACCCGGCGCACAGGCCCGCAACAGGGCGCCGACCTCAGCTATCATCTCCCTATCACCTTCGAGGAGGCGGTCTTCGGCACTGAGAAAGAGCTGGAAATTGTGCGCACGGAGGTATGCTCTGTTTGCAAGGGAAGCAGGAGCGAACCGGGGAGCCAGCCTGCCAAATGCCCCACCTGCAATGGCACCGGAGAGGTACGCAGAACTCAGCGCAGCATATTCGGCCAGTTCATCAATGTAACCACTTGCAGTCGCTGTCACGGCGAAGGAAGAATCATCACCAAACCCTGCTCCCGCTGTGACGGTCAGGGCAGAGAGCGCTTTGTACGCAAGATCGCCGTCAAAGTACCGCCGGGGGTTGATGAAGGAACACAGATTCGGTTGAGTGGCGAAGGAGATGCGGGTAAACAAGGCGGCCCGCCCGGGAATCTTTATGTGTCACTATCGGTACAGAAACACAAGTTCTTTCAGCGGGAAGGCGACAACATCTTGTATGAACTGCCGATAAACTTCGCTCAAGCGGCCCTCGGCGATGAGCTACAAATCCCGACCGTAGACGGCGATGTCACTCTGAAAATACCCGCAGGCAGTCAAACCGGCAGGGTGTTCCATATCAAGGAAAAGGGTGTTCCCCATTTGCGCCACCCCGGGCGCGGCGACCAGTTGGTGAGACTCTCTGTAGTCACCCCCTCGTCCCTGGATGAAACGCAAAAGAAGCTTTTCAAGGAGTTGGCGAAAACCCTGGGCAAGGCCACGCTGCCTAAAGAGGATAAGAGCTTCTTTGATAAAATTAAGGATACCTTCGGGAGCGGGTCGTGACATGATGAAACAACTGTCTCCATGCAGCCCTGGTGGTCATCAAAGTACCCTGGCCTAAAAAGCCAGGGTTTTTAATCGAAGATGCATCGCTTTTTCCTGCCTGCCGATTGGCTTTCCGAGGACACGGTAGCTATTACCGGTAAGCTGGTGCACCAGTTGCGCCATGTGCTCCGCCTGGGAGCCGGTGACCATATAACTGTCCTCAATAATAGCGGCTGGGAGTACGAGGTCGAGCTGCAAAAAGTAGGCAGCAGTAAAGTTGAAGGAAGGGTAATCGGTAAGTCCCCGGCTGTTAAGGAGCCCCGCACGAAAATCACCCTGTATCAGGCGCTGCTCAAGGGAAGCAATTTCGAGTTTGTTCTTCAGAAGTGTACGGAAATCGGCGTTGCCGGCTTTGTACCGGTAATCTGCGAACGGTGTGTGGCGGGCGAACCCGATGGTAAACGGCTCAGCCGCTGGAAAAACATCATCACCGAAGCTGCGGAACAATCCCGGCGCGGGAAGCTGCCCGTTCTACATGACCCCGTCAATTTCACCCAGGCATGCAGGTCTGCAAGCGGAATCTCACTGCTTCCCTGGGAGGGGGAAAAGGCGCAGAGTATCGGGGATGTTCTCCGGGTCTATCACCAAGCGGAGAAAATCCCCAAATTCAGCATCTTCATCGGCCCTGAGGGCGGATTCTCCTCTCACGAGGTTGATATGGCTCAAAGTAGCGGGGTCGAGCCCGTGAGCCTGGGCTCCCGTATACTGCGGGCAGAGACCGCAGGTTTAGTAACAGCCGCTGTCATACTGTATGAATTCGGCGAGATGAATAACAGCAGCGCGCGTTAAACCGCGACAGTTACGTTAAATCTCCAGCCCCGTCTTCAGAAAGAGCCGCATTCTTACAGTTCTAAGAGCCCTTTTTTTTCAGGTGCTCCTCGACCTTAGCGATTAGCTCCTTGGGCTTCAGTGGTTTTCGAATATACTCGGAAACCTGGAAGGGAAACGGCTGCCCTAATGAGTCAGAGAAACTGGTGAGCGCCAGTACCGGGATTTTTACCAGCGACGGGTCTTTACCGAATTGCTCAGCAAAGTTGAAACCATCCATTACCGGCATCATTATATCCAGGAGGATTAAATCGGGGTTCTCTTTTTTGGCCTTTTCCAGTCCCTCTTTTCCATTATAGGCCACTACCACCTCATAAGTCTTACCTTCGAGGGTGCCTTTCATTACTGCTACTAGATCAACATCATCGTCGATAACCAGAATCTTGGGTTTACGTTTCATGTCCGATTCCCTCCTTATCTGTTTATTTATTATAACTTAATCGGTCTATTTCCGCTTCTCATCACGCGCAGCCGCTGGCTTCTTCGGAATCGTGAAGGTAAACTTGCTTCCCTTTTTAGTTTCAGGGGCAGGGCTCTCAGCCCATATTTTACCACCATGAGCCTCGACTATCCTCTTAGATATAGAAAGTCCTAAACCGGTTCCTTTGCTGCCCACATTGCTGCCGCGGAAGAAGTCTTTAAACAACCGCGGTAAGTCCTCGGGTAAGATGCCGATTCCGCTGTCTATAACCTCGAAACGCACCTCGCTATCGCTGTCAGCGACCCTGACCCACACCATACCCTCGTTGGTATAATTGATAGAGTTACTTACCAGATTGGTTATCACCTGCTGCAGCCTGCGGCTCGCCCCATTTACTCTGAGCTCGCTGTCAGGAAGTTCCACTTTTAAGGTTAATCCTTTCTGCTGCGCCAAATTATCAAGGCCCTCAAGAGAACGTTTGATGACTTCATTGAAAGAGAGCTCTCGCATTTCTCGCGTTATCTGCCCTGTTTCTATGCGGGGGATATCCAGCAGGTCGGTTATCAAGGTCAGAAGGCCATCGATTCTGCGAACACCTCTTTCCAGCAAATCCTTCTGCCCGTCTGTAATCTGCCCTGCATATCCTTCCAATATGTAGGATATAAAACTCTGGGTAGCGACAAGAGGAGATTGAAGGTCATGAGCGACTACACCGAGGAACCTGGCAAAGTGGCGCCTTTCCTCTTCCAGCTTGACTATCTCATTGGATGCCTGTTCCAGTTCCATAGTCCTTTTCTCAAGAAGCTGGTCTTTTAATCTTACCATTTCCCGCTGTCTTCTTCTCAGTTCCCCGGAAATCGCGGTGACTATATATGTGCAGCCGTAGATTAGAGCCGCTACCGTAAATAGCACACCGACCACACGGCTGAATTGCTTATAGATGTCAGGAGATACGAATCCCTGCAGGTTAACATGGGGTATTACACCGGTATACTCCAGGGAAACTAACAGCGTAATCATACACAGGGCCAGGGTGCCCAATACATATGCCTGCCTCTTGGGCAGCACTGCACTTGCTGCAATTGTATGGGCCAGATAAAGGAATACGAATGGATTTTCAATGCCGCCGGTGTAATGCAGAAGTACAGTGAGCGTTACCAGGTCGAGCAGGATTTGGATATTACCCTGTGTCCGAGCTTTTTTAACGACCAGTCCGGTTTCTTCTTTTTGCAGACTCCGCGTCCAGCGAAACAGCACAAGATTATATAGAGCGATAACTGCGCAGATGATGTACACCGGGAGGGTGGGGAAGCCGATGTGGAATACCTGAGAGGCGACTAAAGTACAACCGATGATTGCGAGAACAACAAGCCACCTCATATTAACATACACCCCGATGCGAAACAGCAAGGCTCTCTCTTCAGGGGTGTACTCTCTTGCCGGTTGTTCTCTAGGAATCAGGTTATCTATCTTTTTTAATACCATCTAATCTCTAGCTTCAATCTCTCCGACTCAGCCAAAGACGATGTATCAAGCTCAATAACGCTGTTCCCGGCAAATCCGCAGGCGACGAACCGGAGAGATATGTGTGCTGCTGCTTCTAGTAGCCCCACATATACTTCAGTTTGTGGCCCGAAGTCAATCTCTTTGCACGGACCTTATCAAATTGCCGTGTTTATCTCTAATATTCACTATCAAGGGCATCTCGCCCGGCAAGGAGTGGGTGGCACATGCCAGACAGGGGTCATAAGGCCTGAATGCCATCTCGGCCATATTGAGCATCCCTTCCTTGACCTCAGGTCCTTTTATAAAGGCCTGAGCCGCCTTTTTCACAGAAAGGCTGATAGGGGCTGCGTTATGCTGAGTGGCTACAATCAGGTTCACTTTCGTGATTATCCCACGCTCATCGGTCTCATAGTGGTGGATTAACGTTCCCCGGGCAGCTTCGAGGCAGCCAATCCCCCTTCTTTTCAATTTCAGGTCCATATTGCGTATATCTTTACTGGTCAATAGAGGGTCATCGGCAATCCTCTGCATGTGCTCCGCAGCCTGAAGCGCTTCGATTAACCTGGCCCAGTGATAAGCCAGAGTATGGTGACTTGGCTTGCCGCCCAGCGTATCGTACATGGACTCATATTCCTTTTGCGCCAGCGGCGTCAGCATACCCTCGGCTGCATTCAGTCTGCCTAAAGGCCCGACGCGATACAACGAGGTTCCTTCACCGTCATGCAGACCACTCCACCCCACCTTCTTGAGATGGGTTAACCTTATGTATGTCCAGGGTTCGACCCACTCTCCGATGTGGCTGATGTAATCGCGATAGTCAAATAGCGAGTACTCCGCCCCGCTGGGGTCGACCACCCTCAACTTGCCTTCATAAAAGTTAGCCCTTTTGTTTTCATCTACCATACCCATGTAATAGGTGTTGAGTTTATAAGCGTCACTGAGCACCAGCTTCAGGTACTCCTTGTTATCCAGGACAGCCTGCTTGAATATCTCCAAAGCGAAACGAGCGAACTCAACACTGTATTCGGCTGTCTCCTTTATCCACTTCCTCTCCTCCTCAGTGATACCTCTGGGAACCCCTCCCGGCAAGCCTCCTTCAGGGTGACACGGCTTGCTGGCTATAAGCTTTATTATCTCCCTGCACTTCTTCCTTACGTCTATTACCTTACCACCTATATCGATTCCCACCTTATTCACCAAGCCAACGATGTTCCTCACAGCAGGGTCGGAATCCGGGCCTACAACGAAATCCGGGGCAGACAGGAAGAAGAAATGGATATAGTGGTCTTCCAGATAGAATGCATTCAAGTGGAGTTGTCTTACCAACTTGGCGGTAGGGGTCGGCTCGACGCTGTACAGGTCATCAAGGGCTTTTGTAGACGCCATATTATGGGGCGTAGGACATACGCCGCAGATATTCGGCACTATCCTGGGCAGCTCTTCTGCAGGCCTGCCGATACAGAACCTCTCGAAACCCCTCAGCTCGACCACCTGGAAATAGGCGTCCTCCACATTCCCTTTGTCATCCAAAAAGACCTCTATTTTCCCGTGTCCTTCAAGTCTGGTGATCGGGTTTATCGTTACCTTATTGGCCATTTTCTCAGCTCCTCGAATTCGTTAGGACCTTTTGCCCCTCAAAAGTGAGACGGGTAATGAAAAACGATAGAAGTAGCCCGCAGGGTCATCTATGCTGTCAATGACCTTCTTCATCTCCTCATCATCCTCGGCATCGATGATAGATGCCAGAGCTGAGAGGAACTTTGCCCCGGAGTCCGCTACTCCTTCAACCGGGCCAAAACAACCCCGACAGGGGATATTAATACTGATACAGGACTCCCCACACCCACCGCGAGTGGCAGGTCCCAGGCAGATTATTCCCTGCGCCAGGAAACAAACATCAGGGTCAGCCTCGACCTGGTGAATCCTCTTGATATCCTTCAGGGCTATCCGGGACGGTTTGGTCTTATTTCGAGGGCAGGTATCGCATAAAGCCCGGCGGGGCGCTAATGTCGAACCTCTGGGAGGCAGCTTGCCCTCGAGCACTGCACTCACAGCATTCATCACCAGATAGGGGGGAGGCGGACAGCCCGGCAGGTAATAGTCAACATTTATCACCTGATTGAGGGCGAAAACATGCTCATAGAATTTAGGCAGTGTCAGCTCTTTCCCGTTGACCCGGCTTCGCGGCTGAGGATATTTCCCTTCGGGATTGACTACTGTCGGAGCGTCCCGATAGACCCAGTTAAAAATATCCTCTTTTGTGGTGAAGTTCGCCAGACCCGGCGTTCCGCCGAAGCAGGCGCAGGCACCGAAGGCCAGTACCAGTTGAGACTTCTGTCTGAGCAATTTGGCTACTTCCTCCTGGTCAGAGTTCCTCACATGCCCGTTGACAATGCTCAAAGCAATCTCGCCATCTTTCATCGCCTCAACGTGGTCGTATTTGAAGTCAAGCGCGACCGGCCACAATACTAGGTCGACAGCGTTCGCTACGCGCAGAAGCACTTCGTTTATATCGACAACCGTCTCATCGCAGCCGCCGCACGAGCCGAGCCAGCAAATAGCGACTTTTGGTTTATCTGCCATCTTAGCTTCCTTTCTTTTCTAGGCCACTGCCACGGCCTTTGCAGGCTCTCCAAACTTCTTCACAGGGCCAAGTTTTGCGATTTTGTCGCTCATCTCCTTTACAAGCTGCGGGATTTTGTTCCCTTCGGGGTCTATCGACAGCTCGATCCGGAGCCTTTCCTTCTCTATCCCGTAGGATTCAAGTATCTTATGGAGCAGATGAACCCTCTTCTTCGCCTCATAATTACCATCCTGGTAATGGCAATCGCCTCCCCGGCAACCCAGTATGAGCACGCCATCAGCCCCCTGCCGGAAGGCAGTTAGTATGTGAGCACTATCGACTTTGCCGCTGCAGATGATAGGCACCCAGTTCTTTATCTGCTTCGCTAACGCCTCTTCATTACCCAAATATCCCCAACCGAACTTGCAGGAAAAGCACACCAATTTAGGTTCATAGCTGCTCATTTCTTCTCCTCTTTGAGTATTTTCTACAGAGATGCCATAACCTTGGCAATTCTCCGCTCAGTATCATCGTCGACCAATTTTCTGGCATTCGAGGGACAGGCTACTACACACATACCGCAAGATTTGCATTTAAACATATCAGTAGCGGACAAAATTCTGCCGTCGGTTTCAACCAGGTGGGCTGCACTATAGTTACAGGCAAATACACATAAGCCGCAGCCGCTGCATTTTTCTCTGTCCACCTCAACCGCATACAAAGACTTTTCGAAACCGATGGAAATGCAGGCTTTACATGATACGCAAGGGCCGCAGGTAACACATCTCTTGGCCTCCGCCCTCGCCTCCTGCAGCGTAAGCCCTCTCTCGAACAACTGGAAGTGCATCCTCTTCTCCGGGGGTATCCAGACCACTTCGGCTTCAGGTTTATATGTCTTCCTCAGCGGAATGCTATACGCTTCGAAGTCTCTCTGCCTCCCCTCCCTCATATCCAGACCCCTCAAGTATCTCTCAATTGAGGTAGCGGCTACTACCCCTTCTTTCATGGCCTCGACCATGAATCCTATTCTCCTGACATCGCCGCCTATGAATACCTGCTCTTTCAGCAGACTCTGTAATGAAAAGGGATCAACCGCAAGCCTGCCTCTCTCATCAACAAGCCCCTCCCTTTGCAGGAAAGCCCTGTCAGGCACCTGCCCTACGGTGATTATGAGCAGGTCACCATTCAGGTCTAAACAGTCGGAGTGATCGAACTTGGGGTTAAAGCCCTTCTCATCAAACACGCAGGTGCACTTGGGACACTCAATCCCCTTGAACTTTCCATGTTCTCCGATAATCTTCCGCACACCGCGAGAGTAGATTATTTTAATTCCTTCCTCCCACGCTGCGCTTATCTCCTCCTCGTCAGCCGGGATGCCATCCCTCGAAGATTTGTCCTCACATTCCAAACAGGCGACGGTGACATCTCCTCCCAGTCTTTGAGCTGTCCTGCCCACATCAAAGGCCACATTACCGCCCCCGATTACAATAAGCTTCTTGCCCTTAAAATAATTAGCCCCGATGTTGCCGTGGCTTACTTCATACAGGAGGGTATGCCCGTACATGACGCCCGAAAGGTCCTGCCCTTCTACCGTAGCTCCGTCGAACGTCAAAACCCTGGGATAAGGCGTTCCTTTAGCCAGAAAAACGGCTTTGTACCCTTCGTTTCTTAATCTCTCGATTGTCAGTTTGCCCTCACCCAGCTTCGCATTAAATTTGACGTCTATTCCGGCAATCCTGACTAAATTATCAACGGTTGCCTTCAGAACTTCTTCGGGCAAACGGTAGTTCGGAATCAACCAAAGCGCTCCACCCAATCGATTGGAGGATTCGAATATCGTTACCCTGTATCCCTTTTTACTCAGCGCATAGGCGCACATCAGGCCGCCCGGGCCCCCGCCTACAACAGCGACGTTCTCCTTGTCCTTGATTACACTGAACTCTTCCTTCTGCTTCAGATAATCGGTATAGACATCGGAGAGGAACCTCTTGAGAAGTCTCCGCCTGACAGCCCCTCCCTTGGCCTTGTAATTACATTCGAGTTCGCACAGTCCGCAGATATATCCGCAGATGTTGAAAAAGGGGTTCTTGTTATACAGGTAATCGCTAATCTGGATTATTCCCTCCCGTGCCTGCTGCGGGTCCTCCGGGAGCAGCGATATCAGCACGTTGGTCCGCTGAATATCCTCATTGATGGGACATTTTATCTGGCATGGAGGAAGAAATTGCTTAACTGCTTCCTCAGCACGTGCTATCCCTTTACTTTCAGTTTTCCACATCGTCAGGCCTCCTTGGCAGATTATACAGGCTGTCGTCAAGTTATGGAAACGGGCATAAATCGGCTCACATCAATTCCGAGTGGGAAAATTCCAAATGGTAAGCAGAGCACCAGTGGGGAATGCAATCACCACTTGCCCGGAGCAATACCAGGCAACGGCGATATAACGAGCCTGCAGTGATCCTCTCTGTCATTGCCGCGGCTAACTGCCTCCGTAGCAGCCCGCTCATCCGCTACAATATTGTGAAATAGATCACTATCACAGCCGAGTATTATTATAAGTTAAATTGCATTAAATGTCCAGTAATTACCGAGGGATAGCGTCTTTTCCTTCAAAAATCATATTTTTCGCATATTTCGGGCGACTATTTCTTTCAACTGGACATAAGTCGAAGCCAGCCCTTCCGATAGCACTTTCGTATCAGCTAACACAGGCATGAAATTGGTGTCGCCATTCCAGCGGGGCACAATGTGGGTGTGGACGTGGCCTTCCACACCAGCCCCCGCCACCTGCCCCAGGTTTATGCCGATGTTGAACCCCTCGGGTTTGTACACCTCTTTTAATGCTCTGACGCTGCTTCTCACCGAGTCAAAGTGCTCAAACAGCTCTTCGTCGGTCAGCTCATCCAGTGTGGCCAGATGCCTGAAGGGCGCTACCATCAGGTGCCCGGGATTATAAGGGTACTTATTTAACATCACGAAGTTCATCTTCCCTCTGAAGAGAACATAATTCTCAATATCTTTGTTCTCCTGGAGCTTTTGACAAAAGATGCATCCTTTCGTCCTCTCACCTCGTATGTATTCAGTCCTCCAGGATGACCATAGCTTCTTCATTCTACCTCCTGCTGCCCAAAAGGCCAGATAATAAATACTTTGGCATTACCTTGGGAATAGGCTCTTTCTATGTCCTTGCTTTGAAAATAGAAGTAGGGCAGGCTTCCTAACCTGCCTGCACCGGGGAAGGATTTAGGCGCCTAATCCCCCTTGCCCCCTTTAGAAAAGGGGGGAATTATGATAGGTGTTTGCTT
>Ga0172364_10002421_pt1 | contig 14842 bp, 14 predicted proteins | sample LakKivSesite10cm_FD_114545 | JGI IMG/M metagenome (GOLD analysis project Ga0172364, IMG submission 114545) | Sediment microbial communities from Lake Kivu, Rwanda - Sediment site 10cm | ecosystem: Environmental > Aquatic > Freshwater > Lake > Sediment | place: Rwanda: Western Province, Lake... | reverse complement strand
CGATCCCCACAACTACCGTGACAATAGCAAGGTCTACGGGTCGACCTCTAGAGCAACCGGCTCTATCCTAATCATTATTCTCCAAAAAGCTAAAGCTTCCAATAGTAGATCTGATGTCGGACCACACAAGCATACAAGGTAGACGATGATGTCCATGGATGAACTTGGAGAGGCAAGAATGATCCTCGCAAAGTACAAAACCGTGGCAGTGGTAGGACTGTCGAGAGACCCAAACAAGGGCAGTCATGCCGTTGCCAGTTACCTGAAGTCCAACGGCTACGAGATATTCCCTGTGAACCCTTTCTGCGAGGAAGTATTGGGCAAGACATGCTACCCAAGCCTGCTGGAGATCCCTGAGGATATGGCGAAGACAATTGAAATAGTCGACATCTTCAGGCCCTCATCAGATGTGCCCCCAATAGTTGACCAAGCAATCAGTCTGAGAGAGAAGTTTTCAAAGCCCGAAGTGATCTGGATGCAGCTTGGGATCGTCAACGAGGAAGCCGCCAGAGCTGCAAGAGACGCGGGGATGACTGTTGTGATGGACCGGTGCACAAAAATTGAACATTCAAGGATGAGAGATAACAAAGACTAGAGAGTTTATTGGGGTTGACTGAGATCTATTTGAGACATCAGGGAGTCAGCACTGCCTCCGCAGCCCTCATCTTGACACTCATTGTAATCATCAACACTGGTAATATCACAGTCACTAGCGCCGGGGGCGAAGCGGTAATTCTTAAGCCCATCGAGGATGGTTACATCGACTCCCTCCAGCCATCGGTCAACTTCGCGGGCGCAAACCTCGCAGTGGAATACTTCAACTTCAAGCCGCAGAGCAGGCAGAGGTGGAGCTTCCTACTGTTCAACCTAACAAGCATCCCGCAAAACAACACAATAGAGTCTGCTGAACTGTACCTCTACACACTTGAGACCCACGGAGCCCTCAGAGTTGGGGCCTTCAGGAGCCTTGATATTTCATGGAACGAGAGAGATCTCTACTGGACTCCAGCAAGGGAGGCATCTGTGAGTCGGACTTCAAACAGCACACAGCAGATAACGAACGTAGCTTGGTATCACTTCAATGTCAAAGGGGAAGTTCAAGACTCCCTCAAGACAAAGAGGTTGACCCTCGTCATCAGGCCAGACTATTCATCGGGATTCGAGTATGCAGCCGGAGCGGTCTTCTCCTCAAATGATCAACCAGGGAGATCCAACGCACCCAGACTGGAAATAATCTATGCAACCGATACATCAAGACCGAGCAAACAAAGAACTGCAATAATCTTGGACACGAATTCATCCCGAACTGGAGTTGGAGCAGACATCAAGATATTTGGGGTGCTCCAGTCAGATGGAGCATTCCTGAATGACAAGCCCGTCGTCATAGAGTACTCTTTCGATACCTCTGATTGGAAGGCTATTTCTACTGTGAAGACGGATGAGGATGGAACATTCATCATCACTTGGAGGACTGAGAGAGCCGGCAGTTTCCAGATCAGAGCAAGATTCCCAGGAAATGAGAATTACCACGCCACAGAAAGCCTCACCCAGCTTCAAGTTGAATCGATCCAGGTCGGACAGATCAACCTGGCATATGTACTGACAGTAGTCGTGGCTGTGGCTGGCGGATCATTCCTTCTGTGGAACGCAATAAGAAAGAGGCATAGAATCAAGTTCAAATCTCAGACTGGCTTATTGGAGGCTACTGTACTTGAGCCGAAACCTGTGGAGCCTGAGCCGAGACCCCCTGAGTCAGCCATCGAAGTGATCTCTGAAAGAGTCTCAACAGGGCATAACGGACTTGACCGGCTACTTCGAGGCGGTCTGAGCCGAAACTACGCTACCGTCCTAACATCACCCTCATGTGATGAGGTAGATCTCCTGACTCATCGATTCCTTGAAACAGGGTTGCAGGGGGGCAATTCTGTATTATACATCACCGCAAGGCTTGGCAGGGAGCCTGAGCTCGCAGAGAAGTACCCTACCTTCTACTACATGGTCTGCAACCCACAAACAGATTCAAGCAGACCAGATATGCCTAACATCTATACAACAAGAGGTCTAGACAGTCTCACTGAGATTAACCTCACAGCAGCCAGAGCACTTGCTGCGATGGATAGGGCTGGCAAGGAGAAAGTGATATTCACGGACTTGGTCTCGGATATACTCCTCCAGCACGGACCAACAGCGACTAGGCAGTGGCTTTTTGACTTCATCTCAAGAATGAAATCCGAATATGTCACTCTTTTCGTAGCCTTGAATTCCAAAATGCACTCAAAAGAAGATCTAGAGGCCCTACTGGATCTATTCGACGGCCAGATAGATCTCTGGGATGAAAAAACAGATGCCGGGTCACGGAAATTTGTCAGAGTGAGGAGGATGTATCGCGAACGGTATTCTGACGAGTCTCTCCCGATTGAGAAGTCAGACTTCCTGTAGCGACTTCAATCTCCGCCCCTCTTGCGAAAGAACCTGAACGAACGAGATTCTTCCTTTGGTAGCGAACGCGAGGAGTGGGGAACCCTTTACCTAGGATTAGACCTTAAATATCTCCAACTGGAGACTAGATCAATCGTGAATGTTTCTTGGAGGTGACTCGATGGGTAAAGAAGCTTTACTCGAGATACTGAACCAATCGATCGCACGTGAGCTAGCAGTCTCAATCCAGTACATGTGGCACCATATCATGGCCGTCGGCATACAGAGTGCAGAGGTTGAAGAGATCTTCAAAGAGACGGCCATAGAGGAGATGAAGCATGCAGAGAAGTTCGCCGAGAGACTTGACTACTTGGGAGGGGTTCCCACAACAAAGCCTGGACCAATAGTTACCGGAGGAAGTGTAGAGAAGATGCTACAGGATGACATGAAAGCTGAAGAGGAAGCCATCGCCATGTACAAGAAAGCCATCCAAATAAGCGTCGAAAACAATGATCCCGTTACAAGACTCCTTTATGAGGAGATCCTTTCAGACGAAGAGGAACACCACAACACTTTCAGCACGCTCTTGGGCAAATAATCTCCCCAGCATACCTTGGGAATCTCACCTTTCTTCACTACCCAACTCTTATCTTTAGAGAAGGCAGATCAGGAACCGGAGGGTTCACGGTTTGGATCTCTATCTTTCAACCAGACAGCAGGAATTGCGAGATCGAGTACGTGAGTTCGCCAACAAGGAATTGGCGTCCAAAGCCAAAGAGATTGATAGAAGCGCAAGATTTCCGCGAGAGAATGTCAGAGAAATGGCTGATCACGGCCTACTAGGCACCCCTTTCCCAATAGAATACGGCGGGGTAGGCATGGATATGCTAAGCTACTCTCTGGCCTTGGAGGAGATCGCAAAGGTATGCAGCACCACAGCCATAATAAATTTGGCACATGTCTTCACAGCCTTCAGCCTCTGCCTCTTTGGAAGTGCGGAGCAGAAGAAGTTCTACCTGACCTCGATGGTCAGGGGCGAAATGCTCGGTGCCTTCGCGATAACGGAACGCACAGGCGGCTCTGATGTGGTCTCGACCAAGACCGAGGCCAAAACCAAGGGAGACGAGTATGTGTTGAACGGAGAGAAGAGCTACATCACAAATGCAGGGCAAGCTGACCTCTACGTTATCTTGGCCTCGACCGACAGAACAAAGGGGTCTAAGGGTCTCAGTGCAATCATGCTTGAGAAGGATACAAAGGGACTGCGCTTTGGCAAGACAGAAGATCTAATCGGCATGAGGGGAATATCTATTGGCCAGATATTGATCGAAGATTGTTCTGTGCCGAGAACGAATCTCATCGGGAATGAGGGGGATGGACTCAAGATAACGCTCTCCTGTATTGACAGGGGAAGAGTTGGCACCTCCGCCATCGGCGTAGGCATAGCACAGGCTGCCCTTGACGCATCAATCGATTACTCAAAGAAGAGATTCCAGTTTGGCAAGTCTATATCGGAGTATCAAGCCATACAGTTCATGATAGCAGATATGGCAACTGAAGTTCACGCTGCCAGACTCCTGACACACTACGCAGCCTCCTTGGCCGATAAGGAAGCCAGATTCACGAAAGAGGCCTCAATGGCTAAACTGTACAGTTCAGAAGCAGCTCTTCGCGCAGCCCTCAATACAATCCAGATACACGGAGGATACGGCCTCTCAAGGGAGGGCTCTGTCGAAAGGTACATGAGAGACGCGAAGGCTCTCGCGATGGCTGAGGGAACATCTGAGATGCAACGAATGATAATCGCGCGAAACGAGATCAAGTAGTTTCTATTCGTCTTTGTCTGTCCTGAGAAGCTGGAGTATTGTCGACTTCTTCGTTTCCACTAAAGGCAGAGCGTAGCTTATGATTCTCGTCGATATTATACCAACGACATCCCTATTCTCATTCACAACGGGGAGCCTCCTGACGCGCCTCTTGGACATGATCTCTGCTGCTTCCAGTAGGGTTGCATCCTGAGAGATGGTCAAGAGGGGAGACGACATCACATTCTTTGCCGTAGTCGATCTAGGGTCGAGCCCTTTCGCAACAACCTTCCTAGTCAGGTCTCTCTCTGTCAGTATCCCTGCCTCTTTTCCATCAACCGTGACAAGGACCGAACCGACGTCTCTAGAGGCCATCACCTCAGCCACCTCAACTATGGAGGTTTCTGAGCTGATGAGGGTCTTTGAGCGCATCCAGTTCTTGACTAGGATCGAATCCTCAGAACTCATGTCTAAGAATGAGATCTTTGAGATAGTATTTCTGCATTGCGGCCGTGACTCCAAGAAAATGGACAAAAAGCGAAAGGCTGTTGTGACGTTCAGTTCCTTGAAATCTGATGAAACTAGCCGGAATTTTGACGGGAATTTGCCTTTGGTCTGGAATGGACGGAACGATTAAGACTAGGTACCCTAGTATGTAGAGAGTCGCAGCATTAGGTGTATCTGTCGCGGTTCAGGTTGTCAGCTTCTCTATGAAAAGAATAGTCCTCCTACTCTTCCTGTTCCTCACAGTATATCCAACTGCAGTAAGTGAGGCGACATCCTCAGTAAAAGCCCAGGATTTCGCACTGCCAGACACCGATGGCGGGGAGGTCTCACTTTCCAGCTTCTCAGGAAAACATTTGGTGATAGACTTCTTCGCAATATGGTGCCAGCCGTGCAAATTCCAGATCACACATCTCAGAGAATTGAGGAATCAAATAGGATCCAACATAAGCATAGTCTCAATCGGAGTTGACCCCTCAGAGTCACTTCAGCAACTCAGAGAATACCAGAAGAAATATGGATTAGACTGGAAGGTTGCAAAGGACACGAAATTTGTTTCGATGAGGTACGGAGTCACAGCCATCCCGACACTCGTCCTAGTAGACCCCTCGGGAAATGTCGTGCGGACCTATGTGGGCGTTACAGAACCCTCAAGGATCATTCAAGACCTGCCGTTCAAACCATCAAGAAGTCAGCCGGTTCAGAGAGATTCGACATCAACCATAACCGACACCTTGATTGTCCTAGCAGCGATAGCAGTCTTGGCTTCAATCATAGTCTTCAGCAGGCGCAGAAAGAAGAAGCACCCGCGGACCCGCAAGTGAACTAGTACCCAACCTGAGCTGATGCCGGGCTGCAAAAAAGAGCACCCACGACAGCCCCCCTATGTCTTCAGGCGCAGGATTCATACTAGTTATAATATTGATCGCACAATGTTATCTATTTCGTACGAATACTCACTCTGTTTGTTGCTCGGAGGCTGGTCTGAGGTTTGACTTCAGGTATCTACAGGTCTAGGCTGAGCGGTGAGGCAGCCGAATCGGCTGCAAAGTTCATGTCATCTGTGAAAGATGATGAGAAAATACTGCAAGAGGACGTCCTAGGTACAATAGCACACGAAGTAATGCTGTACGAACAGAAGATAATATCACACAGGGATGCAAAAGAGATCCTGAAAGCTCTTCAGGAACTCTTGGCACTCTGGACAGAGGGGAAGGTTAAGCTTGACCCAAAATTTGAGGACGTTCATGAATTCATCGAAGACTACGTCATAAAGGAAGCTGGCCTCGAGGTCGGAGGGAAACTTCACACAGGGAGGTCAAGAAACGATCAAGTCACCCTTGATCAGAGGATGGCGATGAGAAAGGGTTTGAATGAAGTAAGCCTGAAAATGCTTGATCTAGTCGAGGTTCTGCTGGAAGCAGCCTCTAGAAACTCTGAGAGCGTGATGGTAGGATACACGCACACTCAACATGCGCAAACAACATCCTTTGGACACTATTTAATGGCCTATGTTGATGCCCTCTATAGAGACTATGATCGCATACGACAAAGCTATGACAGGATCAACAGGTCACCCCTAGGTGCATGCGCGCTTGCAGGTTCTAGCTTTCCCTTGGACCGAAACCGAACGGCTGAGCTCTTGGGTTTCAACGGTCTTGTGGAGAACTCAGCCGACGCGGCAAGCACGCGAGACTTTGCTTTGGAATCCGTCGCATGTCTGTCCATCCTTATGGCGCAGCTGAGTAGAATCTCGGAGGACTTGATCCTCTGGTCAAGCAGCGAATTCGGCTACCTCGAGATAGACGACTCCTACGCATCAACCTCAAGCGTGATGCCGCAGAAGAAGAATCCCTGCACTCTTGAGTTGATCAGAGGCAAAACTGGCACAGTCTACGGAGAACTACTAAGCCTTCTAACGACACTCAAAGGTTTGATGACAGGATACAATCGAGACCTTCAAGAGATGAAGAAGCCGCTGTGGACAAGTATGGAGACGACAAAGGATTGCCTCGATGTGCTTGCGGGCGTGATAAAGTCGTTGAAGGTCAACAAGGAACGGATGTTTGATTCAGCCTCCAGAAGTTACGCCTCAGCCATAGACCTAGCCGAGGAGCTCACGCGGAAAGGCGCGTCTTTCAGGCAGGCTCACCAGATCGTAGGGGCCATCGTCAAGGAGAGCATGGAATCAAACAGACTTCTGAAAGAAATCTCGACAGACGTCATAGAAAAGCACTCGCAAAAGGTTCTTGGAAGAAAAATAACCATGACACGAGATGAGTTGAGGAGAGTTCTTGAGCCGACATCCTCATTGAGATCCCGACGGACGGCTGGAAGCCCAAATCCAGATGATGTCAAGAGAACGATCATGGATAGAAAGAGCAAGCTCAATGAAGCAAAGGCATCACTTCAGGCGGAAATCCAAAGACTAGAGAAGACATTTGAAGATCTCCTTGGAATAGTCAAGTCAATCATTGGATAGAGAACTTGTCACAAGATACGGCCAGCACCATGTTTCTTGCGAAGGACCTGCTATGGGTCGCAAGTTGCTACTCTCTGAAGGTGACTGCCTTGAGTTCCGATTATGAATTCTGGCGCTGATCAAGTAATCTTCTAGACGGCCTGCAGGGTGGCTGCTTTCTCATTCAGTTCTTTGAAGAGGACTGAGGACAAGTACCGCTCTCCAGTGTCAGGAAGTATCGTGACCACAAGTTTGTTCTTGTTCTCTGAACGTTTCGCCACCTGGAGCGCGGCGAATACTGCTGCTCCGCTCGATATTCCGCATAGAATCCCCTCCTCCCTGACCAGTCGCCTAGCCATGTCGACAGCCTCCTCATTACTGACCTGTACTATTTCATCTATCAGATCGAGGCGCAGGACATCTGGGATGAATCCGGCTCCTATTCCTTGGATCTTGTGAGGTCCGGGTTTTCCTCCTGAGAGAACAGGTGAACCGAATGGTTCAACAGCAACCGCTTTGAAGCTGGGTTTTCTAGGTTTTATCACTTCGGCAATTCCAGTTATTGTTCCACCGGTTCCGACGCCGCCAATAATAATGTCAACTTCACCGCCAGTATCTTCCCATATCTCGAGGGCTGTCGTTTGCCTGTGAATCTTGGGGTTTGCAGGGTTCTTGAATTGCTGTGGTATGAAAGAGTTGGGGGTGATCATGGCCAATTCCTCCGCCTTCTCAACTGCCCCCCTCATACCCTTGGCTCCAGGTGTTAAGACGAGTTCGGCTCCATAGGCCATCAGCAGGGTTCTTCTTTCCAGACTCATAGTATCAGGCATAGTCAGGATCAGCCTGTAGCCTTTCACGGCTGCAACCATAGCCAGTCCTATGCCTGTATTCCCGCTTGTTGGTTCTATTATCACTGAGCCAGGTTTGAGCAGTCTCTGTCTTTCAGCCTCAGCTGTCATGCTCAGGCAGATTCTGTCCTTCACACTTCCACCTGGGTTTCGAGCTTCGATCTTGACAAGGACTGTGGCGTCGATATCCCTGGTTATCTTGTTCAGTTTGACTAGTGGGGTCATGCCTATAGTCTCAAGGATGTCTGCGTAAACTCTCTTCACCGTCAACTATCTCCAGAAGTTCCTGTTGGGTGTTCTACACGTTTCTAGATCCGCTAGACTCGTTTGTCAGCATATCATTTTTGCGCCGCATTTGCGGCATTTCTTTTTATGTGGAATGTTTATGGCGCCGCACTCGGTGCAACGTCTGAAGAACCGCTCACGTCTTAGGACTCTTCCACAACTTATGCAGTTCTTCTGATCGGGCGGGTTTTCCATTCGACATTGTGGGCATATCAAGTATCTCAGACCTGAAACTGGTGAGTGAGTCCGTATCTGTCTGTGCATAGAAACATAGCAAACTCGAATTTGAAGTTTTGGACCATCATGTCGTGAATCATATTATGATGATAAATTTCGGCAGACCACAGAAGGAATCTGACATAGGTTGCCAAGGGAGTTCCAGAACAGGTGTCAATCGTTTGACGCGATTCCTCGTGAGATCTCTCCGAGATAACGGGTAACGGATCTGGGCGAGTCAATTCAGGTTGTTCGCGGCACCTCGGAAATCCATGAAGAAATCTATATACAAAGAATCTGACTGAGAGCCACAATTCCCTAAACATAAAACCCAATGAATGACATGAGAGAAGCTTTCTTGTGTCGTATCCAGGCCACTTTGAGTAACAATTGATTAATACTTGGGGCAGTCATATAGAAGAAGGGAGTCTCGATGACTCGGATGAACGGTTGCCTCTACATCAGGGCTCTTCTCATTATTGGCATTCTGGTATTTTCATTCATTCATCCACTCAGTGTGCATGCACAGCAAGGCACCGTAATAACAATAAAAACTATAACGCCGACTGTTGCGCTGCCAGGTCAAACCATGACTGTAAAGATCAACATCACTGTTACAGGTGGAGGCGGTGGGGGTGGAGGCCCGATTGACACCATACTGGCGATTGATAGAACTGGAAGTATGTTCGGCCAGAAGTTTGAGGATGCAAAAGATGCCGCGCAGATCTTCATTGGCGAGCAAAAGGATCAGGACAGGTCCGAAATAGTTTCCTTCGGCGAGGTAGCCACCGTAGAGATGAATTTCACATACACTGACTCTGCTGGGAAAGCTGCACTTAACCTAGCGATAGATCAGATAATCTCCCCTTATGGTTTTACGAACCTTTATGGTGCGTTAGAGAGGTGCGTCAGTGAGCTCACCAAAGGAAGAATGGATGCGAAACGAGCGATAATTCTAATGACAGACGGAAGGCCGACTGTTGGGGTAACAGCAACCTCAATGTTTACCAACCTAGCTGCGTACGCCGCATCTACAGGTGCAGTGGTTTACACGATCGGGCTCGGTGATCCGGGCATAGTTACGGATCCAGTCAATGCAACCCTGCTGCAGGAGATTGCGACAGCCGGCAATGGTAAATACTATTTCGCTCCAACAAGCGATGAGCTTGATGATATCTACATCCAGATATCAGGTGAGTTGCATGGACCACCTGCAACGAACGTCCGTGTAACAGAGAATCTGCCTACATCACTGGTAACGTACAACAACGATGCCACGCAGACTCCGACCTCAATATCCGGTGGGGCCCTCTTCTGGCAGATTCCGCTAATAGCGGCTGACACCTCTTGGGTTGTCACCTTCACTGTCACGGCACAGAAACGTGTGACAGCAGTGCAAGGTGTCAGTCCAACAACCATAATATACGACAGGGCAGGATCCGTAGATATCCGGATAGATCTTCCACCAGGTTTTGCGATTAGAGAAGTCGCCACGATCTCCATGTCATCATCAGCCACGACTATCACGGTGGGGAGTGTCCTGAGCTGTAACGCGACGGTCGCAAACTATGGAACAATGCCTGAAACCTTCACTGTCGGCATGTTTGCCAACACAACGAGGATTACAACGACCTCGGTAAGCCTCGCCAACAGAAGCACGACCATGATTAATTTCAAATGGAACACCACGGGCACCGCACCCGGGCGATACAACATCTCCATAACAGTAGATCCCGACAGAGCAATAGTCGGTGACGATCCATCTAACAACACGAAGTCAGCTATGTTGAATATAGGGCCGAAGTATGAGACCAACATACTGCCGCTGATAATACTGATCATGATGCCTTTCGCGATAATACCCATAGTGGCAGCAGCACTCCTAGGAAGACGGAGAGGATACTTTTCAGGACGCTCCTACGCAAGAGCTGCAGGAACTCGCGGCTCAAAAAGTCTGGTATGCCCAAGATGTCATGGGCCGCTCACCTACTACGCAAACTATCAGAAATGGTACTGTGGGTACTGCAGAAGATACGTCTAGGGGATCGTGACTGCAAGATCACACAGATAAAAGGTCCTTCTTTGCCTTCTGTGTAGCCGCCTCATGGATCTCCCTAAATGGCTTACCAAGCTTTAGAGATAGATCACGAATGTCCTCATACTCAGGCTTCACGTTCACAATCTTGCCTTGATGATCTCTTGCCACCTTCACGTTAACCTCGGCCCTTACTCCAGAGATGGTAAGGTCGATCTTTCTGTTTTCGCGATCTAGGATCTTGCGGTGGCAGGGATGTACTCTTACGCCCAGTGTTCCTGTCTCTGAGGTTAGTATCTCTGTTAAGAGGTCGATGTCTTTGTTTGAGGATACGACGCTGATGATCCAGCCGGGACGGGATTTCTTCTCGAAGATCGGTATGATCGATACATCTTTGGCTCCAGCTGCGAAAAGCCTCTCTATCGTATAACCGATCGTTTCACCTGTGGCATCATCAAGATTTGTCTCAAGAAGAACTACTCTCTCTTGATAGCTGTCGAGTTCTGATGCCTTGCCTATGATTACCCTGAGAATGTTTGGAACCGTATCAAAGTCCTTCTCGCCCGCGCCGTATCCAATAGTTTCAGGGCTCATGGATGGCAGGTATTTCAGGCTCCCTTCGGCTAGGCTCGTAAGGATCGAGACCCCGGTAGGGGTGGAGAGTTCGAGATCGAGGGGGCCTCCTATGATTGAGAATTTTCGTTCAGTCAGAATCTGAAGGGTTGCAGGAGCAGGTGAAGCTACCGTTCCATGTGAGAAACGGAATAAGCCGCCTCCAACAGCAACAGGCGTAGAATAGATCTTCGTATCCCGGAATACTCCCAGATCGTCCAATGCCGTGGCTGCACCGATTATGTCTGCAGCAGTATCCACTGAGCCAGCCTCATGGAGAACTACTCCATCAACGTTCTTCCCGTGAAGTTTAGCCTCAGTCTCTACCAGAGTTCTTATTGATCTTGCCGCGAAGTCTTGCGCTTCCGGCGAGAGTCTCAGGGCCTTGGCTGAATCGGATACAGCGTTAATGAGTTCAGTGCCTGATCGGTGTTCCTCAGTTTCATATGGTGTAATTTTGACCTGTTTGGCTCTAAACCCTCTTTTGATGGTTTCGGAGATATTCACATCAATCCTGTCACAATCCCTGATGTGCCCACTCACGCTTCGAATGGCATTCACAACCTTATCTGGACTTGCACCCAAGTCAAGTAGCGCCGCAACTATCATGTCGCCTGATATGCCAGCAAGCTGGCAGTCAATTATCATGATTCTTCTCTCAATATTGGGGTTCATCAGAGTCACAGCCAATGAATGGTTAGCTTCAGCGAACTACTAGAATATGCTGGGGAGATGCTTCAACATAAGTCGAATACAAAGCCTTATTTGTTTTTGTCAAGGCAGAGGCTACGGATAAGACATGGACCTTATAGGGGAATTCAGAAAAGCCATCGAGATCCTAAGATCTAACTTGATACTCTTTCTTCCAGCGCTCATAATGTTCTATCTGATCCCTGTGGCGCTGCTGGTTGCCTCTGTCTACACCTTCACACCAATAATAATGATCGCGTTGAAGAGCGCGTCTCCCCTTCAAGCTCTATTCCAAGGATCTCTCATCGGGCTTGGCATAATCATCGTACTTGCAGCGTTGGCTTACGTCTATGTGACTTCAGGATCAGCTAATATGTACAAACAGGCAGTCCTCAAAGGAACAACCTCTATGAGTGATTTCTGGGAGGGTTGCCAGAAGTACTTCGGCAAGATCCTGTCGGGGTTCATACTGTTTGCAGTGGTCTACGGCATCATACTACTGGTAGGGTTGATTCTAACCCTAGCAATGATTCTTCCGATCATCCCGAAGGTTGCCGCTCCAAGAGCTACGCCCGATCTTCCCCTCAGGATTAGTGAATCTGAGAGATTATCGGGATTCGCTGCTTGGATGATCGAATTGTCCAAGATGGTTTCCGATACGGTTGGACTTTGGCTGTTACTTCTTACAATCTCCGGATTCATATTCATGTTTACACTCTTCTGGATTCAAGCTCTGGTAGTCGATGAACTGGGAACGATCAAGGCAGTCGGCACCAGCATCACTTTCGTAAGAGGGAACCTGAAGACAACGTTTGGAATAGCCTCCTTGTGGATCATTGCTCAGGGCTTCACCAATGCCATATTTCCCGGAGGAGGCATGGGCGGCGGAGGCCCGGGCTATGGTTACGGATTTGGGTTTCCTCCACCACTCCAAGCGATCTTCCAACTGCTCATAGCAACAGTCTTCACATTACTACTCTACACAGTGTACGCCAGCAGAACCGGAAAGATCACCTGATCATCTGAGATTCGAAACCACAACGGTGAGTCAGTCAGAGGTCGACAAGAACGGAAAAGGGATTCAAGAGCTATGTGCGGATTAGCTTGTTGTACGCATCTGGAGCAGCATGTTCAGGAATTTTGACCTAGCTCTATTCTGGTCCGTGTTCGATCAGTCCGCGGAGAGGCTCGTGCCTCCTAAACCAGAAGGCCTGTAATGAACATAACCTCTGATGATATCTGAGAATTCGGATGTTCCGGCATCTAGTCATGCTTTAATGAGGAGGGTACCATGATCAAGGGGGGGTTGTTATGAAATCATCAAGTTGGATAATCATACTATGCTTTGTCATTACCTCCGTCGCATTCATTTTTCCAAGTCTAGTTCGCTTGCTTGTTTTCTCTCCGCAAGACCTCTTCCATCTGCGATTATGGACGCTTATGACTGCGCTATTTCTTCATTCAGGTGCAACTCATCTTTTGGGCAATATGCTATTTCTCTTCGTGCTAGGTAGAACGCTGGAGCGTGTTGCAGGTGCAACTCGTTTTCTTGAAGTTTTCTTCGCAGGAGGGATATTATCATTCATCCTTAGCATCCCATTCTACAGGTTTGACGTGACTATGACTGGTGCTTCTGCGGCAATCTTCTCACTCGCCTCCGCTGTCATGCTAATCTCACCGATGTCCTTTTCAATAATTTTTCTTGCCCCGGTAGGCGCTGTATCCCTGTTGTATTTCTTGTATAACGTGGCAGCTGTCTATTATGGCCTAACAGGAAATATAGCGTACATATCTCATATCATCGGGTTCGCTCTTGGGATACCTTTCGGCATATGCTGGAGCAAGGCTTGGAAGAGAAACCTTGGAATTTCAATAGTCTTACTCATCATCTACATAATAGTCATTCAGCTCATTTCTGAACTGGTCGGAATCCGAGTGCTCTAGTCCGTTCCAGAGATTTCCTCATCAGCACCGGGAGACTCCAGATCATTTCACAGATTGAAACAGCAGGAAGGAGACTCGCATGTCATGCCACCTATGCGTCCGAGGACTGTGAAGACGATGGGCCAAGCTGACTCATCGATATCTTCTACTATCGATCACAATGCTCGGTGTAGGCCGGATCAGATCGTTATGAAATAGGACAGAATAAACTGGAACAAGCCGAATATCACGATTATGATCCCGACGAACTTCGCGAGTTTGCCCCCGAAAAATACGACTATTCCCAAGAGTATCAAGATTATGGGATTCGCATTGATCAATAGAATGTAGATTTTCTTGAGGATTGACGACAGATCTAACGGAGAGATCTGGTACATCAGTGCAACATGTGTCCTCTCAGTTGCCTTCCCTATTATTGCAGACAAAAAGAGAGTGAGATCTATTCCCATGGCGTTCGCCCCTAGCCTACAGGTGCCTCCTGCAGCATATTGCGTAGACTCTCCAGAATTGACTCGTGCTTCACTTACGCCGTAATGTCAAGGCAGAGAACAGAAGTGGGGCTATCGTCGTCAGTAACGTTTCGAGTGCTAAAGAGCAATCTAGCAATCCCTTTTCAACATTCGCTCGCCAAAAGGATTGATAAGAACGTAGACCTAGCACACTCGGTATGCTGGCTGCTGGCAGAGATACGCCAGAGGTGGCGGCTGGTAAATGGTCTCTTGCGGAGGCGGAAGGCATGTTACGGCTCGTGGGGGTGGCTGGTAGAGATACTGTACTGGCGGAGGCTGACTGACTACTCTCTGCGGAAGTTGCGGGACTAGCATTTCCATTGGGGGTGGCTGATAGTAGACCTCGGGGGATTGTGGGACGATGCATTCTCGAGGTGGAGGTTGATAGCAGCTTAGTTGTGGTGGCTGAGCGACTGCAACATAAGCTGGCGGCGACGGAACGAGACATGGCTGAGGCGGTGGCAGATATGCAAATCTCTCCGCTGGCTTAGGCACGAAATAGTATGACATCTCGT
>Ga0172364_10002420_pt1 | contig 14843 bp, 15 predicted proteins | sample LakKivSesite10cm_FD_114545 | JGI IMG/M metagenome (GOLD analysis project Ga0172364, IMG submission 114545) | Sediment microbial communities from Lake Kivu, Rwanda - Sediment site 10cm | ecosystem: Environmental > Aquatic > Freshwater > Lake > Sediment | place: Rwanda: Western Province, Lake... | reverse complement strand
GTAGCGAATTTAGTAGGTCTTACACCCCCTTCTTTTCGCGCAAGCGCGCAAAAGGAGGGGGTAAAGGCCATCCTCTTTTTCCCTTCGGGCAAAAAGAGGAGGTCCCCATCTTTTGCCCGTCGAAGACGGGAAAAGGTGGGGATTTTGTTGCTAAATTTTCTTCGCCTTCGGCTCGAAAATTTAGACAAAACGCTTTACTTTCTCAATAATTTTTTCCGGAGTAAAATGAGCTTTTATTAAATAATCAACAGCTCCTAACTTCAATCCTTTTTGAATCTCTTGGATTTGGCCAAGATTAGAAATAATAATTACAGGGATAGAAGATGTTTCAGGATCTGCTTTAATCTGAGATAAAACTGTATAGCCATCTGTTCCTGGTAAAATCAAATCAAGTAAAATTAAATTAGGTTTTTCTTCTTTGGCTTTTTTAAAACCTTCTTGACCATCTACAGCTTCTAAAACTTCAAATTTTTCTTTTTTAAGTTTTTTAACAATTAATTCCTTTAAATAACGGTCATCTTCTATTATTAAAATTTTCTTGGGCATATCACTTATTTGTAGTAATTAAGTTATTGGGAGGGTGAAATAGAAAGTCGAACCCTTTCCTTCTTCAGATTCGAACCAAATTTTACCTTCGTGGGCTTCAATAACATTTTTTGTAACAAATAATCCTAAACCTGATCCTACTGTTTCTTTCTTCATTGCTAAAACTCCTCGAAAAAATTTACTAAATATCCTATCCTGGTCATCTTTCAAAATTCCAATTCCAGTATCTTTAATTGAAAATAATATTTGATTTTTTGTCTTATCATATTTTAATAAAATTGTCACCTTCCCTCCAGGATTGTTATATATTATTGCGTTTTCAATTAAATTTTGAATACAAAATGAAATTTTTTCTCTATCTATTTTTACTTCTGGAATATCTTCCTCAATTGAAAATTCGATTTTAATTTTTTGTTTTTGGGCGATTCTTTCTAAAAGATCTATCACTTTTTCTGTAATTTCAACAATATTCTCTTTAGTGGATTTGTAAAGGAATCTTCCTTCTTCAATTCTTGTTATGTCTAAAAGTTCGCCAATTAAAGTAATCATTCTTTCATTAGTAAAATATGTCTTTTCTAAAATATCTTTTTGTTCTTCTGTAATTTTGCCAAAATCTCCTTCTAAAATCATATTAAGACCCCATTTAATTCCACTTAAGGGTGTTCTTAACTGATGAGCGGCTAAAGAAACAAAGTCGCTTTTCATTTTTTCCACAGTTTTTTCACGGGTAATATTATGTAAAATCACTAATGTTTCATTTTCTTTCTTCGGTCTTTCTATGGTAACTCTAGATATTTCCAAAATTAAGTTTTTTTTAAGAGTTAGTTCCTTTCTAAAAATTTCTTTGTCTTCTTTTATTAAAAGTCTTACCAAGGAGGGGAAATTAGAAAAATTACCAAGTTCTGAAAGCGATTTCCCAATTACTTTTTTAGCTTTAATCTCTAAAAAAATTTCAGCTTGAGGATTAATTAAAGAAAGTTTATTTTCTTTATCAAAAACTAAAAGACCGTCAGTAAAATTACTAATAACGGCTAAAGTTTTATTCTTTTCTTCTTCGGTTTTTTTCTGAGCTTCTTGAACATCTTCTAATATATTCATTAAGGCTCTCCTTGAGTCTTCTAATTCTTTAGTTCTTTTTTTAACTTGTTCATCAAGAGTTTTTGAAAGTTCTTTTAATTTTTTCGTTTTGGCTACGAGTTCTGCCTTAAGTTCTTTTAACTCTTTTGTCATCTTATTTTAGGAAGATTTATTCTTTAGTTTCTCTTCTAATTTTTTAATTTTCTTTTTTAGTTCTACTATTTCCAGTTCTCTGCCAACTGTTAATTTTTGAAATTTCTCTAATTCTTCAATCTTTTCTTGAAGTTTTTTAGTTCTTGATTTTACTTTTTCTTCTAAAGTTCCTGTTAATTCCTCAAGTTCTTTAGTCCTGGCTTTTACTTTTATTTCCAAAATATTTTTAGCTTCTTGAAGTTCTTGTTGAGATTTTCTCAAATCTTTTACCATCTGATTAAAACCCTCTATTAATTCTCCTATTTCATCTTCAGATTTTTTTCTTAGCTCAATCTCTAAATTTCCTTTAGAAACTTCTCTTGCCCCTTTTAAAAGTTCGCGAATAGGTCTTGTTAAACTCCGAGTACCTAAAAGACAAATTATGGATGTTAAAAAAATTACCAAAAGAAGTAATAGAGTTGCTTGAACCCTGATATTTTTTTGAGTCAAAAATAATTCTTTCTCAACTTCAATATTCCCTCGAGGAAGATATTCTTGAATAACACCACTATCAATAATCTTTTGGTAAGTAGAGGCAGTCAAGAAAAAAGAGGCAACAGCTGGAATAATAGAAACTAGTAAAAGAATTAATAATAATTTAATAAAGATACTAATTCTTATTCCTTCTTTTTTCTCAGAAATTTCTTTGTCTTTTAATAAAGGCATTTTAAAAAATAATTTAAGGAAAAATTAACCTTTGTTGAGAAACAGAAACAGGATTTTTCAGAGAATAAATCTCTGGTAACTTTTTTATCAAACTGTAAAATTCGTACTTTTCAAAAATTTCAGCAATTTTCTTTTTATCAAAATTTTTCCATTGGCAAATCTCTAATTTAAAATCTATCGGGACATCGTCTTTAGTTAAAACCAAAGATTGACTAAAAAAAGCTTGTTCTTTGTATTTTAACAGAAGCTCTCGTAATTTCTGGTTTAAATTTTTAGCTTTCTCAGAATTTTCTTGAAGGTTTTTGTATAAATTCTCAAGGTTCCCAAATTGTAAAAGAAGTTTTGCGGCTGTTTTTTTGCCAATTCCAGTTACTCCCGGGATATTATCAGAAGGATCGCCGCAAAGAGCTTTAAAATCTACTATTTGAGCAGGTTCAATTCCAAAACGGGAAAAAATCTCTTTCTTATCATAAATTATAGTTTTTTTTATGCCTTTTTGCAAAGTATAAACTTTTGTATTATTTGAGACCAATTGAAGGTTATCTAAATCCCCGCTTAAAATATAAATTTCTAAAACAGGATAAATTTGTCTTTTTTTTGCCTTTTTAGTAATAGTAGCAATCAGATCATCAGCTTCGAAACCTTGTTTTTCAAAAATCGGGATATTAAAAAGTTTCAAAATCTCTTTTGTTTTTGGAATTTGTTCTGATAATTCTTTTGGGAGTTTGGGCCTTTTAGCTTTATAATCCTTAAATTTTTTATGTCTAAAAGTAGGACCAGGAATATCAAAGCAAGCTGCAATAAAATTAGGTTTTATTTCTTTTATTACTTTAAACAAGGTTAACAAAGAACCATAAATAGCCCCTGTTTGTTCATTTTTTTTAGTAATTAAAGGAGGTAAAGCATGATAGGAGCGATGAATTATAGAATTGCTATCAATAATAAGAAGAATTTTTCTATCATTGGTCATACTTTTATTTTAACATATTATAGAAATCCTTTATAATTTTTCTTGTGTTCTTATCTAGAAATTTAAATTTAATCAAAAACATATCTTTGGGCATAATTTTCTTAATATGTTCTACCCATTCGATAACAACAATATTTTCAGGATTAGAAATAATTTCTTTAAATCCTAAATTTAAAATTTCTTTTGGTTCTTTAATCCTATAACAATCGATATGGTAGAAAACTTTAAACCTTCCACCTTGAACTTTAAACTTTTTCATAATGACAAAAGTGGGACTGAGAATTTTTTCTTTGATACCTAGACCTTTAGCGAATCCTTGTAAAAAGGTAGTTTTGCCACCACCAAGATCACCTTCTAAGCCAATAATGAAGGCTTTATTTGAGGGCTGAATTTTTAAAATCTTTTTGGCTAAGATTCCACCCAATTTTTTTGTTTGAGAGACACTATAAGTAATATATTCTTTTTTCATAAATTGACTTTAAAACAAAATTAAGCTAATTTGAGATAATAGACTTGCTCCAAAAATTCGAGGCGTCAGCCGAAAAATTTTTGGCAAGCAAGGCTTTACCCCCTCCTTTTGCGCGCTTGCGCGAAAAGAAGGGGGTGTAAGAACTTGTAACGCTCCTTCGTCGCTAACAATTTCTAACATGAACAATTATAAAGAAGCGGAAAAAACTATAAAGAAATCTCAAAATATTTGGATTTTTCCTTCTGAAAATCTACCAGATTCTATCCCGGCTTCTTTAGCTCTCTTTTATACTTTAAAGAAACTTTCTAAAAATGTAAACTTATTTTTAGAAAATTTTCCTAAAAAAATCGAATTTTTAGTACCATCTTTAGATTTTATCGACTATCCCAGTGAATTTATTATCTCTATTAAAAACTCTGATGAAGACATTTCTCAACTCTATTACGAGAAAAATGAAAATGATTTAAAACTCTTTTTTAAGCTTAAAAGGGGTATCATTAAGAAAAAAAATATCTCTTTTGATTGGACTTGGAAGAAACCTGATTTAATAGTTACTATTGGAATAAAAAAATTAAACGAAATTGGGAAACTCCCAGAAAAAATTCAAAAAGTTCCTATTTTAAATATTGATACTCAAAATGGGAATAAAATGTTTGGAAATATTAACTTAATTGACCAAAATTCAACCATAACTGAAATTACAACCCAGGTTATTAAATCAATAGACGAGAATTTATTTGAGGAAAATATTAGTACCTGTCTTTTGACAGGTTTAATTTTAATTTCAGACAATTTTTCAAAGCCGGAAAATCTGCCACAAGTTTTTGAAAGAGCGGCCTTTTTAATGAAAAAAGGAGGCTCTTGGCAAAAAGTAAAGGGTTTGTCTAAATTTTCGAGCTGAAAGCGAAGAAAATTTAGGAACAAAGACTTTACCCCCTCTTTTCGATCGAAAAGAGGGGGTGTAAGAATCTGTAACCCCCTGTTAAATTCGCTTCGCGACTATTTAACAGGGGTAACATCTTCTAACATGAAAGAAACAATTACAGGTGTTGTAGAAATTAGACCGCAAACGCTTCAGAGGTTGGAAAGAGAAATAAAAGACATTCCAGATTTTAGAAAAAATATTAAAAATTTCTTAGAGAAAAGTACCACAGAACTGTTGGAGATTATTTTGGGAGGAGCAATAAATCTTAATTGTTCTGACATCCATATCGAACCTTTTGAGGTTAAGGCAAAATTAAGAACGAGAATTGATGGAATTTTACAAGATGTTTTATTTATTGAAGAAAAAATCTATCGAGCTTTACTTTCAAGAATAAAACTTATTTCAGGCCTTAAATTAAATATTACCAAATCGCCTCAAGATGGAAGATTTTCTATTCTAACACCTCAAGAGATTGAAGTTAGAACTTCAACCTTACCAGCGGAACGCGGAGAATCAATAGTTTTAAGAATTTTAAATCCAAAATCTTTAATTGAATTAGAAAAACTAGGATTAAGAGAAGATTTATTGTCAATTTTCGAAAGAGAGATAAAAAGACCCAATGGGATGATAATTGTTACTGGTCCTACTGGTTCTGGAAAAACAACGACTTTATATGCTTTTTTAAAAAAAATTCAAAATCCAGAAATTAAAATTATCACAATAGAAGACCCAATTGAATATCATTTAGAAGGAGTTTCTCAAACCCAAGTAAATCCTGAGGAAAATTATGATTTTGCTAATGGACTTCAATCAATAATGCGTCAAGACCCTGATGTGATTTTGGTTGGAGAGATTAGAGATATCGATACGACAAAAATTGCTCTCCAAGCAGCCCTCACCGGACACTTGGTTTTATCAACTTTACATACAAATGATGCTCCGGGTACTATTCCAAGATTAATTGACCTGGGAGCCGACCCAGCTACAGTGGCAGCAGCTATTAATTTTGTCGTTGCCCAAAGATTGTTGAGAAGAATTTGTCAGAAGTGCGCAAAATTTGAGAAAATTTCTCAAAAAGAAATCGAAGATTTTAAAAAAGTTTTTGAGGTCTTTCCAAAAACTGTTAAAATTCCTCCAATTACAAAAAATTTAAAAATTCCAAAAGCCAAGGGGTGCAAGTTCTGCAATTTTACAGGCTTTAGAGGAAGAAAAGGAGTTTTTGAGGCTTTTTTAATTGATGAGAAAATTCAAAAATTAATTTTAAAAAAGGCTCCTATTTTTGAATTAAAAAATCAGGCGATTCAAAATGGAATGGTGACTATGCAACAATCTGCTTTAATTGATGTAATTTCAGGAATTACAACCTTAGAAGAAGTGGAAAGAGTAGTTAGTTAAAAAAAGTAGTTCAAAAGCTGGAGGCAAAATCCTTGAAGCTATGCTACAGGTCAAAATTTCTTCGAGGAATAATCGCGTTTTCACCCAATTATCCATTAACTAAAAGAAACTTCTTACCTCCAGCTTTTGAGCTACTTTGTAATTATGTTATCAAAGATAAATAATTACTTCACTCGAAATTATATCACTTTTTAAAATTTATGTCAAGAGTATTTAGTATTTTATCAAAAAGAGATAAGGTTCTCGATTCAGCTTTAAGACCAAACACTTGGGACGATTTTGTTGGACAAGAAAAAATAAAAAGAAGCATTAAAATAATCATTGAAGCAGCTAAAACAAGAAATCAATCACCAGACCATATGCTTTTTTATGGAAATAGCGGCTTAGGAAAGACCACTCTATCTTATCTGATATCCAAGGAAATAGGTTCTGATATCCAAATAACTTCCGGGCCAGCTGTTGAGAAAGCCGGAGATTTAGCTGCTATCTTGACTAATCTAGAAGAAGGGGGAATTCTCTTCATTGATGAAATACATAGATTAAATAAAGTTATTGAGGAGTATTTGTATCCAGCAATGGAAGATTTTAAACTGCATTTAATTTTAGGAAAAGGACCAATGGCAAGAACTACAGAATTAAACCTTCCTTATTTCACTTTAATTGGGGCGACAACTAAAATTGGCCTAATGTCTTCCCCTTTAAGAAATCGCTTTGGGGCAACTTTTCAGTTAGATTTTTATAATACCCAAGATATTGAGAAAATTCTCGAAAGATCAGCTAAAATTTTAGAAGTTGAAATTGAACCGAAAGCAATAAAAATTATAGCTTCCTCGGCTAGGTTTACTCCTCGAATAGCTAACAGATTATTAAAAAGAGTAAGAGATTTTTCTCAAGTTGAAGGAGAAAAAATTATTACTGAAAAGACCGCAAAAAAAGCTTTGAAATTTTTAGAAATAGATGAAATAGGATTAGAATCTGGAGATAGAAAAATTCTAAAAGCAATTATCGAAAAATTTAACGGAGGGCCGGTCGGCCTTCAAGCAATTGCTGCTGCTAGCGGTGAAGAAAGTGAAACAATTTTGGATATATATGAACCATATTTAATGAAATTAGGTTTTATTGAAAGAACCCCGAAAGGAAGAATAGCTACATCATTAGCTTTAAAACATCTAAAATTCAAAAATAGTCAGAGATTTTTCTAATATATAAATAATTTATGTCAGGCCATTCTCATTTTAAGACGGTCTTGCGTCGTAAAACCGCAGAAGATCAAAAACGGGGAAAGATTTTTTCGAAACTCTCACGGCTAATTTCAGTTGCGGCGCGAGAAAAAGGACCTGAGCCAGAAACAAATCCAAAATTGAGATTAGCTATAGAGGAAGCGCGTTCTTATAATATGCCCAGGGAAAATATTGAACGAGCTATTGAACGTGGAGTCGGCAAACTCGAAGAGGCTAATCTTGAAGAAGTTTTGTTTGAAGCTTATGGTCCGGGGGGAATAGCAATTATTATTGAAGGAATTACAGATAATAAAAATCGAGCCCTGGGAGAGATAAAACAGATATTAACAAAATATAAAGGAAAATTAGTTAGCTCAGGAGGAATAAAATGGCTTTTTGAGAGAAAAGGGACGATAACAATAAACAATGAGCAAAAAATGATGAACAAAGAAGATTTAGAATTAATAGCTATTGAAAGTGGGGCTGAAGACATCTACTGGCATGATGATATTTTAGATGTTTACACTAAACCAGAGGAATTGGAAAAAGTGAAAAAGAATTTGGAAGAAAAAGGAATCAAAATCAATGAAACTTCATTAGATTGGGTGCCCAAAGAAATGGTCGAAATAAGCGAAGATGATAAGAAAATCTGTCAAAAACTTTTTGAAGCTTTGGATGAAAATGATGCTGTCCAAGATATTTATTCTAATATAAAATAACTATGATAATTCTAGGTATAGATCCTGGCACAGCCCGTCTGGGTTATGGTGTCATCAGAAAAACCAAAAGTAAAAAAAATAAACTTAAAGCTATTGATTATGGCTGTATTGAAACTAGTTCGGACCTTTCAGATGGGGAACGTTTAAAAAAAATAAATAATGAACTCAATAAATTAATTAAAAAACAGAAACCTAATGTTTTGGCAGTAGAGAATGTGTATTTTTTTAAAAATTTAAAAACAGCAATTACAGTAAGTCAGGCAAAGGGAATAATTTTATTAGCGGCTGCTAAAAAGAAAATTCCGGTATATGAGTTTTCCCCTTTGGAGGTAAAAACAGTAGTCTCGGGTTATGGCAGGGCAAGCAAGAAACAAATTCAAAGGATGGTAAAATATTTATTAGATATCAAAAAAACATTTAAATCAGACGATGAAGCAGATGCTTTAGGGATTGCTATTTGTGGGTCTTTAAAAATTAAGAGAAGATAAAAAAAAAGAGTTGTGACAAAAAAATTTATTTATTCGTTTAAACAAGAATCGGGTTTTAAATGGTTAAAAAAGCAGAGAAAAAAAATATTAAAAACCTTTTTTGGAGGGGTTCTTTTTTTAATTTTAATCGTATTTCTTTTATTTTTTTATTATGGGAAAGATCTTCCTCGACCAGAAAAATTTACAGAAAGAAAACTTTCTCAATCAACAAAAATTTATGACAGAGAAGGCAAAACTTTGCTCTATGAAATTTTTAAAGAGGAAAAGCGAGAGTATGTTTCTTTAGATTTAATCCCAGAACATCTTAAATGGGCTACAATTGTAGCTGAAGACGCAACCTTTTATCAACATTTAGGTTTAAACTTTAAGGCAATATTAAGAGCAATTTTGGTTGACTTGAAATTAAAAAAACCAATCCAAGGGGGCTCAACTATTTCTCAACAACTTATTAGGGCTACTTTTTTAACCAGAGAAAAAACTTTAGAAAGGAAAATAAAAGAAATTATTTTAACTTTAGAATTGGAAAGAAAGTATTCAAAAAACCAAATTTTGGAATGGTATTTAAACCAAGTTCCTTTTGGGGCCAACACTTACGGTATTGAGTCTGCCAGCCAAACTTATTTTGAAAAATCAGCTAAGGATTTAACTTTAGAAGAATCAGCGATATTAGCGGCAACAATTAGAGCTCCTAGTTTCTACTCTCCTTGGGGGGAAAATAAAGAAGAACTTTTGGAAAGAAAAGATTATATTTTAGATCGGATGGAAAAACTAGGTTATATCACAAAAGAAGAAACTAATAAAGCTAAAGAGACGGAGATAAATTTTTCCGAAACACCTTATCCGATAATTGCACCTCATTTTTCTCTTTATATAAAAGACTGGTTGATAAAAAAATATGGGGAAGATTTTTTAGCTAAAGAAGGATTAAAGGTTTATACAACTTTAGATAGGGAACTTCAAGAAATTGCCAGGGTTTCTGTTATAGAAGGGGTAAAAAGGAATGAAAAATCTAAAGCATTTAATGCGGCTTTAGTAGCTATTGATCCTCAATCAGGTCAAGTTTTAGCTTTAGTTGGGTCAAAAGATTGGTTCGCCAAACCCTTCCCTGAAAATTGTCAACCAGGGATAAATTGTCAATTTGACCCAAAAGTAAACATCGCTTTTGCTGAAAGACAACCAGGTTCAGCGTTTAAACCCTTTGTTTATGCAACTGCTTTTAAATTGGGTTATACTCCTAAAACAGTTTTATGGGATGTAAAAACAGAATTCAACCCTAATTGCAGTTCGGAAGCAAATCAAGAAAATGATATTTATGGTTTAGAGTGTTACCATCCTGAAAATTACGATAATAAATTTCGAGGTCTTGTCACTTTAAAAGAAGCATTAGCTCAATCAATTAATGTCCCGTCGGTCAAACTTTTGTATTTAGCCGGCGTTGAGAATAGTATTAAATTAGCTAAAGAATTAGGAATTTCTACTTTAAATCCTTCAAGATACTACGGGCTTTCATTAGTCTTAGGGGGAGGAGAAGTAAAATTAATTGATATGGTTTCAGCATACGGAGTTTTTGCAACCGAAGGTTTTAGAACTAATCCTGTATTTGTTCTAAAAATAGAAGATTCAGAAGGGAATATTATTTACGAATCAAAACAATATCCTGAAAGAGTTTTATCCACCCAAATCGCTCGTCAAATTAACGATATTTTGTCTGATAATATTGCCCGTACTCCAATGTTTGGGTCGCGTTCTAATTTATATTTCGAAGGGTTTGATGTCGCTGCTAAAACTGGTACTTCTCAAGATTTTAAAGATGCTTGGACTATTGGTTATACCCCTTTTATCTCTGTTGGGGTTTGGGTAGGTAATAGTAACAATTCTCCAATGGAAAGAAAGCCGGGAGCGGCATTAGCCGCCCCTATTTTCCATAGTTTTTTAGAAAATGTTTTGCCTAGATATCCTAAAGAGAAATTTGAAAAACCAGAAGATGTATTAATAGGAAAAGAGGTTTTAGATGGAAAATTCGACGAAAAAAATCCACATAGTATTCTATATTATGTGGAAAAAAACAATCCCCAAGGAAATCCACCAGAAGACCCCACAACTGATCCTTTGTATTATAATTTCGAAAAAGGGGTCGAGAATTGGATTATTTCTAATAACTTTTAATCGGCATTAAAACATAAATATAATTTAAATCTCCTACTGGTTTTAAAACACCAGGTTCTTCTCCATTTGATAATTCAAAGATTACCTCTGAACTTTTTATATTTAATAAACCATCTACTAAAAATTTATAATTAAAAGAGGTTTCAAGTTTTTCTCCTTCGATTTTCCCAAAAAGAGAAGATTGACTCTCTCCTATTTCTGGAGTTTTAGCAAAAATAGAAACTCTATTTTCTTTGGGTTGAACTGATAATTTAATCTCATTTATTCTTCCACTAAATAAAGAAGCTGTTTTTATATGGTTTAAAAAATCTTCTCTCTTTAAAATAATTTTTGTTTTCCATTTTTTAGGGATAATTTCTTGATAATTTGGATATTCTCCTTCTATTATTTTTGAGGTAATTTGCACAAAAGAAGAAATTTCTTTACTTTCAAAATCAAACAATGCAAGATTAGGAGACGAGAAAATTTTGATTTTTCCATTTTTATCCCCTAAAATACTTATTAACTCTCGAGTTGTTTTTGAAGGAAGGATAAAACTAAACTCTTGACTAATTTTGTTTTCTAATTCAATTTTCTTTTCTGCTAACCTAAAACTATCAGTCCCTACCATTTTTAAAGAATTATCAAAAAATGAAAAATAAACACCTGATAGCTCTGGTTTTATTTGGCTTGGTGAAGTAACCTCAACTACCTGAGAGGCTCCCTCGCAAAAAATTTTATTTTCAATTTCAATAAATTCAGTAGTTTTTATTTGAGGTATAATTGGGAAATCTTCTGGATTGTAAGTTTGAATTTGACTTTTAAAATTTTCACACTCAATAAATAAATTTTTATTTTTTAAAAAAACAGTTATTTTTTTATTAGGGAGTAAAGATATAAAATTTAAAAGCAATTTTGTAGGAGCAACTATTTTTCCTTCTTTTTCAATTTTGGCTAAATTTTTAGAAACTATTGCAATTTCTAAATCTGTACAAACAAGATTTATAAAATTCTCTTTTGTTTCTATTAAAACATTATTCAAAATTGGTAGAGTTAAATTTTTTCCAGTTGCTCTTTCAACTATATTTAATCCATTTTTTAAATTATCTTTTAAAATTTCAAATTTCATAAATTTTCATAATAACAATTATAATATATATTAAAATTATTATTATTATTATTAAAGCCTATAATAAATTGATTAATTTTTTGTTAAAACCTTTTATTTATTGATATTTTAATGTTAATAAATTTTTTATAAAATCTTAAAAAAATATTGATAAAAAGTGAATTAATTTTATTTTATTTTTTTTATCCACCATAAATCCTTTGTTTTATCAACTCTATTTCCTCAGTTAATTTACTATTTTTTTTAAGTTCAGCTATTATTTTATTATAAGCATAAATCACAGTAGTGTGGTCTTTATTATTAAACTTTCTTGCTATTGAAGGAAAAGAATTTTTTAACTCTTCTCTTAATAAATACATTGCAATTTGACGAGGTTTAACAATTTCTTTTTTTCTGGTTTTATCAAAAATATCCTTCTCTTTTAAATCATAAAATTCAGCCACTATTTCAACTATCTTTTTTTGAGTAGCAATTTTAAAAGGAGAAAAAAGTAAATTTTTTAAAAGTTTTTTAGCAGTGTCTAAATTTAGAGATTTATTATTAACTTTTTGATAAACAATCACTTGATTTAAAGCGCCCTCTAATTCTCGAATATTTCTGGTAATATTTGAAGCAATATATTTTAAAATTTCTTCCGAGATTTGGATATTTTTTTCTTGTTCTTTAAATTTTAAAATTGCCAACCTTGTTTCATAATCAGGAAGACCTATATCAGCCATCATTCCCCCTTCAAACCGAGACCTCAATCTTTCTTCTAAAGAAGAGATAGCTTTTGGGGGCCTATCAGAAGACAGAACTATTTGTTTATCTTTTTCATATAAGTTATTAAAAAGATAAAAAAATTCTTCCTGAGTTTTTTCTTTTCCAGCTAAAAACTGGATGTCGTCTATAATTAAAACATCAATTTTTTGAAGTTTTGCTTTTAGAAGTTCGGTGTTGCGGTTTTTAATTGCATTAATAATTTCTGCAATAAATTTATTAGAAGGAATATATTCTACTGTTTTTTTAGGAAGATTTTCTTTTATTTTATTACCAATGGCTTCTAAAAGATGGGTTTTACCAAGCCCCACTCCTCCATAAACAAAGAAAGGATTGTAAGTTAGTCCCGGATTTTTAGCTATCCCCAGAGCTGCTGCATAAGCTAATTCATTAAAAGAACCTACCACAAAGTTATCAAAAGTATAACGAGGATTAAGGTTTGTTTTTTTATCAACCTCAAGTTCTTTAAATATTAACTGAGAATCCTTTATCTCTTCGAGTTTTGGAGATTTTAGAATTTGAACTTTTGGGTTAGGAGTCTCAACTGTATATCTTACTTCTTTTATTTTTTCATCGGTATTCCTCAAAATTTTTAATATCAACTTATGATATTTATTCTCAAGCCATTCTTTTGAAAAACTATTAGGAACAGAAACAGAAACTGCCCCATCTTTTTCTGAAATGACTTTAGTATTTTTAAACCAAGTTTCAAAATTCGCTTTTGAAATACAAAATTGAATTTGGGATAAAACCGATTGCCATAATTTATCGTTTTCCATAATCCTAGGAATTGCGAATTAAAACGAATTATGAATAATTATAAGAGAAAATACTTGAATGATTATTATTATACTTTTTTATTTTAACATATGTCAATCACATTTTTCAAATAAAAACACGCATTTTTGTGGGTAAGTTGAGGATAAATTGTGAAGAACCCATTTGATATTTTTTTAAAAAAAACTATAATACTAACATAATAAATACTAAATATATGACTTCTATTACTTATCAACCTAAAAAAAGAAAAAGAAAAAGGACTCACGGTTTTTTAAAAAGAAAAAAAAGTAAAGGAGGACAAAAGGTTCTTCAAAAAAGAAGGAGAAAGAAAAGAAAAACATTGGCAGTGTAAAATTTATGCTTCCTTTAAAAAATCGATTGAAAAAGAAAAAAGATTTTGAGAAGGTTTTAAAAAAGGGTAAAGGGTTCACAGAAGATTTTTTGTTTTTGAAGATAATTAAAAATAATTTTAAAATTAGTCGAGTTGGTTTTATTGTGAGTAAAAAAATTTCAAAAAAAGCCGTCCAGAGAAGTAAAATAAAAAGAAGATTAAGAGAGGTAATCCGTCTTTATTTAGATAAAATTCAACCCGGATTTGACCTTGTTTTTTTAACAAAGCCCGGGATTGAAAAAAGAGATTTTTGGGAGTTAGAGGGAATAATCTATAAAATTTTTAAAAAAGGCAGAATCTTAAAAAGATGAATATTTTGGTTAATTTTTTTCATACATTTTTATACCAACCTCTTTTTAATATTTTAATTTTAATTTATGTGGTTTCACCAATTCATGATTTTGGAATATCAATAATTGGTTTGACTATAATCGTCCATTTAATTTTATATCCTATTTCAATTAAGTCTTTAAAGTCTCAAAAAGCCCTGAAAGAAATTCAACCTAAAATTAAAGAAATTCAAAAAAAATATAAAGATAAACAAGAACAAGCTATGAAAATGTTAGAACTTTACAGAAAAGAGAAAATTAATCCCTTTTCAGGAATTTTTCCTCTTTTAATACAATTGCCAATTTTAATTGCTCTTTATCAGGTTTTTTTGAAAAGTTTTCAACTCGAAACATTAGTGAACTTATATTCTTTTGTGCCCAATCCTGGAGTATTAAATTCTAGCTTTTTAGGATTAATTGATTTAGCAAAACCGAGTTTAATCTTAGCTATTTTTGTTGGTGTCTTGCAGTTTTTACAGACTAAAAAAATAACCCCAAAAACGCCAGAAACAAAAAAAGAAACCCCTGAATTTACTTTAATATTTCAAAAACAAATGATTTATTTTTTCCCAGTTATAACCGTTTTAATCATCTCAAGGTTCCCATCGGCTATTTCTCTTTATCTTGTTGTAGCTTCTTTATT
>Ga0172364_10002419_pt1 | contig 14844 bp, 10 predicted proteins | sample LakKivSesite10cm_FD_114545 | JGI IMG/M metagenome (GOLD analysis project Ga0172364, IMG submission 114545) | Sediment microbial communities from Lake Kivu, Rwanda - Sediment site 10cm | ecosystem: Environmental > Aquatic > Freshwater > Lake > Sediment | place: Rwanda: Western Province, Lake... | reverse complement strand
TGCCGATCAGCCAGATGCCCGGCGCGTACAACACCGAGAGCGTGGACACCGGCGGTCAGGGCACGCGCGCGCTGCACGAAGTGCAGCTTCGGCTGGACCACGTCGGCGCGCTGATGCAGGAGGCCCGAGACCGCATCCGCTCGATCTTCGCGGTGGACATGTGGTTGATGGCGGCGGAGTCCGACCGCCGGCAGATCACGGCGCGCGAGATTCAGGAGCGCCACGAAGAGAAGATGTTCCGTCTGGGCCCGACGGTGGACCGGATGAACAAGGCGCTGGGCCTGCTGATCGACCGGACGTTCGAGGTGCTGCTGCGTCGCGGATTGCTGCCGGAGCCGCCGCCGGAGCTTTCGGGCACGTCGCTGGACGTGGAATACGTCTCGATCATGGCGCAGGCGCAGAAGCTCGCGGGCGTGGGCGCGCTGGAGCGTCTCGCGGGCACGGTCGCGAACCTTTCGGGCGTGGTGCCGCAGGCGCTGGACAAGGTGAACTGGGACGAGATGGTGGACCAGTTCGCCGATGCCCTCGGCGCATCGCCGAAGGTCGTGTATTCGGAAGACGAGGTGGCGGCGCTGCGGGAGCGGCGCGCCCAACAGCAGCAGGCCGCGGCAATGGCGAACGCCATGCCTGGCATGGCGCGCGCAGCGAAAGACCTGAGCGAAACCGATGTCGAGGCCGAGGGTAGCGCGCTGTCGCGCTTGGCCGCAGCGATGGGAGGTAGCGGGCGATGAGTGGAGTCACACAACTTGCGACCCCGAAGGGGCGGCTGCGCTTCGTGTACGAGGCACTCCAGACAGGTACGAGCTTCACGGCGCTGGCCGCGACGGCGACCAAGCCGACGGATGGTGTCGTCGCGGGCGTCGGGCTCGACAGTACGTTCGGAGGCACCGAGGCGGGCCCAGCCGCAAACGTCGGCAAGCTCGTCCTGCTGGGCACGGGTGCCGAAGACGCGACGATGGCGTTCCGGCTCTCCGGCTACCAGCAGGAGGGCCGGACCAATTTGTGGATCCCGCAGAGTCTGGTGCAGGGCGTGGCCACGCTGGGGGCGGCGACGGTGACGTATGCCGGCCTGACGCTGCGCTTCGCCGACGAAATCGTGCTGAGCACCGGCATGGGCTTGGAGGGCAGTTCGTCGGTGCAGGTCATCGCGGCGGGAACGGACCTGTTTGCGTCGGTGCTGTGCGACCTGCTGGACTACCAGCTTCTGGTCGTGCAGGTCCACAGGAACGGTTCGGCCACGTCGGTCAACGCGGCCTTCTCGGCGTTCTGATGTGACGGTCTACGTCCCGGACCCGTCGTACACCGAGGAGTCCTACGCGGGCCCGGCAACGGTTGCGGCGAGCGCGGACCATGCCATCCTGTCGTTCAACGTGTTCCGCACGCCGGAGGCGCTGCGTGGCGCGGTGCTGTTCTGCAACGGCGGCGGGTTCCGGGCGTCGTCGTTGCCTTCGACGATCGACGACAGCGTCACGGACGACGCGACGAACTACTTTCAGCGCATGGTCGCTGAGTTCCTGCGGCGCGGCTTCGACGTGTTCCTCTATGCCGTGCCCCCGGCGCGAGACAGCGCGGCGAACCCGTCGTTCACGGGCAACCCCGTCGTGGACACGGTCTTCGACATCGACACCTGGGAGGGCACGGGTGTGATCCGGCTTGGCGACGCCTACGCGCGCGGGCACGGCATGGTGTACCTGTCGGAGAGCAGCAGCCCGTCGCTGCCGGCGGACTACGCCGGGCCGCTGCACCCGATGCAGGATCCGGCGCGGATCAACTGGATGTCCGGCCACGTCATGGCGATGCAGTACGTCGCGGCGAACCGCACCGCACTGGGCTGGGCTTCGGTGCCGCTCATCGCATTCGGGGGTAGCGCCACGGCGGTGTCACACGGCTACACCGTGTTCGGGCCTGACCGTGCCCCGTTCCACTTCCCGGGCGGGGCCGGACAGGACGCGCAGTCCACGCGCGGGCTCGTCGACGTGGCGATGCTCAACGCATGGCAGACGTGGTGGCCGGCGTGGGTCACCTCGGTCTACCTGTCGGGCGTCGCCAATCCGGCGATGTCGGCTCCGAACTGGGCCACCGGGCAGGCCTATCCGACGTCGGTCAGTCGCTTGCGCAACGGCGTCGTGTACCGCTGCTACGTCGCGCACACCTCCGGCGCGTCTACCGAGCCCGGGATCGGCGCTTCCTGGCAGACCGTATGGTTCGCCAATGACCTGAACATTCAGGCGACCACCATCGCGTCCGCGGCGGCGGGCACGCTGGCGGCGTGGTCGGCGCTGTCGTGGCTGGACCTGTCCGGCGTGCTCGCGGACAACCGGAATATCCCGACGCTGCTGCACTACAGCGACGGGACGACGCTCACGACCGGCTACGACAAGACGACCGTCGCCAACGCGGCAGTCTCGACGCACGACGACTACTTCGGTGCCGCGGCCCAGCTCGTGCTGGGCAAGAAGTGCATGCTCATGCTGAACAACCCGCAGGTCGGCCAGGCGGCGGCGTTCACGGCGGCGGGCGTGCAACACCAGGTCGTGGCCGCCGGAGCGGCCAACACGCGGAATGTGCAGTTTGCATGGCTGGAGGGGGTGCTGCGCCAAATGGCTGGCGGCGGCGTGTTGCGCCCGCGCGCGTGGCGCATGCCGTCGCGGCGCGCCTACCGCCTGCTGCGCTTGGGGCGCTGAGCGGGTGGGACCGCGCAGACAACCGACGAAGACACAGCAGGCCAAGCTGGCCAAGCAACAGCGGCTCAAGATCGAGGAAGCTTGGGCATGGGTGGCCGGCGACCCGCGCGGGCGGCTCGTGCTGGGTCAGATCATGGCGCAGGCCGACCCGCTCGGGCCGTGCCGGCTCGACGAGTTCCAGCTCGGGGTGCGGCACGTCACGACGCAGGTGTTCCGGTCCGTGCTGGCCGTCAATCCCGGATTCATCCAGACCATCGAGGACGAGCAGGCGCGACTGAGCCAGCCGCCGGCTGAACTCCGCGAGGCGGACGAGGACGGCGATGCGGAATCCTGACGCGGGCTTGACTGCCGCCGTGTAATCCCGTGTCTGGATGCTCATGACCACGGCGACCGAGACTCCCGCCGCTCCAGCGCCCGACGCCGAGAAGGCGCCCGACGCACCCGTGCGTGAGCCGGCCGCGCAGGCCGCGCCGAGCGCCGAGGTCGACACGCCAGATGGCAAGCCGGCTTCCGAGCAGAAGATCACGCTCGTCGCGCCTCCGGACTCTGCCGTCTCGCAGGAGCGCGCCGACGCGATTGCCGCTCTTGCGCAGCAGCGCGGGCTGTCGCAAGAAGCTGCCAGCGGCATGCTCGCCTACGAGGCCGCCAACCACGCGGAACTCGCGCGGCTCGAGCAGGAGTGGCTCAGCACCGTCGAGGCGGACCCCGAGTTGGGCCACGCGAACCGCGCCCGTACGCAGCAGCGCGTCGAACTCGCGCGCACCGCCTTCATGACGCCGGAGCTCAAGGCCCTTCTCGACAACTCCCGCGCCGGAAATCACCCCGCCTTCGTGCGGCTGTTCGAGCGCATCGGCGCGCGCCTGGAAGAAGACAGGGCCCCGGCCGGTGACGCCGCGGCACCACCCGCCGAAAGGACCGCCGCGGAGCGGTTCGGCTGGACCAAGAGGCCGACCTAGGAGAGGATGACAGATGGCGACACTCGGGACGAAGTACCTGACCCTGCTCGACGTGGCCAAGATGAAGGACCCGGACGGGTCCGTGCCCGAGCTGGTCGACCTGATCTCGCAGGAGTGCCCTCTGCTCGGCGACGGCTACGCGCGCTTCACCAACGCGCCGCTGAGCCATCGATCCATCGTCGTGACCGAGGAGCCGACGACCTACCCTCGCGAGATCAACGCCGGCGTGCTGCCTTCGAAGGGCCGCACCGCGCCGATCACCGAAGGCCTGTGCATGCTCGAAGGCCTCGCCCAGACCGACGTCAAGATCAAGGAGCTCGAAGACGACTGGGAGGGCGTCCTGCTCAGCGCGGCGCTCATGCGGATGAGCTCCATCGTCAAGGCTGGCGAAGAGATCGCCCTCTACGGCAACACGGCCACCAACCCGGCGCACGTCAACGGGTTTATGACCCGCAAGAACACGCTGGGCGACTTCGTGCTGAGCGCCGGCGGAACGAGCGGCAACCAGACCTCCGTGCTCATCATCGGCTGGGGGCGTGACAAGACGCAGATCCTCACGCCGAAGAACGGCACCGCGGGGGTCCGCCAGAAGTACCTGGGTGAAATCCTCGTCGATGACCCGCAGGGTGTGGCCGGGGCCAAGATGCTGGCGCACGTCGATCAGATCTCGCTGGACTTCGGCACGTCGATGCCGGACCACCGCTACCAGGTGCGCATCGGCAACATCGACGTGGCGGCGCTCAAGGCGATGAGCGGCACGCAGCTCGCGACGGCGTCTACGTTCCTCTACGACTTGGTCGTGGACGCCATCGAGCGCATCCCGAACCTGTCGGCCTGCAATCCGATCGTCTACTGCAACCGGTGGGTGAAGTCGCGCCTGCGGGTGCAGGAGCGCATCCGCGCCGCTGGCAACCTCGGTCTCAAGGATGCCGCCGGCCGGCCGGTCATGGACATCATCGGCGTGCCCGTCCACGTGGCGGACCGCATCTCGCTCGCGGAAAGCGTCCTCAGCTAACGCTGGGGCACAGGAGACAAGCAATGGCGATCATCGACGCAGAATCCAAGCTCTCGGTCGCGCAGGCGGTCACGGCGGCGGCGTTCACGACCAACGTCGTCGCCGCCGGATCGGTGGCCGGCGACAACATCGCGGACGGCGAGCCGGTCTACCTCGAACTCGAGGTCACCGAGGCGGTCACGTCCAGCGGCGGCTCGGCGACGGTGGACATCTCGCTGCGCTCGAACGAAAGCGAGAACCCGTCCACGGGCACGAACCGCATCCACATGTCCACGTCCAGCTTGGCACAGTCGGTGCTCGTCGCCGGCTACAAGCGCGCCTGGGCCATCCCGCGCGGCGCGAGCCTCCCCTACCTGAAGCACGTCTTCGCGCGATACACCCCGAGCGAGACGCTGACGGCGGGCAAGTTCAACCTGCGCCTGATGCGCGAGTCGGAGGCGGTGCGCACCTACCCTCACGGGGTGACGTACCCGGCCTGATCCTGACACCCACCGGAGAGCGCAGACCCCGAACTCTTGGGCGTCGTCGCTGGCTGGGCAGAGGACCCGGCAATGGAGCGATGAGTGGCGACCTACACCGAAGTCGGCATCTGCAACCTGGCGCTGTCTCGCATCGGGCACCTCAAGCCGATCGCCTCGCTGTCCGAGGCGACGCAGGCAGCGGTGGCGTGCAGCCTGCACTACGCGCCGTCGCGGGACTTCGTGCTCCGGGACTTCCCGTGGCCCTTCGCGCGCGGGTTTGCCCTGCTGACGCTGGTCGAGACGTTCGACGAGAGCGACCCCGAGCACACGCAGTGGGCACACTCTTACCGGCTCCCAACGGGCGTGCTGGCGATTCGACGGTTTCTCAGCGCGACGGGCAAAAGCGACACAGACCCTCCGCCGTTCGAGATCGGCAGCGACAGCACAGGCCGGCTGGTCTACGCCAACGTCGAGCCTGACGAGGCCTACGTCGAGACGACGCGGGCGATTACCGACACGGCGCTGTTCGACGACTCGTTCGCGGCGGCGCTGTCATGGCACCTGGCGCTGCAAGTCGCGCCATCCGTCGCGTCCGCCGAGAAGGCGAGGGAGGCGCTCAACGGGTACATGCTGGCGACGGGGGCGGCGCAGCGCACGGCGAGCGTCGAGTCCCGCGTTGAGCGCCTGCACGCTGGTGACTTCCTTCGCTCGCGTGGCGGCGACTGATGCCGACGATTGAGCAGAGCAGCTTCGCCGGCGGGATCGTCGCGGCTCGTCTCAAGCGGCGCGCCGACCAGCCGCGCCGGCTGTACGGCGTCGAGGAACTTCGGAACCTTCTCGTGCGCAGCGACGGCACGTTGGCCAACGTGCCGGGCACGCGCTTCCTCAGCGCGGTCAAGAACAGCTCGCACCGCGTCCGGCTGCTGTCCTTCATCTTCAACGACGAGCAGAGCTACGCGCTGGAGTTGGGCAACGGCTATGCCCGCTTCTACGTCGACAGCGCCATGCTCGTCACGTCCGGCGTCGCGGCGTGGAGCGGAGCCACGGCCTACGCTGTCGGCGATCTTGCAAAGTCCGGCGGGACGAACTACTACTGCACGGTCGCGCACACGAACAAGACGCCGGCCTCGAACCCGGCGCACTGGTACGCGCAGATCGGGAACATCTACGAGATCCCGACGCCGTGGGCGCTGGCTGATCTGGCGGACCTGCGCACCGAGCAGGTCGCTGACATCGTCTGGATCGTGCATCGCGGACACCCGGTCATGCAGCTCCGGCGGCTAGGGCACACGCACTGGACGCTGCTGCCGGCGTCGTTCCAGCCGGAGCTGTCGGGACCGACAGGCATCGCGGCGGTCAAGGACGGCGGCAGCGGGGTTCACACCTACCGCTACAAGGTCACGGCGCTCCAGCGCGAGACAATGGAGGAGTCACTGGTCGGCAGGCGTTCCGCGTCGGTCGGCACCGTCAGCATCGACGCGGGCGGTCCAGGGGGAGCGTTGGGACTGGTTGCGCCACCCGGTACTTTTGCTGTCGGCGAAGACGTCTTCATTACCGCGCTGACGCCGACGCTCTCGAACCCAGCCATCTCCGCACACTTCAGCGCGGTTCTGCTTGGCAAGCCTCTGCGCGTCGCCAGCATCACGATGCCCGACTTGTCGGAGCGCGCATGGCTGCTCGGTACGGAAGACGTGCCGTTCGAGTTCGCGGACGCGACGGTCTCTCGCACCTTTGCCGAGATCACGAGCGCGGTCTTCCCGCGGCCGGCGTCCTTCGGCGTGTCGAAGGTGGCGCACACCGTGAGCTGGACCGCCGTGCCAGACGCCAGCGAGTATTGGGTCTACAAGGAGAAGAACGGCGTCTACGGGTTCATCGGCATCGCGTCCGGCACGTCGTTCGAGGACGAGGGGCAGGAGCCCAACGTGCAGGAGACGCCGCCGATCTACACCGTGCCGTTTTCCGGACCGGGACGCTACCCCGGTGTCGTCGCCGTGCATCAGCAGCGGCTCGTGCTGGCGTCGTCCGACGAAGAGCCGCAGGCCGTGTGGTTGTCGCGCACGGGGAACTTCAAGAACTTCACGATCCGCTCGCCGCTGCTCCCGGACGACTCCGTGACGTTCACGGTGGCCGGCAGCACGGTCAACGAGATCAGGGGCCTGCTCGTCGCCGGGCAGATGCTCGTGCTCACCAGCGGCGCCATCTGGAAGGTCACCGGCGATTCGTCGGGATCTATCCGACCCGACGCGATCAACCTGGAGCCGCAGAGCTTCGACGGTATCGCCAACGTCGCCCCTCTCGCGGTCGGCGGCGCGACGCTCTACGTCAAGGCGCTCGGCGGGCGGCCGCACGACATGCGCTACGAGTTTGGCTCTGACAGCTACGGCGGGCGCGACTTGGGGGCCTTCGCGCCACACCTGTTCGGCGGGCGGAACATCGAAAGCTGGGCACGCATGATCGCGCCTAGCAGCGTCGTCCTTGCTCAGCGCAGCGACGGCGTGCTCCTCGGGCTGACGTACGAGGCGGCCGAGGAGATTGCGGCGTGGTGGCGGCGCGACTTCTTTCGGGAAGCGCCGGACGGCTCGACGATCGTGGACGCCTGCGAGTCCGTCACCGTCATCCCGGAGAATGGGCGCAGCACGGCCTATGTCGTGGTCCGTCGCACGATCAACGGCGCGACGAAGCGGTACGTCGAGTTCGTCGAGGATCGCTACGCCGATCACGACGACTTCGACCCGCGCACGCAGGGTTTCTTCGTGGACAGCGGGCTCACCTACGACGGGACGAACGCCACGGCGACGACGCTCACGCTGTCCGGCGGCCCGCCGTGGGACCCGCCCGGCACGCTGGCGCTGGCCGCATCTGCGCCGCTCTTTGCGTTGGGCGATGTCGGCAACGGCTTCCGACTCTCGCTGTTGGCCGCCGATGGCTCGGTTACGGCAGAGGTGGAGGTGGACGTCACGGCCTTCACCGACAACCAGAACGTCACCGTCGTGCCTCGCAGTACCGTGCCGGTCGCGCTGCGCGGCGTGGCGACGGTGCAGTGGGTCAAGATGGTGGACGAGCTGTCCGGGCTGTCGCACCTGGAGGGCGAGCAGGTGGTGGCCTGCGCTGACGGCGTGGCGCTCGGGCCGTTCGTGGTCGCGTCCGGTGCGATCACCTTGGCCGCGCCCTATGGCGTCATCCACGTCGGCCTGCCGATCTGCTCCGAGATTGGCACGCTACCGATGGCGTCGCATGAGAATGCCTCGCTCGCCGTTGTGCGGAAGAATCCGCGCAGCATCGTCCTGCACGCCGACCGCTTGCGCGAGGTGCTCGTCGGGCCCGACCGCGAACACCTGACCGAGTGGACCGGCCCCGAGTACGGCTTCCAGACGCCGCACGAGACCTACTCCGGCGAGGTCGTGGTCGGCATGATGGGCGAGTGGGACCGCGAGGGCCGCGTCGTCGTCTCGCACCGCAAGCCGCTGCCGCTGGCCATTACCGGGTACACGCTTCTGTTCGACGTGGAGGAGCCGCAGTAATGGCACTCGCAGGACCGCTCGGCTGGCTGTCTTTCGGCGGCTCCATCACCCAGACCGGCGCCGGCATCCGCGCCGCGCGGCAGGAAGCGGCGCTCTACGACTTCAACGCCCACATGTCGCGTCTCGCGGCCAAGGACGCGAAGCGGCGCGGCGAGATCGCCGTGGACCAGCTCCGCATGGAGGTCAGCCAGCTTGTCGGCGAGCAGAAGCTGGCCTTCGGGGCCGGGAACGTCATGCTGGACAGCGGCAGCGCGCTCGAAGTCGTGCAGGACACCAAGCGCGTCGCCGAGATGGACGTGGCCATGATCCGGAACAACGCGGCGCGAGAGGCGTGGGGTTACCGCGTCGAGGCGGCGCTGGCGCGGGCGCAGAGCGAGACGGTCAAGTCCGGGATGCTGCCGAAGGCGCTGGGGACTCTGGCGACCGGCGGCGCGCAGTCGTACTCGCTCTACAAGTCGCTGGAGACCTGACACCGTGCCGCGCCTCCCGCCACGCTACCGGACGCCGCAGGTCGCGCCGCAGGCGCTGCCAACGCCGCGAGCCGCCACCGGAGCGGACCCAAACGACTTTGGCGCGAGCGTCGGCACGGGCGTCCAGAACGTCGCCGCCGTCCTCGCGCAGGTCGCGGCCGAGGAGACCCGCAAGGCCGATCAGGCCATCCTCCTGGAGGCGGAGACGGCGACTCGGCATGCCTTTCTCGACGGCCTGTCTGGCGAGAACGGCTACCTGCGGCTCGGCGGGCGCGCCGCCTTTGAGGGACTGAACCCGGCGCGGGAGGCCTTTGCCAAGCGCGTGCAGGATGTCCGCGCGAACCTCGGCTCCGACAGGCAGCGTGCGGCCTACGACGGCTTCGCGGCGCGCATCGGCTTCGACTTCGAGGAGCGGGTGCAGCGACACCATGCCGCGGCGCGCGAGGAGTTCGGCCGCACCATGTTCGCAGACGCCATCAAGAGCGAGGTCGAGAAGGCCGCGTTCGAGGCGTCGTCTGGTGCGGTGCGCCTGGAGGTGGGCGAGGACGGCACGGCGCGGCTCGAAGACGGCGCAGCCATGCGCTCCCGAAAGGCGCTGTTGAAGACGATCGCGGGCTTCGTGGACGCCTTCGGAGAGACGCTGGCAGTCGAAGAGGGCGCGTTTCTTCGGACCGCAGCGACAGAGGCCGTGGCGCAGATGCACAGCGCGACGCTCGCGGCGATCTATGCTCGCGGCGACGACGTGCTGGGCGCGGCCTACTTTGCCAAGCACATGGCGGAGTTCTCGTACGGCGAGCGGACCGCCCTGCTCATCGCCAACAAGGCCCTGGCCGATACTGGCGAGCCGCAGACACTGGCCCAGCGCGAGGAGGCCGCGCTGGGTGAGGTGCGCCGGTCCGTGCCCGAGGCGCAGCGCGCCGAAGTGATGTCGAATGTGCGGTCGCTGTTCGCGGACAAGCGCCGACTCGCCGAGCAGGGCGCATCGGACGCCTTCAAGGCGCTCGACATGGCGCTGCGCGAGGGGGCGTCGCTGGACGCCCTCAAGATGCGCCCGGAATGGTCCGCCCTGTCGGCGGCCGGGATGCGCGGGATCGAGAAGCTCGACGAGCTGCGCCGAGAGGGCTTGCAGAACACACTTGTTCCCGACCCAGAGGTCTACGCGGCGCTCGTGCGCAAGGGCGCCGACCCGGAGACGCGGTCGGACTTCCTGCGCGAAGACCTCAACGTGTTCGCGCCGTTCCTGACGAGCGCACAGCGTAGCGAGCTGGCCTCGTGGCAGGAGAAGCTCGCGGGCGGCGATGCCGACTTCGCCACGCGTTTGCAGACCGTCGATGAGATGGTGCAGGACGCAGCCGAGGCCGCAGCCGAGATCGCGTCCCGCGGCGGACGCCCAGCGTCAAAGCGTAGCGGGGACAAGGCCCTCTTCGTCATGGAAATGCACGACGCGATCCGCGCTGAGCAGCGAACGGCGCAGGCCGCCAACCGCCCCTTCGGCACGCGCGAGTTCGAGGAGCTGCGCGACCGCTGGCTGGCCAACGTCGTCTACGACGCGAAGTGGTACGGGTCCAACCGTGAAATGCCGGTCGGCTTGATCCGCGCCGAGGACATCGACATCGACGACCTGCCCGGCGACGAGGTCGCGGCGGCGAAGGCGGCTCTCAGTGCGCGCGGCGTCCGCAAGGCGCCCAAGCTCGACATCGCGCGGGAGTGGCTGAGGCAGCGCCGGGCGCTGCCGCGCCGCGAGGTCCCATGAAGGTTCCCGGGCAAAGACAAGAACGCGACGACGAAGAGCCTGTCCAGAACGGGCGCGCGGCTGCTGCCGCCGCGGCGCTCGCCGCACCACCGACCGGACTCTCCGGCGAGCAGCAGGGCGTCGCGTTCAAGCTGGCCGCCGCGCGCAAGGTGCCGATCCAGGCCGCCGAAGCGGCAGTGCGCGCCGACGAGGAGCAGGCCAGCAGGCTGTCCGAGCAGCGCGCACGATTGCTGGGCGGAGACCCAGTTGTCACGCGCTGGACGACCGAGAGTCCTGGCCGTGCCGCGCTGGCCGCCGACGACCTGCCCGCTCTGGCCGAGGCCTCCAGCGCCGTGCAGGGCCGACCCGGCATCTCGGCGCTGCTCGACCTCAACATGGCTGCGCAGGAGCGCTCCGGGCTCTCCGCGCTGGCCGGGACTCTCGAAACCGGCTCACTGGACACGCTGGTCGGCACGATCCACATGCGCGTCGCGCTCGGGCTCATGTCGCCCGAAGAGGCCGTGCCGCGCGTCGCGGATATGGCGCGCCGTGCCGCCGCGTTGCGCTCGGAGCGCCCCGAGGGTGTCGAGCGGTTCTTGGCGCGCATCGAAGAGCCCGGGGAGACGCTGGGCGAGGGCGTGGACCTCGTGCAGGATGCCGCGTCCGGGATCGTCGCGGTCGGCGGGGCTGTGGCAAGGGACGTTGGCCGGCGCGCAACGGCGGCTGTCGGACGCCACCTGTACCGCATGGGCCTCGTCCCGGCAGAAGACGGCAAGATGCCGGAGCGCCTTGCCACGCCCGAGCCTTTCGCCGGGGAGGACCAGGCCGCCATTGTCGCAGGCCTGAGAGCGATGGCCGGGGCGCAGCGCGGCGTCGAGACCGTCGCTGAAGGACTGCTTGGCGTTCAATCGGCGGTGGCCGCCGAGCCTGGCGGCGCTTTGGTGCTCTCCGCAGAGTCCGCCCCTCACATGGCCCCGGCAATCGCTCTTGCTGCCGCGGGAGCCGCCTTCGGCCCCGTCGGCGTCGCCGCGGGCCGCGCGGCCGGCTCGGCAACGGCCGAGTTCGGCGCGTGGATCTCCCAGCGCCTGGGCGAAATGGGCGTGGACGGGACCGACGAGGCCGCTCTGTTGGCGATGTACCGGGACGCCGAGTGGATGAGCGGGGTGCGCTGGGAGGCCTCTCGTCGGGCCGCGGCGATGGGGGCCTTCGACATCGGCTTGGGCGCGATGGCCGGGCGGCGGGTGGCCAAGGTGCCGCCACAGACGCCGGCCGCCGCTCCGGCCGGGCTCATGGCTCGAGCCGCGCGCGACGCTCGCCGAGCCACCGGTGCCGTTCCGGAACTCGCCGTGGAGATCGCCGAGCAGTCGGTCGGCGAGGCGGCGCAGGAGGCCGTTGGCCAGCTCGCGGCACGAGGGGAGGTCGACCCGCTCGATGTCGTGCTCGAAGGCGTCCTGACCGCCCCAACGTCGGCGGCCTTTGTCGGCATCGGCGCAATGGCCCGCGCCCGCCGCACGGCCCGGCAGGAAGCCGCCAGCGACGCCCTGCGCGCCTTGGCCACGCTGGAGGAAGCCGAGGTCGCCGAGAAGACCGCCGACGCGCTGGGACGCTCCAAGGCAGCCCAAGCGGCACCAGACGAGGTCGCCCTGCTCGTCGCCGAGTCCGCCACCGTCGGAGAGCGCCCGAGCCCCACCGTCTCTCTCGACGCGGTGCGTGCCATCGCCGAGCAGCAGGGCATCGCGCCCAGCGCCGCCGCCGAAGCGCTTTCCGGCAGCGAGGCGGCCTGGGCAGAGGCCGTCGAGACCGGCGAACTGGCCGTTCCCTACGAGCGCTTCGTCATGGCCCTGAGCCGCGGCGAGATCCCGACGTACCTGCTCGACCAGACGCGCTTTCGGCGCGACGGGCCGACCGTCGCCGAGGCCCGCACCGAACTGGCAGGGCTGTCCGAGCGCATGGCCGACGTTCAGGCCCAGGTTGACGAGACCGCCGCAGGGGAGAGCGACGCCGAGCAGGACGCGGCGCTGGAGGAGCGCGCCGCGGAGGTCGAGCAGTCGCTGGGGCTGCCCGAGGGCTCGACGGTGCTGTTCCAGTCCGGCGACCAGTCCGTGCCCGGCGGCGAGGCGCTGCGGAAGGCCGCCGACGCCATCGAGGGCGTCGCCGAGCCGGGCTTGCTCCTCCGGGCGGTGCAGGCCATTACCGGCGCGGAGCCGGTCGCGGACGCGGTTCGCGCCGCGCTGCCAAGCGGGGACGCCGCCGAGGCGCTGGCGGCGGCAGCGCAGGCCGACCCGGCGGGAACTGCGAGTGCCCTCCGCGAGCTGGCCTCGGTGCGGGAAGCGCAGCAGGCCGGAGATCGCGGTGCCGGGGCGCGGATGCGAGAGCGGTTCCGGCGGGCGCTGAGCGCCGCAGGCCGTCCCGCTGCCGAGGCCCGCGCCGGTGCGGACGTGCTGCGCGCCTTCGTCGAGACGATGCAGCAGCGCTACCCCGAGGTCGCCAAGGCACTCGCGGATCGCTTCGTGCTCCGGTTCTCGAAGGCGCAGCAGGCCAGCGAGGGCGGAGAGGGCACGCTGCGGCAGGGTGGCGACACCCCGCGCGCCTCGCTGAGCTTCGACCCCGAGGCCCGCGGCGCGCGCTCCCGCCTCTTCGACATGGCGTTCTACCCGGACGCCAACGCCTCGTCGGTCTTCCACGAGTCTGCTCACTTCATGCTGGAGGTCTTCCACGACCTCGCCAGCCAGCCCGAGGCCTCGCTGGACCTGCGCAACGAGTACGCCGCGCTCCGCGCCGAGCTGGGTGAGGCCGACGTGGCGCAGACGCCGTCGGTCGCGCTTCACGAGCGGTTCGCCCAGCTCTTCGAGGAATACCTGCGCCGCGGGAAGGCCCCGTCGGCACGCCTTCGCCGTGCCTTCGCCGCGATCCGGCAGTGGATGCTGAGGCTGTACGAGGCACTTGCCATCGCCGGGTGGCCGATGTCGGACCAGGTCGTCGCCACCTTCGACCGCATGCTGGCCACGGACCGCGAGATCGAGCGCGCCAACGCCGAGGGCGGCATGGAGCCGCTCTGGACCACGCCCGAGGAGCTGCGCGAGGCGGGCGTTCCCGAGGACATCGCCGCACAGTACCTCCGCGCCGCGTTGGACGCTGCCGACGCTGAGCGCGCCCGGCTCACCCGCAAGACCCTCGCCGCACTCGCTGCGAGTCAGCGCGAGGAGCGCCGGGCCGAGATGGCACGGGTCCGCGCCGAGATCGAGGCCGGCTTCAACGGCCTGCCCGCAGCGATCGCGTTGGCCAACATGCGCGACGGCACGCTGCCCGACGGATCGCCGCTCCCGGAGGGAGCAAGCCGCGTGCAGCTCTCCCTCGAGGCTCTCGCCGATCTTCCGGATAACCGGAAGCGCCGTCTGCGTGCCCTTGGTGTCGTCGCCGAGGGCGGGGCCGGCGTGCCGGCGGAGCTCGCCGCGGGTGTCTTCGGGTACGACGGCGACGTGGAAGGATTCCTCGACGGCATCCTGTTGGCCGCCAACCGGCGGCGCTTCGTCGAGACGCTGGCGCGAGCGCGCCTCGAGGCCGAGCGCCCCGACCTGCTGACGGATCGCGCCACGCTAGCCGAGGCCGCGCGACGGGCCGTTGGACGCGGTGGCAGGCAGCAGGTCATGGTTGCCGAACTCAGGGTGCTGCGGGCGCTGGCGGAGCGCGACGCCGCGGAGCGGGCCCGGGCCGCGCAGGAGGCGGACTTTCGTCTGGCGGCAGAGCGCGCGCCGCCGGACCGGACGCGAGAGCGGGCAGCAGACGCAGCGCGCAAGATCGAGGCGGCTTTCCGCCGCGCGGCCTTCTCCGGGGCCGCGGACGCAAAGACGCTGCGGGAGCGGGCGCGGTCGCTGCTCGCGGATCGCGAGCTGCGGGACATCAACCCAGCCGACTACCTGCGCGTCATCCAGCGCGAGGGCCGGGCGATGCGCCGACATGTCGCCGCCGGAGCGTTCCAGCTTGCGGCGGCCGCCGAGGAGCGCC
>Ga0172364_10002417_pt1 | contig 14844 bp, 18 predicted proteins | sample LakKivSesite10cm_FD_114545 | JGI IMG/M metagenome (GOLD analysis project Ga0172364, IMG submission 114545) | Sediment microbial communities from Lake Kivu, Rwanda - Sediment site 10cm | ecosystem: Environmental > Aquatic > Freshwater > Lake > Sediment | place: Rwanda: Western Province, Lake... | reverse complement strand
TTGTTTATTTTTTCTTTTTTTTACCGTGAAATCTTTCCTCTAAATAGCTGGTAAATTCAATCAACGTCGGATCGTCAAAGAATTCTCTTGCCCATAGCCACCAAGGTTTCAGGGGCGGGTTTTTATATTTCTGCCAGTATTCATAGGCCTGTAAAAAATTTTCCATTCGGTCAGCCTGATGGAAAAATCTTCCTTCGGGACTCAATCTTTTTTCATAATCTACCCAGAGGCTTTTTATTTCTTTCCTTATCTTTGGGGGTAATTTGGCGATAAGTTTTTCCAACGCTTTTGATTCTTTTTTATGCTTTTTTAGCGCTAATCCTTTTTTCACGAAAACCGGAAACCTCGGCCAAGTCTTCATTAATTGCCTTAACTTTTTTTTGTTTTTCGGCAAAACCGAATCATAAGGCGTTACGTCTCCGGCATAGATCTCGCACAGATCGTGCACGAGGGCCATTTTCAGGAGTTTTTCGATATTAAGCCCGCCTTTCTCTGCGCCCAAAATCCAACCCATGATTGCCGCACGGAAAATGTGGTCACCGATGTCTTCCGGGTCCTTTATCTGGTTTATCACCCAGCCCCTTCGAGGCATAGTTTTTAATTTTCCGACCTCAATAAAAAAATCAAGAACGTTTTTCATAAAAGATTAAACCAGGTCCCCTGGTTCAATAATATCATGGATCACCTTATATCAAATCTTTAGGAAGATAAGTAAGTAACCTTTTTAATCCTATAGATTGTTTTGAGTGGGGAAGAAACAACGACCGCGTCTCCAACTTTATGTCCGACCAGCATTTTTCCCACCGGTGATTCATTAGATATTCTACCTAAAGCGGGGTTCGCCTCCAAGGAACCAACAATCTCAAATTCATCTTCTTTTCCCTCAATCTCCACCAAAACCATTGCCCCTAACCCGATGATGTTTTGTTCTCTCTTTGGGGGGATTTTTATTAATTCCACATTCTTGAGAATATAGTCCAAATCAGCTAGTCTTGTTTCCACTAAACTCAAATCTTCTTGAAACGACAGGTATTCAGGATTGAGATCTTCCGATTGCAAAATCTTAGGGACCTCTCCCTTGGTTTTCATTAACTTAAAATCCCTAAGGGTTTTAGCCTCATTTTTTAATCTTTCTAATCCTTTTTCGGTGAGGTAATATTTCTTTTCTTCGGGCATGGTTAATATAATTATTTTTCCCCTCTTGTCAAATTTAAGTAGAAACCTCCCGTGAGGGAGGTTAGAAAGTCTTTTTTAAGTTTATTCGTTAGCTCTTCAGTGCTACTTTTCTAATCCTCCCTCGCGTGTTTTTTTACCGGTTAAATCAGTATAAAAACACACTCTGGTAATAATGGAGGTAAGGCTATTGATAACTGGTTGTGCTTTTTTCACTTTCAGCATAGCTTTTATTTTCCTCATTCATTCTACTCTCTAAGAAAAGCTTGTCAATATCTTGACAGCTTGCGTTTTTATGATATTAGTATGGGAAAATTTCACCTCATTTTTGCCGTTGACGAGAACCAATTAGTTGTTTTAAGAAATTTTTTATGGAGCATTATTTTCCACTGGAGGCAGTATCTCTGGTTGAAAATAATCATTGATTTTTACTTTAATCGGTACTAATTCATCAATCTTCCCACCTCTAATAATTATTTTGATTAATAATGCGGTCATTGTTTTTTCAGAGAATCTCTGGTCAAAAACAAAATTACCCAAAGAATAGGCAATGTATCCCTTCTGATATTTCTCAACTTCCTGAACGACATGAGGGTGATGTCCAATTACCAAATCTGCCCCAGAATCAATCGCCAAATGGGCAAAAAACTGTTGCGAAGAATTAGAGCTTGATTGGTATTCATCCCCAAAATGAAAAGAAACAACAATGATATCCGCTTGTTCTTTTGCCTTTTTTATCGCCTCCTCTAATTTCTCTTTTTCTAACCAAGCAATTCCCGGACTCTTTTCTCCGGCCGTCCACCCTGAAGGGCCAAGGTTAGTAAAAGCCAAAAAAGCAATTTTTGTCTTTCCAACCTCTTTAATTATTGGTGAATAGGCCTCATCTTTATTAAAACCAGCGCCAACATAGTCAATGCCGGTTTCTTTTAGTCTGGAAAAAGTATCTTCCATTGCCAGTTGGCCATAATCAAGGATGTGATTATTCGCTAACGATAAGATATCAAAACCAGCAGATTGTAAGCCATCAATGACCGCCGGATCCATACGAAACGAATAAATACCACCAACTCTTATTCCTTTATTGGAAATCGGTCCCTCCAAATTACCCACCGCCAAGTCAACCGATTTTAATAACTCGCCGATCTTAAGGAAGGGAAATCGCCAATCGCCTTCTCCTTGTTTTTTTACTTTGAGCTCCACTCCCCGGTCAAGCATAATATCGCCGACAAAAACCATCGTTATCGGTCTTATCTCCTTTTTTTGATTAAACGCGGTCGTTATCTGGCTAAGATAAATTACCTCTATCTCTCTTCCGGTTTTATCACAGATAAATGTCAAAGCAGATCCTAAAGAAACGGTAAATAATAAGATAAATAAAATAGAAAACGATGAGCTGTTACCGCTAATTCTCAATGAAAAAGCAGGCGGCTTCTTGTCTTGATATCTAAATTCTCTCATGGTTATTCCTTCGAACTAGATAGATTTCATTGGCTATACTAATATAGCTTAACAAATCCCCAAAAAAACAAAAAGGCCCGTTTCGGGTCTTTTTGTGATTATGAGAGAATTAGAATCGTCTTGGTCGAGGATTCTGTTCTCTGTATTTACGCATACACTCCGCGCAACGGATTGTATTCAACCTCGCCGGATCAGGATTAAACGGTAATTGTTCAATCGGTGCCTGACAATCGCAACATTTGATATTCATTTCTTTAACATCAAACATCTGTCTCTGAAACGTTCTCTCCCGAGAGGCGTCATCGAATTTATTGAATGCCATATTATTTAAATTAAAATAATAAAGCGACCTTTGCCCCTCGTACCTGCCTAACTCTTTTAAGCAGCAAGGGACGACTTTTAGGCCGCGTCCTAGATATTTTTTCTCTGCTTTTATATGAGCGAAAGCTCTTTTTTGCTTAGAAAATGGCTAAGATGCTTTTCCTATTAGTCTAAGAAGATTATAGCATATTCATTTAGCAGGTCAAGTGTAGCAACGCGATCACCCTAGCCGGAACTCCATTCTCCAACTCGCTTTTTTCAGCAATAACATTAAATGTTTTAACCGCTTCCTCGGTCGTATCAATAATTAATTTTATTCCCTTCTCTTTAATTAACCTCTGCACCGAATCGGTTATTCTTGCCATTCCCGATTCACCGCTGCCAATCATAATTGTTTCCGGCTTTTCTCCCACGGCTCTTAAAACATCATTCTCTTCAATGAGGTGTGATATTTTTCTCTGCCAGGGCAGTACCTCTCCGGTCCAGCGAATTTCAACATCATGATGGTATGTCTTTCCATCAATGGTGATGGACCCAAATTTATATTCCTCAATCATATTATCAAGGTGATTATGACTAATTAATAAGTTATATTAAAAACAAAGTTTTTTGCCGCGGCGCCTCTTTTTTTCCTGCTTCGGAAAAAATCTTGATTTTCCCATAGACTCCGTCATAACCGGGGGTAACCGATACTTTTCCTTCCCTTACCTTGATGATTCCCTCAGCAATTTCCGGTAAGGTAGCCGCTTCCAATTCTTGACGGGAAGCGTCAATTAAAATTTTTATTTCGTTTCCTAATTTTTTAATTAAGCTGTGATATTCTTCGACAACCAGTTTTGTCCCGACTGTCTGGCCCAGACTCTCGGCAATAATCTCTTCTAGAGGAATCAGACTTTTAAAGGGAATTGTCTTTTCCGGCTCAAAGCCCTCTGGTCGGTCAGCTAGTTCATTAACTCTGTTTAAAACTCCGATCGTCAAGGGTTTGTGACAGACTGGACAAAGATTATTATATTTTTTTGATTCTTGGGGCGAGAGACTTACCTCGCAGAGCCGATGGCCATCATAATGATATTTTCCTTCCTCTGGAAAAAACTCTATTGTGTAAAGATGTTTTTCAGGGTTTTTCGTCTTTATAGCTTCAACAATTGCCGGGTAGCTAACTTCAGTATTAAAAACATTTGCTTCTCTGCCTATTCGCGTCGGACTATGGCTATCACTGTTGGAAATTAAGGCGATCTTATCCAAAGAAGAAAGTCGCCAATTCATTGGTGGCGAAGAGGACAAACCAGTTTCAATCGCAGAAATGTATCTTGTATATTCATCAAAACATTCCTCAATGGAGTTAAATCCGGAACGGGAACCAAACACCGAAAACCATGGTGTCCAAGCATGACAGGGAACGACCAAGCATTCTGGGGAAGAATTAAGAACAATTTTTACGAGTTCCTTGGCATCAAGTCCCAAAATCGGCCGACCGTCGGCTTTCAAATTTCCTACCCAACCGAGATAAGTATTAATTTTTTCAGCAATTACCAAAGAAGGGGCAAAAACCAGAATATGAATTTTCCGGGTTAACCCTTTTTTGGGATAAATACAACTAATCTCGGTTGTGAGAATGAAACGCGTCTCGCTAGATTTATTTTTTAACTTAAATAAACCGGTTTCGGCCGGTTCTAATTTTTCTTTCAAATCACTAAACCATTGGGGGTGGGTAAAATCGCCTGTTCCCAGTACTTTGATACCTTTAATTTCCGCCCATTTCGCCAAGCTTTCCACCTCCATTTGGGATGAAGTCGCCCGGGAATATTTTGAATGAATATGAAAATCTGCGACAAACATCACCATTGCTTCAAGCTCATGAAGGCATCATTCTTTTATCAGCTTTATCCCCAGTCCTGAAATCTGCGTTCCGGCAAAAATAAGAATGAGGGCAAAGGTCGACCAGCTTATCAGGTTTAAAATCTTAGTCAAAAAATCGGTGGGAATCATTGCTTTTAGTTCTTCTTGAAATTTCTCGCCCATTGTTTGTTCCAGTTGCGCCATTGGATCAGTAACTTTCTCTTTAACTGTTGGGATTTCTACTTTTTCGGCAGCCTTAAAAATCATTGGCGCTGACGCTTTACCAATAAAAATATTATAAGAGCTTAATACGCTGTAAGAAATAACGGCTAGACCGACAAATAATAATACCCAGCCTACAATTTTAGAAGCTTTCATAAAGAATAAAATAGCCAAGAAAAATGATTAAACCAGTTAGACCTTTAATAATTGCTTTTAAAGGTTATGGTTTTCGCTATTTCTCTTTATTCAGAAATTTCTCTTCCACCTGTCTTAATCCGGTTAAAATCAAGAGGCTCAAAAGAGCGGTAAAAATCGCGGGAAGATAAAAACGGCTGCCAACCGCCCCGCCAATTGCCGCCACTAGCCACAGCCCAGCCGCGGTGGTTAACCCCTCGATTCGAGTTTCCCGATGGATAATTGTTCCGGCGCCGATAAAGCCAACACCCATGATCAAGGCGGCGACAACTCGGCTGGGGTCAAAACTAATCCCTGCATTGCCTGTAAGACCAAAGAAAGCCTCTCGTCCAATTATGACAAAAAGTGCTGATCCTAAAGAAACTAAGGTGTAGGTGCGCAATCCCGCTTCTTTCCTTTGACATTCCCTTTCTAAGCCAATAATTGCTCCCAAACAAGCCGCCAATAATAATTCTAAAAAGATTATGACTTGATCGCTAGTCAAAAACTCCATAGAGTTTTATCGCTAAATTAAAATATTTTCCTGGCTAAAGCGGTTAAAGCCTATAAACCTTATAGCCTTCCCTGACTTTTTGGTTAACCTTCATTCCGACCGAACTACCGGGTTTGGCGATCTTGATTTTTTCATGTTCGGCTTCAAGAGAATCAACCACCTGGTTAAAGTCAGTTTCTCCCCCAACAATCCGGATCGTATCCCCAACCTTCAAGTCATCAGTGAGATTAATAACCGCGACGCCGATATTGCCGTAGTAGTGGTCAACTTTACCGATTAACTTTCCCTCAACGACGTTTTCTTGAGGAGTTTCTTCTGGCATAGTTAAATAACTATTTTTCGTCTATTATTTTATTATTTCGACCTTTTTATACTCGGTGGCACTTTTAAGATGAATTATAACAAAGAGAAAATTCCTCTGAGGGTTATTGGTGAAATTTCACTTTTGAGTTTTGTTTTTTCTCTCTTTCAATCACTTCAATTAATTTTCTCACCAGCTCTTTAGGATTCCGACGATAAATAATTATTCTCTTTGCTCCCCGGGCGGGACCTTCAACAATCGCTCTAATTTTATCCGCCGTACCGCCCGAACCCTCTAACACTCCGATCGGCTTCTGGATTTCAAAAGCCGTGGCAAACTCGTGAAGCGTACCCATTCTGCCGCAAATAATAATGACGCCATCAGCTGATTTGGTCATCGTAATATTGCGGCCAACATAATCTGCTCCGGTATAAATCATCACATCAAAAGCATCAATCGGTAGTTTGTAGGTTTGAAGATGGGCTTTTTCCGAGGTCGCCGGAGAAAAGCCGACGCTAAAACCGTCTTCTTCTTTGCATCCCAAAGCGGCAAAATAAGGAACCCCAGTGGTTGCTCCGGTTACGGTGATGCATTTTTGCCGAGCGATTTCCCGGCCGACTTCTTTGGCTAAATCTTCAATGCCTTTACAGCAGTGGCTTACTGCCGCCGCCCCAGACACGGCAATTTTATACTTCATAGATTGAATTTTTTGAATGTTTTTCATGCCAGTCAGACTAATGGCAGGAGCTAATTTATAAATTCTGCCTTAGGCTAATTAGGAAAATACGGACTAGACAATGAAATCATTCACCAGCTTGACTTAGTAGAACCCATCTAGTGCTTATTTTACCAGATTTCAACCAAAAAATAAATGGGTAAGCACATTACCCATTCATTTTTTGAGAGGGGGACAGCTTAACGGCATTGAAGGTAGCTACGAACTAGGCCTAGCCGAACATGTTCCTCCTCCATCGTTAACTTCTGTTGCCTTTAGAGGATAAAACCTCGCACCCCCTCTCGGTTTTTATGGTAATCATTGAAATTGACGGTGTCAAGTAGAAAACAAAAAGGCCGGGCATTACCACTGCCAAGCCTTCAGCGATCACCAATACCGCTGTCCTCCTCGTCCGCGCCTGCCTCGCGCTCGTTCTTTTCGCCTTTTCCCTTTCGGCTTTTTGGTCTTGTGGACATAACCCGGACGACCAGATACTTTCGTCACCTGGATTGAGTAAGGATAGCTCGGTTGAGAAAAAGCTGGGGGTTTACTCGCGGCCGGAGCGGTGATTACCCGGGCGTTCGCCTTAAGGAACTCTCTTACCGTCGCGGCGAACGTATCAGGGGTTGTTCTACCGTCAAGCAGTACCAGCGAGTCATTGTAGATGGCTAGGTGGCCTCCGCGCTGGCACACCAGACCTAGCTCATCCCAACCGCAGTTCATCATTGAGGACGCCCGTACTAGAGCCGGTGCCTCTCTTTTGGTCGGCAACGACTCCACCTGTCCATCCCAATGAACTTCTTTCAGATCAATCCCGAGTTCGGCAACCAGCGCCGCAAGTCGTGGACTTTGTGCCAGTGCCGCTTCCTTCGTCATGTAGCCGGGATACAAATAGATCCTTATTTGCCCTCCCATGTTGCCTCCTTGACTGGACTTAACTGAATTCAACAACCCTACGCAAAAACAGAAAAAAAGCTACTTATAGAGAAACACTTCTCCGTAAAAAAGTCAAGTTAAAGAAACTAAGAAGGGTTAGATCTAGAGATAATATACTCGCTATTTTTGACTTTTGAGCTTTGTCCGCCAGCCGGCGGATTTGATTTATTGATGTGTCCCCAGGCTGATTCGAACAGCCAATCTTCTCCTCCGGAGGGAGACGTTCTATCCAATTGAACTATGGGGACGAATTAAACTTTAAACTGTTACTACTTCACCGCGATTAAATAAATATTGGCGTGATTGCCTTCTCCGACTCGCCAGCATTTCTCTATCTTCAAACCGACCTTTCTAGCTAAATCTTCCAGTTCCTTTTTCGTAAAACCATGAAGATAACGTTCAACCAATGCTTTTCCAGTTGAATCTTTCCAAGGAATAAAAATATCTCTAAAATCGAGTTCTGATTTACCGATTAGTTTTAGTAGGCTGTATTTAAAAAGCCTTTTTTGATTTTGGCTGTCTTGAAAAATATCCCAAACGCGCAAAATTAGTTTTCCACCCGCTTTCAATACTCTTCGTGCTTCTCTCAAAAATTGTAATCTTAGTCCTTTTGAGGGAATATGATGTAAGACAGCAATACTATAGACTTTGTCAAAGGAATTATCAGGAAAAGCTAGGTTTAGAGCATCGGCGATTTGGAAATTGCCTTCCGGGTAATTCTTCTTGGCAATGGCAATTTCTTCTTTTGAGCTGTCAATCCCCAGATAATCAACTTTTTTGTCTCGTACCGCGCTAAAAAGCCGTCCACTACTGCAGCCAATATCTAATACTTTCTCTCCGGGACGCAGGTCACTGACTAAAGCCTTAATCTCGTCCGAAGGAAACTGCCTGGTTCTTGCATAAGGCTCGGCAATCAGGTTATAATCGACGGTAGTCTTTTTCAGAAGATATTGAGCGTAATTCTTATCCATTGATGATGAAAAAAACCTCAATTAAGCAGATTTTTCAGACCGGAATGAAAAACCCGGCTGATTTAGATAGAGTAAAACGGAAATTCGCAAAGAAGCTGAGAAAAACCGGCTGTCTTTCCAATGTTGAGCTTTTAAAAGTATATCGCAGATTAACCCAAAAAGGAAGGCTGAAGACCAATACTCGGCTGGAAAACCTTCTTAAAAAGAAAAGGGGACGTTCTCTTTCCGGCATTGTCACGGTCTCGGTTTTAACTAAACCCTATCCCTGCCCGGGCCAATGTCTTTATTGTCCCACCCAGAGAAAAATCCCGAAAAGCTACTTGAGTAATGAGCCAGCCGTCATGCGGGCCATTGCCAATAATTTTGACCCCTATCAACAGGTGCAATCAAGGCTAAAATCGCTTCAGTTAACTGGTCATCCGCTTGATAAAATTGAGTTGATTGTGATTGGCGGTACCTGGTCGTACCTGCCCCGGCAATACCAAACTTGGTTTATCAGGGAGTGCCTTCGGGCGAGCAACGAATTCATGCAAAGAGCAAAAAACAGAGAACAGAGAACAGAAAATAAAAAACAAAAAGGAGAGAACAAGAAATTTAAGAGTAATGAGTTAACCTATTATCAACAGAAAAATGAGAGGGCGAAGTGCCGGATTATTGGCATCACAGTTGAGACCAGACCAGATTTTATCAACGAAAAAGAGGTAATCAATTTAAGGAGGTTGGGCGTCACGCGTGTCGAATTGGGCGTCCAGAGCCTCGAGAATGACGTTTTAGCGATAAATAGGCGGGGGCATAGAATCGAAGCCACGATAACCGCTACCAAACTCCTTAAAGATGCCGGTTTTAAGGTTTGCTACCATATCATGCCCAATCTTTTGGGTTCTAATATCAAACGTGATAAACAAATGTTCGCTAACCTTTTTAGCGATTCCCGCTTCCAGCCAGATCTGTTAAAGATATATCCCTGCGTTGTCCTTAAACAAGCCAAGGAATTCTATCAGCTCTGGAAAGCAGGCAAATACCAACCATATCAAGACAAGGAACTGATAGATTTGTTGGTAGCCATTAAGAAAAAAATCCCGGTCTATTGCCGGATACAAAGACTAATCCGGGATATTCCGGCGCAAAGCATTACTGCCGGCTGCAGGATGTCTAATCTACGCCAAGCCATTGCCGATCAGCTCAAACGGCAAGGGAAACGCTGTTGGTGTATCAGATGCCGGGAAGTTAAAGAAGAATATCGGCCGAATATAAAATTAAGCCTTTTCCGCCAAGATTATGATGCTTCGGACGGTAAAGAAATCTTTCTTAGTTTTGAAGATCAAGCCAGAAAAAATCTTTATAGCCTTCTCCGTTTACGTATTCCCTCTCAAGTATTAATGAAAACAAAGCATTTTATTTCTGCTCTGCAAGACAGCGCGATCATCCGCGAGCTTCATACCTACGGGCAAGTTGTTCCCCTTTCTAAAAAAGAAAAATTAGTTTCCCCCCAACACCAAGGATTAGGAATTAGACTAATAAAAGAAGCAGAGAAAATAGCCAAGAAAGAATTTGCTTTAAAAAAAATGGCGGTGATTTCCGGAATCGGAGCAAGGGATTATTACTCTAGGAAAGCCGGTTATCAGTTAGAAGATACCTATATGACCAAAATGATTAAATGAAGAGTCTTCAGAAATAGTTATCTTTTAACCAGCTAATAATGGTTTTTGCTTCGGCTTCCAAGCTTTTTTCGCCCTTCTCAAATCCTTCCGAGCCTAAGAGAATGATCGCCACCCGGCGCTCTAAATTGCGATGAGAAAAGCGGAAAAGAAAAATGCCGTTGTATTTCGAACTAACAATATAACCAGTCTTTCCGCCAATAAAAGCCGGGTCATTAAAAAAAATATTTTTGTTTTTTAAGTCTTTAAAACTTACTTCGCCAAAAGACTCTACCTTTTCTCCTTTAGTGATATCTAAGAGAGGCGGCCGGTTATTGGCAATATATCTCATTAAATAAAAGAGGTCTTTGGCCGTTGAAGTATTTTTGGGATCAAACCCGCTCGGGTCGTAAAAATTCGTCGCGGTCATAAATATCTTCGGTGCTTTATCGTTCATCAGGTAGACAGTTCTGTCTCTGCCCAAAAAACGACTCAAAACTTCGGCGGCATCATTTGAAGATTCAATAAGAAGAGGATAAAAAAGCTCGACCACCTTAAAATCCTTACCGGCCTCTAAACCAACGGTGGAACCATAGCTATCAAGCATTCCTTTTTTAACGGTGATTGAGTTTCTTAAATTAACTTGCTCGGAAACAATCACGGCCGTCATCAGCTTAACGAACGAAGCAATCGGTAAAATTTCTTCAGGGTTTTTATCGGCAAAAACAAAACCAGAATCAAGGTCAGCCACCAAATAGCTCTTAGCTGATATCTCAGGAAAAACAGTGTTCTTTCTGTTTGGATAATCAAAGCGATCGTCTTCCTTATCTATAACCAAAATGGGCATTTCTTTATCAATTAAATTATAGATAGTTTGGCTGTCTTTATCTGAAAGCTGAATACAGCCGCCAGAAAAATCAGAAGCGAGCTTTTCTCCACCCGGGTAGTAAGGTTCTCCGTGAAGATAGTACTTTCCGTAAAACCTTATCGAATAGGGCATATAAACTTCAGCAATAACTGAATAGCTTAACTTATTCATCGAAATTATTTTGTATAATCCGACCGCTGATCCGCCCCAGCCCTGCGGGTCTCCTTTTCTTAGGATTGACACTTCTTTCTCCAATTGACCATCTTTATAAAATCGGATTTTCATTTCTGCGAGGTTCACTTCTAAAAAACTCTTTGAGTTGGTGATAAATTCATTCCTCACTTTTTCTGGTCCTTCAAGAAAGTAATGGGGAATCTCTTTTTCTGGACGAGGGAAAGGAAAGAATGAAAAAGGTAAAAACAACGGTTCGGCAATGATCAGGTGGGGAATAAAAAAAGATATGAGACAAAGTCCAATTACAAAAATGAGTTCTAATATTAAAATAATTAAAAAGAATTTTTTCATTTTTCTTCTAGTCAAATTCTAACAAAAAAACTGGCGTTCTTTCCAGTTCAGATTATCCCTGTACATTCTTCTCTCTTATGATATTCTTTTGACCCTCATCAGGCCACCGCAAGAAACAATTTCTATCCCTCTTTTCTCCAGTTCATCAAGGAAAAGGTTTACACCCAAAGAATCAGAAGAAATATGGCCGGCAATCACCACGTTGACATTAGCTTTTTCCGCCTCCTCGCGGTGTTTTTCCGAGATATGCATACCGATAATTGTCCCGGCCCCGGCTTGAGCCAGTTTTTCGTAGATTTCTGGAGCACCTTCAGTCCCGCCGGTAATTTCGGTTAAAACGATTTTACCAGTATGGTTATCTTCATCACCAACAAAAATTTTCGGACCGGCGCCGATTTTTACCGCCTCTTTGTATTCCGGTATCTCCTTCAGACATTTCATCACATCGGCTAAGAAGAGAGGATTATCTTTTTTTAATTTCTGTTCGACAAAACGGGCAACCAGATTATCGCACGGTGTATGAGCGCACATTAAAGGGATATTTAAAAGTCTGGCCAGGTCAACAATCCGGTTGTGGTTAGTTGGCGACAACCCCCGAGAAACTTCGGAAATTCTTTTCTTTAGAAGTTTTTCAGCGATATTAATCGGCACCCCGCACTGGGCTAAAAGATCAACCTGAAGGTGCATGACATCATCTAAACCAGCTAAAGCCTTTCCTTCAGGGTGGTGCGAAAAAACCAGGTCAATGCCGAGTTCTCTGGCTAATAATAATTCGGTGCCCTCAATATCAATTCCCGCCAGTATTTTTTTTATTTCCTTATCTGGGTCGCCAAAAAGAATTCGGCTGTCAGAAAAAGGGTTGGTCAATCTCTCTTGATCAAATTCCTCTTTTTCCTCGCTCGACATCCTCTCATAACGTTCTTTAAGTCTTAAGAGGTCTTTCTCAATTCCTTCTCTGCTCCGAAAGTCGGCTTCAATTCCCATCTGAATTGCTAAATTATAGATTTCTTTGAGCTTCATCTTTTTGGTTTGTGGTTTTGAAAAACTTTTGATATAGCTCGTTGATTAACTCCATTTGTTTTTTAACATCGAAAACTTCGCGCCGAATCCGCGCCTTCTCTTCCCGAATATATTTTCGAATACTTTTTGCCAATTTTTTTTCCATTGGTGATCAATGTTATATTCGATGTTCCAAGTTTCATGTTTCACGTTTTAAGACTTGTTCTATTCTCCCTTAATTACAGCGAGCGGTTTCAATTTGGCCACTTTCCGCGATAATCCCGCATTATGGACCACTTCGACTATTTCGTCAATATTTTTATAAGCCAGCGGCGCTTCTTCAGCAATTCCGCTCAAAGAGGCGCAACGGATAATGATTCCTTTGGCTTCTAAACTCTTGACCACTTCCGTACCGGAAACCTTTCTCGTTGCTTCGTGTCGTGACATTGTCCGACCGCTGCCGTGGCAGGTGGAGAAAAATGCCTCCTCGCCCTTTTCACTGCCAGCTAAAATATACGAGCTTGTTCCCATTGAGCCGGGAATTAAAACCGGCTGGCCGACTGGACGGTAGTTAGCGGGGATTTCCAGATGTCCGGGCGGAAATGCTCGCGTGGCACCTTTGCGGTGAACAGCCACTTCTGTTTCTTTACCGTCAATAATGTATTTTTCTCTTTTAATAATATTGTGAGCGACATCGTAAAGGGCAGTTAATTGGCTATCTTTATTTCCTAAAATTGTCTGCCAAGCCTTTCTGACATAAAAAGCAATCATTTGCCGGTTAGCCCAGGCGTAATTGGCGGCGGCCGCCGAAGCCGCCAAGCATCTTTGTCCTTCGGGAGAATTAAACGGCACGCAGGCGAATTCTCTATCAGGAACCTGAATTCGATATTTTCTTTCCATTAAGGGAATAAATTCCCTTAAGTAATCAGAGCAAACTTGATGGCCAAGGCCGCGCGAACCGCAATGAATCATGACAATAATCTGGTCTTTGAATAAACCAAAAGCCTTGGCGGCTGCTTCATTAAATATCTCTTCAACCTTCTGGATTTCTAAAAAATGGTTGCCCGATCCGAGGGTGCCAACTTGATCGCGGCCACGGTTCTTGGCTTCATTAGAAACAGCATCCGCATCAGCATAGGCCAAACAGCCACCCGCCTCACAATTTTGGGCATCGGCTGTTTCGCCATAACCTTTTTCGACTAGATATCTCGCCCCTCCTTCTAAAATCCGGTCTATCTGATCAATTGTAAGTTTAATTTTCCGACCAACGCCTAAGCCGGAAGGAACTTCTTTTTGAACTTCAATCGTCAATTTTTCCAAATATGGCTGAATTTCTAAAGTTGAATAATTAGAAAGCAAAACCTTCATGCCGCAGTTGATATCGTATCCCTGCATGCCGGGAGAGATAATACCATCAGCGATTCTAATGGCCGCTACACCGCCAATTGGTGAAGCATAGCCTTCATGGCAATCAGGCATAGCTAAGCCGTATTTTTCAATTCCTGGAAGGCAAGATAGATTGACGAGTTGCTCTAAAGATTGATCACGGAAAATACCCTCCAGCATTTTTTCGGAAGCATAAACTCTAGCAGGAACCCGCATATCAGAACGAAAATTCCGAGGAATTTCCCATAACCAATCGGATATTTTTTTAAAATTCTGTTTGGAAAACATAATTTTGTAAACAATTAAACAGGATAACTGGTTTTTTTATATTATCTCAATCAGCCAAAAAGAAAAAGATTGCCCCAAAGGACAACCCTCTGCCTGAATGTTGCTTACCGGTAACATTTAAGTCACTCGCCGATAAACAACTACGACGCCACCGCAAAAGATGGTGATGGCCAGCTTTGCTAGTAGACCTGGGCTGGTTGGATCCAGCCACATAGCCAGCAAGACAAAGCCGAAACTGGTCATCAGACTCGCCAGACTTATCCAAGGAAACATCTTTTCTTTCATCTCTCTCTCCGTTGATGCTGATATAGGTTATCACAAATAAAAAAGATTACAAGACTTTACTTCTTTTGAATTTGGTGGTTGCCGCAGCCGCCAGCAATAAAATGGTTGCCAAACCAGCTAAAGTAATGCCGATCTTGACTAGCAGTTCGGTTTGAGACTCTCTCCAGACAGTAAAAACGGTGTACCCAATCAAGACCACTGCCAGAACTAAAATAGTGATTACCAAAGCTCT
>Ga0172364_10002416_pt1 | contig 14845 bp, 7 predicted proteins | sample LakKivSesite10cm_FD_114545 | JGI IMG/M metagenome (GOLD analysis project Ga0172364, IMG submission 114545) | Sediment microbial communities from Lake Kivu, Rwanda - Sediment site 10cm | ecosystem: Environmental > Aquatic > Freshwater > Lake > Sediment | place: Rwanda: Western Province, Lake Kivu... | reverse complement strand
GGTGTCCGCGTTCGGAGGCAACCAGAGCAACGCCTTCACGCCCTCAACATCGAGTTGGTATTGCCACCTGCTCGGCGTTGCCAACGCCTGTACCGTGCCGGTGACATCCCCGTTCACCGCCTTGCCGCCCACGGCCCCGTTGTACTTCCCGGCGACCTTCGTCCCGTCCACCACGCAGTCCAGGTCATACCACGCATCGCCGAGGGTGACCTTGCCGCGCAGCTTCGTGCCGTCCACCTTCACGGCCGACGCCCCGCCCCCCGCGAGGGCGAAGGCGTCCTTCGCACAGTCCAGCGCCAGCACCCGCGCCGCCCCGTCGGGCAACGCCTTCTCCAGCGTCAACAGGTAGCGGCCATCAGCCGCCCAGGCAGTTGCGGCCAGCGCCAACGCTGCCAGCCAGATGGTCATACGCATGTTGTTCTCCTTTGTCTCCTTTGTCCAGTGTCAGTTCCTTAGTGTATTCTGTTCGTTGGGGTCTTGTCACCTCAGTACTGCGCCGTCACGGCCACCGTGCCGGTCAGGCCCTTCAGGGTGATGGTTTCCTTGTCCTTGTTGAACTCGGTCCACGGTTTGCCGTTGACGGTGACGGACTTGATCGGCGCGGATTTGGGATGGCGGAAGCGCAGAACCACTTCCTTCGGCCGTCTGCGAGAAGGCATCTCGACGGTTGCGCTGATTCTGCCATGGTCCGCGTCGGAGACAATCTCGTAGGCCACCGTGCCAAAGTAGGTGGGCGCGTTCTTGACGCTGATCTTCTTGCCCTGTTCCAGCCACACCCGCGGCGTGGCCCGCGCCAGCCAGAGCGCTTCGCCCATCTCCATCACCAGCATCTTGCGGAAGTTCGACAGGAACACCGAGTTGCCGTGCGACTTGTCGTTGGCGGCGAACGTCGTGTGCTCGTTGAACGTCCAGTTGCCCAGGTTGATGTCCACGGCGCAGTGGTTGAGCCACGAACGCAAGAAGTTGGGAATGTCGTCCATGATCAGGTAGCAGTCCGGCATCCGCTCCCAGCCGGATTGGTACCCCCAGCCGGCCGCGAACCAGTCGCGGTTCGGGTCGTAGGTCGGTTTCCGCTTGTGCAGCCACGGATGGTCGCGCAGGAACACGTCCTCCAGGACGTCGAAGCTGCCCTGGACCCTCGGGTCGGCCGGGGACATCAGCCCCAGCGGCAGCCAGACCTCCATCGCGGCGGCGGAGACCAGGTAGTCGCAGTGGTACGGCCCGCAATGGGAGTAGATGTTGGCCGTCTCGGGCAGGACGCAGGCCAGCGGCCCGCGGTCGTGGAATCCCTGCGGATGGAACGAGTGGTATCGCCCGTCCAGCGTCTGCATCACGGGCGCCAGCGTGATGGCCTCCTCGATGGCCCGCAGCAGATCCTTGCGGTACAGGCTGGCCTCGCGGGCCAGGTCGGCGCCCATCTTCTGGTCAACTTCCGCCAGGACGTCGGCGAGCATCCTCACGCTGCGATATGCGGCGAAGTCCTTGAAGCAGAACGGGCGCCCGCCCCCGTCGCCGCAGGGGATGGGCGGCTGAAGCCCGTACTGCATCAACTTGCCCGCCTTGATGCTCGCGATGTCCTCGGCCGTGTATTTCTCCTTCATGGTGGTCCGTCGGCGGTTGACGATCCAGTCGGCGGCGGCCTTCAGCCGCGGGGCCGTCTTGCGCAGCCACTGGCTGTCGCCCGTCAGCCGGTAGTGCTCCGCGTACACGTAGGGCAGCAGCAGCGCGCCGACGGCGTGCGCCCGCTCGATGCCCGAGTTGGCCAGCAGCAGGGAGCCGTCGGTGTTCTGGCCTTCCAGCCACAGCGACAGGCCGTCGCGGGCGACCTGGTGGGCGCCCAGGTGGTCGAGGGCCAGGAGGATGCGGTCGGTCTCGCAGCCCAGCGGCGGGAAGGGATTGTCGCGGACGATGTACATGCCGTTGGGGTCGTCGGCCGCCACGCGCCGGCAGTCGCCGCGCACGTCGCCCGCGGCGATGACCTTCGCCAGGTCGTCGCGATGGATTCGCGGGCAGCGCTTGATGATCTGCCAGGCGCCGATGCGCCACAGGCCCGTCAGGTACGGGCAGGGCACCTGGACCTTCATCTCCGCCTCGAACGGCACCTGCGGGAATGGCGGCCAGGAGCGCTTGCCGTGTATCGCCTCCATCGCCCCCTGCCAGGTCTGCTCGGGCAGCTCGCCGACGCGCTGGCGGATGGTCTCGAGATGCCGCGCCGCCAGCTCCGCGAGGTACTCGCGGGCGGTGGTGGCCTTGGACTCGAAGGCGACCACGGGCGGGCGCCAATAGGGCAGCTTTGCCTCCGGCCGGCGGTGCGTATAGAAGTACCACACGCCCGCGTTGCCCAGCGAGTCGGCGTGCGGGTTGCCCGCCTGCATGTCGCCGACCACGTCCCGGGCCAGGTCCCACGTGCGCCCCTTGCCGCCGGTCTCCGCGACAGACAGCTCGATGCACGTCGTGTCGCACTGGTGGTCGCCGTTGCTGCCCACCACCAGCGACAGCAAGTCGCCCGGTTCGACGGCGACGGCCCCAAGCCTGGCGGCGTTCGCGTCGGCGGGAACCGCCTGCGAGCCGCCCCTGCCGATTACCCCGCGGGCGAGCACGGTGCGTCCGGACTTGGCGTCGCGGACGATCGACCATTCCACGCCGTTGCCGCCGGAGGGGTGGCCGTCGGCGACCTTGGCCTTCACGCTCACCTTGCCGGCGACGGGGCTTCGCCAGCCGACGGCGATGTCATTGGCGGGGCCGGGATGGACCGCGACGGTGCGCGGCGGGACGGTGACGGCCCCGCGCATGAGACTGGCCGCCTCCAGGTCGGCGTTGGCGTAGATGCAGGGCGTGCCCGTGCTGCCCCAGCCGCGGACGGCCGACGTGCCCTCGCGCGATTCCAGTCTTGCCGTCAGCAGGTCCTTCGGCGGGGGCACTTGAGCGAGCTTCGCGGGCGGCGCGGGCTGCGGCGCCGCCGCCTTCGGAGCCGGCGGGGACACGGCGCGGACGAAGAAGCCGTATTCCGGCGCGAGGATCGGCCCGGCCTCCAGGTTGACCGGCATGAAGGAGAAGCTGCCCGCGCCGGTCCGCACGGTGACGATGGTGCGTCCGGGGCCGCGCACGGCCGGCGTGTAGAGCACGGGCAGCACGATGCCGCGCCGCGCGCCGCGGGCGGCCGGCGACTTCCACGCCGCCTCGCCCGTCATAGTCGTGGTCTTGTCGCCCGCCAGCGGGCGGGCGGCGCCGACCTGGCCCGTCTGCGTGCATGCGACGGTTCCGTCAAACGCGTGCCCATCCGTACCTTCCGTGAAGCCCCATTCGATCTCGACGTCGGCGCACTTCCAGAGCAGGCTCGCCTGCCCGTCGACCGGCAGGCCGGCCTTCGCCCGCAGGTTGTCCGCCGCGGCGCCCAGAGCCGGCAGGAGCGCCGCGCCCACGGCCAGCGCCCGTCCAGCCAGTCGATAGCCAAGAAATGTCGTGTGCGTCATATCCGTTCTCCCTGGTCGAACCTGGCGGGGCCCGCGCCGAACCGGCCGCGGACCGCCTCGTTCGAGGCCATCCTCCTACCGCTTGCGCAGGTCATAGCACAGCACGTAGCCGAGGTCGCAGCGCATGAACAGCCTGCCGTCGGCGAGCACGGGCGTGGTGCAGGTCGTGTTGACGGGCAGGGGTTCGCCGAGCTGGCGGAAGTCCCTGGGGTCGGCCTTGTACAGCCGCCGGTCGCGAACGAGCAGCCCGTCGCCGGCGCACCAGGCGAGGTACTCGTCGGCCCGCGTCTCCAGCGGCGTAACCTGTCCGGTTCGCAGGTCGGCGCAGAACAGGGCGTGGTAGCGCTGCTCGCCTGGCACCTCGCAGAGGCTGGCGCCGTAGACACAGCCGCGGTGGATCACCGGCCCGCTGGCCCAGAACCCGCGGAAGCGATCCGGCAGCGACCAGACCTTCTCGGCCTTCTCCGTCGTCATGCGGAAGCAGCTCACCGGCGGCGCGTCCTTCCGGCGGGACGCGTCGCCGGTGCACAGCACCAGCAGGTCGCCGCTGACGGCCACGAAGTGCGCCCCGCCGTAACCCGCCGGCAGCCTCCAGGCCACCTTGCCCGTGGCGGCCTCGACGCAGCCGCTCGGCGTCACGAAGTACCCCTTCCCCCCGCAGCGCCAGCGGACGGGGCTGGTCCCGGCGATGCCGCTGACCGGCCCCCACAGCGTCCGGCCGGTGGCGGCGTCCAGGCCATAGAGGGCCGCATAACCCGGCCCGGCGACGGCCACCACGCCGTCGATCTCCTGCAGCGCGAAGTTGACCATGTCGCCGCCGGGAAAATCGTGCCGCCAGAGGAGCTCGCCGCTGCGGGCGTCGAGGCAGAACACCTCCGACCGCGTGCCCTGGACGAACAGCCGCCCGCCGCTGACGCACGGCGTGTTGAACGGCCCGCGCTTGCAGCGGTCCATCCAGTTGGTCCCCCCGCCAAAGGCCTGCTTCCACACCGTCATGCCCGTCGCGGCGTCAATGCAGACGATCACCTCATCCGCCGGGCGGCGCGACCAGGAGCGCTTCTCGTCCATCGTGACGTAGCGCAGTTGCATGTAGGGCATGTTGGCCAGGCCCTCGTCGACGGGCCCGTCGGCGGCGGGTCGGAAGCAGTACAGGTAGACCTTGCCGCCGGCGACGACGGGGCTGGCGTAGCCGCCCAGGTAGTGGTGCACCGGGGCGTTCCGCCACGAGCAGGCGATGTTGTCCTCGCTGCGCCACACGAGCCGCCCCTGCCGCCACGACTCGACCATCGCCCGCCCGCAATCGAGGCTGCTGCCGCTGCCGTCGAGGTTGCGCCAGCAGGGGTAGTCCTGGCCGGCGGCCAGCCCCTGCGTCCGCCTCAGCTCCCCCTGCGACAGGCAGGTCCCGGCGGCGGGGGCCCGAACGTCGGCGAGCTTCGCCTGGCCGCGGCTGAGCGCCAGGCGCACCGTGCCCTTCGCCTCGCGCCCGGCCAGGCGCAGGTCCAGGTCGAGGACGGCCTTGATCCACGGCGCCCCGGCCGTGCGCAGGAGGAACTCGACGTGTCCCCTGGCCGTGCCCGCGTCAAGCTGGACGTTCGCCGCGTGCACGTCGCGCTGCTGGCAGGTGACGGGCACCAGCGTCTCGGCGGCCGTGGTCCACCAGAGCTGCCGCACGTTCCGTCCGGAGCAGCCCAGTCGCAGGGCGAGGGGGAAGTCCAGCACGTCCGGGCCGGGCAGCTTGGCTCCTGCCGCGGGCGCCTCCGGCGGCGCCCCGACCTGCAGCGCCAGCAAGCGATAGTCGCACTCCGTGGCGGCGTCGTCGGCGCGGGCCGGCGCGGCGCCGGCGATTGCCGCCGCCAGCAGGATTGCCAACTTCGCCGGGTGCATCGTCACCTGTCCCGTTACGTGTAGACGATGAAGTCGCCGTCCCGGTCGCCGGCCTCGCCGTCGGCCTCCTCCGCCTCCTCGGCTGCGGGCGGCGCGGGGCGGTCGAAGCCCAGCGTGTCGCGGACGATGTAGATCGGGCGGCCCTTGGCCTCCTCGAACGTCCGCCCGACGTACTCGCCCAGCACGCCCAGCATGACGAACTGCAGGCCGAACAGCCCGGCCAGCGCCATCGTCACGTTCGCCCACGGCGAGGGGGCCGCCCCCAGCGGCCAGAGCACCAGCGCCGCGCCCGCGTACACCACCGCCGCCGCCAGCAGCGCCCCGCCGAGCAGGTACGCCAGCCGCAGCGGCCGGACCGAGAAGTTAAACACCCCCGCCGCGGACATGGCCGCGAGCTGCCGCAGCGAATAGCTGCTGCGCCCGGCGGCGCGCCGCTCGGCCGTGTAGGCCATCGACGTCTGGCGGAAGCCCACCCAGTGGACCAGCCCGCGGACGAATCGGGCGTGCTCGCGGTGCTGCTTGAGGGCGTCGACGACCTTGCGGTCGAGCAGGCGGAAGTCGGCCTGGTCGGTCAGGTCGGCCCCGCTGGCCAGGCGGATGGCTCGGTAGGCCAGGCGCCCGACGGCCCGGCGCAGCGGCGAAATGCCCTGGGTGTCGCGCCGCACCGTGCGCACCACCTCGTAGCCCTCGCGCCACCGCGCCACCATGTGCGGGATCAGCTCCGGCGGGTGCTGGCAGTCGGCGTCCAGCGAGATCACCGCCCGCCCCGCCGCGAAGTCGTAGCCCGCCGTCACCGCCACCTGGTGGCCGAAGTTCCGCGCGAAGCTGACCGCCCGGACGGCCGGGTCGAGGGCCGCCAGCGCCGCGATGACCTCCGCCGTGCCGTCGGTCGAGCCGTCGTTGACGAGGATGACCTCGTAGCTGTCGCCGAGCGAATCGGCGACGGCCTTGAGCCGCTCGTGGAAGCCCCGCAGCCCCTCCTGCTCGTTGTGGACGGGCACGACGAAGCTGAACGTCGGCGGCCGCGGCGCGGCGTCAGGTTGGCTGCGGTTCCTGCCCATGGACACACGCCTTCGCGGGCATTCTAACGCGACGCGCGAAGCAAGCACACGATCCGCAATCCGCGTTCCACGATCCGCAATCTCCTCACCGCGCCTCGCAGATCGCCACCGCGGCCGCCAGAAGCGCAATCGCCGCCGTCTCCACCCGCAGCGTCGTCCGCCCCAGGCGCGCGGGGACGAAGCCCGCCTCGAACGCGGCCGTCATCTCCGCCTTCGTCATCCCGCCCTCCGGGCCGACCAGCAGGCACAGGTCGCGGCCGGGCGGGGCGTCGGCCAGCACCTCGCGGACGGCCCTGGTCCCGCCGTCTACCACGCCCACGAGGCCGACGTAGCCCTCCGGCCCGGTCAGCGCGCCGGTGAGGAACTCCTCCAGCCCCAGCGGCTGGCGGATTTCCGGCAGCCAGTTCAGCCCGCTCTGTTTGGCGGCGGCGACGCAATGGGCCAGCCAGCGCTGCCGCGTGGCCGCGGACAGCCTGCCGCCCAGCGCCGCGCTCGCCTGCCCGCCGCCGGCAAGCAGGCGGGCCGCCGACCGCTCGAAAACGACGGGCCTCAGCGACGCGGCCCCCAGCTCGGTGGCCTTCTCCAGCAGCCAGTCCAGCCGCTTGCCCTTCGGCGTGGCGAAGGCCAGGTGGATCAGCGGCGCCGCGCGGTCGTCAATCCGCCAGCGGCCCTCGACGGCCACCACCACCTTCGCCCGGGCGACCTCGTCGATCCGCCCGGCGGCGACCGACCCGCGCCCGTCGAACAGCTCCACCGCCTCCCCCGCCCGCAGACGCAGCACGTTGCGGGCGTGGTGGGCCTCCTCGGCCGACAGAAGCAGCCGGTCCGGCGAGAGGTCCTCGGCATGGAATCGCGGACGATCGCGCATGGCCGCCACCGCAAGCCCGGCTCGGGCCGCGTCACTCGACGCGCATCCTGCCGCTGGCCGCGTCGAAGCGCACCGTGCGTCCCGCGGCCGTCAGCGCGGCGCCCAGCCCGTCGCCGGAGATCTTGGCCGCCGGCGGCGTGCCCCGGCCGACCAGCATCACCACCCAGATGTCCGCGTCCGTCGCCTTCGTGCTGATCTGCAAGGGCCTGGCCGCCGTGCTCATCTCCGCCCCGGCCGGGCAGAGGACCCAGCCCTTGACGAAGCCGCCGTTGGAACCGGTCAGCAGGAAGAACTTGCGCCCGCTCTCGGTGCCGTAGCGGGCGCCCGTGCCGACGTTGGCCTGCCAGGTCCACGTGTGCTCGCCGTCGCCCTTGACGCGGTCCAGCGTGCAGACGACGGCCGTGTTGTCCGCCGGCGGGCCGAAGTCCACCAGCATGTGGCGCACCGCCTCTTTGGCACCGAGCTTGGTGTACATCTGCCCGCCCCGCACGACGGCGTAGCCGCCGGTCTTGGCCGCCTCGAACGCCACCAGCTTGCCCATCGGCTCCGTCGCGTCGCGGTAGGTGTACTTGCCGTCCACCAGCAGCGAGCTGTACGACGCCGGCGTCGTCGCTTTCACCGGCCCGCCGATGAACCGGCTGTCGTAGCCCATCAGGTTGATCGCCAACTGCTCCGGCTGGTTCCAGCCCTTCTGGTCCTTGTGCACCTGGGCGATCACCTCGGCGAGGATGTCGTTGGGGTCCTGCCAGCGGTTGCGGAAAAAGACGTAGCCGCGCGAGTCGGCCACGGCCGGGGCGAAGACGCCCGTGGGGTCCTTTGCCGCCGCGTCGGGCGGGTAGTACAGCAGCGCCCAGACGGTCCCGTGGCGGTCGCTGTCGAAGCGGTGGGCCATGGTCCGCGGCGTCAGGCGGCCGACGCAGCGGTCATACCACCACAGGTAATGCCCGAGCTGGTCGGCGGGGCACCAGGCGAACTGCATGCTCGACCACCCCTCCGTGTAGTCCGCCCCGCCGCCCACCCCCCACATGAGGCTGCGGTTGCTCCCGCGATCCCCTGTGCGGGTGTACATCAGCAGCTTCCAGAAGGCGTGCTTCGCGGCCGCGTCATACAGCGTCGCGTCGCCGACTTCCCTGGCCGCCAGGGCCGCGCCGAAGGCGAAGGGCCCGGGGTATTCCGTGTAGCCGGGGCCTTCCTGGCAGGCGCCGATGTCGCCGAAGGCGTTGTCCAGGTACTGCTTGAGTTCGCCGATGAGGAACTGCGCGCGCTGGCCCTTGACGTCCGCGCCCGACGCCAGGAGCAGCAGCAGCTCCGCCCCGCGGATCACGCCGACGAAGTTGGACGTCCGGTCGCCGCCGAGGTTGCTGTGGCTGATCCCGGCCATGTGCGCCAGCACCGCGTCGGCGCGCTTGCGCATCGCCTGCCGCTGAACGTCCGTCCAGGCCGGGTACGCCCAGTCGTACGCCAGCGCCAGGCAGCGCGACTCCATGCTCTTGCCCAGCGTGGCCGAGCCGGTCCTCGTCCAGGCGGCCAGCGTCCGGTAGGCCGTCTCGGCGTACTTGGCCTTCTCGGCCTTGTCTTCGGCAATCGCGCTGAGGAACGCCGCCTCGACGGCCTTGTAGCCCGGCCCGTAGCCCCCGCCGTAATCGCCCGTGTCCACGCGGGCCTTCAGGTCGGCGAAGGCCAACTGGTGGTGCGACCCGGCCGCCGCGATCTGCTTGCGGACCATCGCGACGCGCTGGGCCGTCAGGAACAGCCGCGGATGCTGCTCGTCAGCGACGGCCGAAACGCCGAAGAAGACGGCCAGGGCCGCCGATGCGAAAACCAGTGATCGCCTTGTCATGCGCGTTCTCCTTACTCGTTATTGGTCACTCGACACTCGACACTCGACACTCGACACTCGACACTAAACACTCTCTCACTTGCCCGGCCGCGGATCGGTCACCGGCTGGAGGCGGTCGATGCGCGGGGCCGTGCAGGTCCTCGGCGGCACGGTCCAGCCGCGGAACTGCCCCGGGTCGGGGTCGGGGATCTGCCGCACCTCCTCCTCGCCGCGGTAGACGCAGTTGCAGTCGACCCAGGCGATCAGGCGCAGCAGGTCCTCGCCGGCGACCTTCACGTCGTGGTGCCTGCCGCCGGCGGCCAGGTTGACCAGCGGGCTGGTGTACGACAGCGACGACATGGGCTTGATGGGCCCGTAGGGATCGTGGCGGTAGCCGCCCGCCTCGACGGGCAGCGCCCCGGCCAGGCCGTAGCCGGGGCTCTTGGAATCGGCCGGGCTCCTGGTCCAGGCGGTGTTGCCCACCAGCGTCATGTACGGCTCCTTGAACGGCAGGAGCCTGAGGTCGTCGATGCCGCGTTCGGGCATGCCGCCGCGCAGGGTCAGGTCGAGAGCCTTGCGCCCCTTGCCGTCGCCCTGGTGGCACTTGCCGCAGTACTTGTCGAGCACGGGCTGGCAGAACCGCTCGTAGGAAATCGACACGTCGGCGCCCCACGGCGGCGGGGCGATATCGGCCGGCTCGTACGGCCGCGCGCCCAGGGCGCCCGGCGGCGTTGTGCTGTGCCCCTCGTGACAGCCCAGGCAGCCGCGCCTCTCGCCGGGCATCACGCCCGTGAAGCTCCGCATGATCTGGAGGCACCGCTGGTTGGCGTCGAGAAGCTGGAAGTACAGCGCCCCACCCGACGGGGCCTTGAACGAAACCCACCCGTCGGCGTGGATGGGCACGGTGCCCAGGATGCGCTTGACGGCGTCCTCCTGCAGGGCCGAGATGACCGGCCCGCTGTGGCGGAACGACTTGTAGCCCATCGAGTAGGTCTTGTGGTCCTGCTGGAGGACGCGCAGGAACCTGGCCGACCCGTGCGGCAGGCCCTCGGCGCCGTCGTAGACGTTGGCGCTGTAGAACACGCCGTCGACGGCCTTCTCGCCCGCCGCCGGCCAGGTCACGCGGTCGTGGATGACCGGCGGCTTCTTCCGCGGGCGCAGCGGCCGGGCACACCACACCCCGCCGCTGCCCGTGCCCGCGTAGATCAGCTCCCGGTCGCCGTCCACGTCCATCAGGTACAGCCAGTAGTCCCTGCCGCCGGTCTCGCGCCGGCCGTTGGCCGACACGAGAAAGTCGCGGTCGCTCAGCGGGTAGGGGCTGGCGAACTGCCCGAACTGCGGGCACGGGCGGTAGACGGGCGAGTAGATGCGGCTGCCTTCACGTGGCTCGCCGACCTCCGTCCAGGGCGTTTCGGCCGTCACCTTGTACAGCCCGTCGGGGTAGTCGCGTCCCTCGTTGACATCGACGATGCCGATGGGCCCGCCGCTGACGTTGTGGTGGCCCACGCCGGTGAACATGACCTTGTCGGTTCCCGGTACCGGGCGGGCGTCCCACAGCATGTCGGGCCAGTTGCTGCGGTTGCCGTAGTAGTGGGCCACACCCGTGCCGTCGGGGTTCATTGTCCACAGCGCCTGGAGGCGCCACAGCGGCCGCTCCGTGTACTCCCAGCGCGTGTAGAGGATGCGCCCGTCCGGCAGGAGGCAGGGCGTATAGTCCGGCTCGTTGTTGTTGGAGATGATGCGGATGTTGCTGCCGTCGGCGTCGCAGCGGGCCAGCACGCTGCACGGCGAGTTGGGCAGGCAGCGGACGTAGGTGTTGCCCCGCGTGGTGCAGAAGGCGATCCGCCCGCCTGCCCCGCCGTTGGGGTCCGGCAGGTAGATCGGGTCGATGTCGTGGTAGGGGCTGTTGGTGAGCTGGCGCGGCGGCCCGGCCGGCGTGCCGTCGGCGTTCAGCGAAACCTCGTACAGGTGGAAGGACTGCCCCCCCGCGGGAACCATGGCGAACACCAGCTTCGAGCAATCGAACGCCAGGTCCATCCGCATGACGCCGCCGCTGCCGGCCGGTATGACGTCGGTCGCGTTGGCGCCCGGCCCCAGCCGGTCCAGCACGACGATCCGGTTGCCGCCGATGCGCGCCAGGTCGCCGCCGTAGGTGTTGCGGTGGCCCGACTCGTGCCCGTGCGGCGGCGAGCCGTCGATCAACAGCAGACGCCCGAAGTCGATCGCCGGGTTGCGGAACATGATCCGCCGCTTGACCCGCCGGACGGCCAGGTACAGCCGCGCGACTTCCTCCGCCGCCTGCCACGTGGCCGGCACCGACTCGAGCTGCCCGGCGAGCTTGTCCAGCTCGGCCAGCTCCGCCGCGAAGCTCGGGCGGGCCGGATGCTCGGCCAGCCGGGCCGCGATGCGGCGCGCGGCGGCGATCTCGTCGAGCACATTCCGGCGCGTCGGATCGCTGCCCGTCTGAGAGAGCCAGTCGGCCTCCAGCAGTTCCTGCGCCTGCCGGGCCGTCAGCGGGCGGTTCTTCGGGGCGGCAGGCCAGGCCACCGGCTGTGGCGCGGGCACCAGGTCCGCCAGCTTCCAGGGCGGCATGTCCAGCGGGCCCAGCTCCTTGGCCGGCTGCCAGGAAGGCCCCGCCTTCGGCGCCGCCGCCGCAGGCAGCCGCAGCCCCTTCAGCCCCTCCAGGGGGACCGCATCCGGGCTGGTGGGGACGGGCCCGGCCGGGGCGGCAGCCCCCGCCCCCTCGGCCAGCACCTGCCACCGCTTGTCGGTCACGACCTCCAGCGGCGCGCCGGAGGCGAAACGCACGGTCAGCCGTCCGACCAGCCCGGCCCAGCCGCCGGACTTGCTCGCCGTCACTTCGATGACGTTGCTGCCCGCCTGGAGGTGCCTGCCCAGCTTGACGCCCCACACGCTGCGCCAGTCCGACCGCTTGGCTCCCAGCGGCGTGCCGTTGACGGAAACGCGGCAGACCTCGGCGTCGGCGGTCAGGGCCAGCACGGCCGTGGCCACCTTCGCGCCGCCCGGAATCACCACCTCGCGGCGGAAGCGCGCCTCGACGGGCCTGGCGCCTCGCCCGGCGGGCGCGGCCGCCGAGTGCCATATCCACTTCGGCTGGGCCGGCTCGCCCGCCGGCGCCGCCTGCCACGCCGCCAACAGCCACGCCGCCGCCAGCAGGCCGAGATAGCCGAACCTCGCGCGTCGCATCCGGCACTCCTTTCCGCGTCGCCGCTCAAGCCCTTTCGGGGCTTCCGCTGCCCGCCGAACGGGCAACGTACCCGCTCGCTGGCAGCCAGACCTTAAACCGATGAACACGCAGCGCCTACCGCGCCTGACCCGGCTGGGCAAGAGCGATTTTCAACGGAGTTCGAGCAGAGCTCCGCGAATGTCCACCCCGCCTGTCGGCGGGCGCATCGCGGGTGTTGGCCCGGTTACGCCGGATGACAACGGAAGCAGACCTTGATTGGGGCTACATCGCAACCGGCTGCCCCGCGGTGGGGCGTGCAGCGGCAGGGTGTGCCGGTTCCGGCCCGCGGGGCCGGGCTTGCCTGCTGCGGCAGGTTCTGCACACGCCGTCACGACCCGCCCGCGCGGCCGGGCGCGACGCTTTGGCGCTGCGCACAAGGCGCAACTTTCCGCGGTGGAGGGCCACGCTTTGTCGTGGCCGCGAAGACGGCCGGACGCGACGAAGCGCGTCCCTCCACAACCCCGCCGGACGCGACGAAGCGCGTCCCTCCACAACCCGCCGGACGCGATGGAACGCGTCCGTCCACGACGCGGCGCAACCTTCCGCGGTGGAGCCGTAGGGTGTGCAGGTTCCGGCCCGCGGGGCCGGGCTTGCCTGCTGCGGCAGGTTCTGCACGCGCCGCCGCGAGCCGCAAAGGCGGCAGGAACCGGAAACGTTGCGCAGCTTACCAATCTCGGAAAATCACGGTTCCCCTGCGCCGGCGCGGCGAAATCGACCAAGAATGCCCCTCGGCCGGCTTGGACGTACCCCGGTACGTCCGAGGGTCCGTTCGTGGCTCCGGCGCCCGATTGCCGTGCGCCGGCGCCGGCCGCGAGGCGCCGCTGAGGCGAGCCGGTGGGCGTTTCGATGCCCAGCCGGGCGCGAAATGGCTTTTTCCTGGGCGATCTCCGGCCGGGGGTGTCCAGGGTCCTCCGAGGGGGCGTTCGTGGCTCCTGCGCCGGAAATCCCGTCGAGCGGCCGGGATTTCAGGCGCCGGCCGGGCCTCTCGCCCGCCATGTCGCCGGCTGAGGCATCACCCAACCCGCCGGCCGTTCCCGACCGGAGAGTCAGCTCCGGCCGGAGGGTCAGTCCCGGCCGGAGGGTCGTTCCCGGGCAGAGGGCCGCAAGCGGCCGGTTCGGGTGACACCATACCTAACTGCCCTTCTCCGTCTTCCTCTTCGGCGTCGGCCCCGGCTTCTTTGGGACCAGTTCCCTGCCCAACATCGCGCTGAGCCTTGTCAGGAACGGCCGGTCGCCCAGCGGACGGCCGGTCCCCTCGTGCCGCCGCAGCCGCTTGCCCAACTCCGCATCATCCGGGTTGCGGAGGTGCTCCGCCCACGAGCAAACCCACCCCGCCGTCAACTCGCCCAGCCAGTCGGCCTCGGCCAGCGGGTCCGGGGCGCCCGTCGCGTGGGCGGCCGCGCTGGAGTACGCCCAGTCCTCGGCCCGTTCGGCCAGCCGCGCCCGCACAGGGTTGCGCTCGATGTAGCGCGTCGCGGCCAGCAGGTGCGGCTCGTCCATCACGAACGACGCGAACCTGCCCTGCCACAGGTGCCCCCGCCAGCCTTCGCGGAAGTTCACCCGCCGCGTGTAACGACGGTGGGCCTCCTCGATGCCGCGGCACAGCGCCTCTTGCGACGGCGGCACCACGACCAGGTGCACGTGGTTCGGCATCAGGCAGTACGCCCACACCCGAAGGCCATACCGGACGCACCATTCCCGCACCAGCGACACATACGCGCAGTAGTCCTCCTGGCCGAAGAACACCGTCTGCCGCCGGTTCCCGCGCTGCGTGACGTGGTGGGGCATCCCCGGAACGACTCGCGCAAGCCTTGGCATGATGCGAAGCCTACGCGCCTGAGGGGCATCCGTCAAGGGTTAAGTATGGTGTCCCCCGAACTTCCAAGTATGGTGTCCCCCGAACTCACTTGCTCGACGCCACGGGCGCGCCTCGAGAAGCGGCCTGCCCGCCCCGCCGCGGCCCAGCCGCGCCGCAACCGCAGCGGATCGTCCGCCCGCCGCCAAGGCAAATCACGGAATCCGAGCGCTCGCACTTCACCGCGCCGCCGGAAACGCCTCGACGGCACGGACGCCCTGTCCGTGCGCCTGCCCGCCGCAGTCCGAGGGGTTGAATATCATGTCCCCAAAACTCCGCCGGCACGGACGCCCTGTCCGTGCGCCTGCCCGCCGCAGTCCGAGGAGTTGAATATCATGTCCCCAAAACTCCCGATCGGTGTTGCTTGCCGGGGGTGTTGCGTGTTCCGCCTTTGGCGGATCGGGTGTTCCGCCTTTGGCGGATCGGGTGTCGGGTGGGGGGTGTCGAGCAGCGCCGGTCCGCCGGTATCCGGTCCGCCGGCAGCCGGTCTTCGGTAGCTGGCGGCTGGTAGCTGAGCGCGGCGAATGCCAAATGGGGCCTGGTTCAAACGTGAGTAACACGTTTGGCCCTGGCAGTAACCGGTCGCCAGTAGCCCGTAGCCGGTTGCACTTGGCGGCAATGGAGTCTCCAGCTTGTGG
>Ga0172364_10002413_pt1 | contig 14856 bp, 13 predicted proteins | sample LakKivSesite10cm_FD_114545 | JGI IMG/M metagenome (GOLD analysis project Ga0172364, IMG submission 114545) | Sediment microbial communities from Lake Kivu, Rwanda - Sediment site 10cm | ecosystem: Environmental > Aquatic > Freshwater > Lake > Sediment | place: Rwanda: Western Province, Lake... | reverse complement strand
CCCAGTTATCTATCCCCCACCTCTTCCCGGTCCTGCCGAAGCCCGTCATCACCTCGTCGGCGATGAAGAGGACGCCATGTTCGTCGCATATCTCACGGATCAGCTGGAAGTAGCCCTCGGGCGCCGGGACCGTCCCGAGGGTCGCGCCTACGACCGGCTCGGCTATGAAGGCTGAGACGTACTCAGGCCCTGCGATCCTTATAGCCGTGTCGAGGCTCCTCGCGCATTCGAGGTCGCATGAGTCCCTGGTCTTCCCGTACCAGCACCTGTAGCAGTAAGCCGGTGGTATGTGCGGGTAGTCTATGAGCATCGGCGTGAACCTGCGCCGCCTGGCGATGTTTCCCGACATTGAAAGGGCGCCGAGGGTGTTGCCATGGTAGCTCTGCCACCTCGCCACCACCTTGTACCTCGTCTTCTCCCCTGTCTCAAGGTGGTACTGGCGGGCCATCTTCGCCGCCGCCTCGGTCGCCTCCGAGCCGCCCGAGCAGAAGAAGACATGCTTCAGGCTCCCTGGGGCGAATCTGGCAACCTTCTCGGCGCACTCCTTCACCGCCTCTCCCACGAAGAAGCCCCCGTAGGCGAAGCTTATCGCCTTCATCTGCCTCGCCACCGCGTCTCTGACCTCCTTCACGCCGTGGCCTATGTTGACGCATAGGGGGCCGCCGCTCCCGTCTATGTACCTCTTCCCCGTCGAATCCCAGATATAGATGCCCTTGCCGCCGACGAGTGTTGGCGTCTCCATGGACGCCCTCGAGAACAGGTTCTTCACGCCCGAGTCAGACATTGCGTTTCACAATAAGACTGGTCAGATCGAACTTAATACTAGCGACGATCCTACGCAGTTTTTCCGTAGCGTCGACAGGCTGACTCGACTGGCTGGCCCTTTTTTTTCCGGCCTTGGAGGTGAAGGCTGGCACTCTCAAACGCCGTTATCTCAGTCGTGATCTTCCTGTTAACCTTGTTTCTGATACTCAGGAAGCCGACCGGCATGGACCTCGTCCTTGCCGCAGGTATCGGCGTGCGCGCCTCTAACTCCCTCTCCGAATCGATCTTTCCCCCATCGAATTGAAGAGTGCCTTGAGGTCCTGCATGCCTGGGGAGCCCGGGTCGAGGACGATGGGCTTGTTCGAAGCCCTGGGGGTGATCCCCTTGAGCTTGCCCAGGTGATAGTTGACGGTGGTTTCAGGGTCCTTCAGCAGGTTGCCTGTCAGGATGCATACGACGCTCTCGCCGGGGCTTATCACGCCCCTCTCCACGAGCTTCTTTGCGCCCGCGACCGAGGCCGCCGAGGCGGGCTCGCACCCCACACCGCTCCTGTCGACGATCGCCTTGGCGTCCATGATCTCGTCGTCCGAGACCTGCTCGACGACCCCCTTCGTGTATGCTAGGGCCTTCACGGCCTTCTCCCAGCTCACCGGGGCGCCTATCTTTATCGCGCTGGCCACGGTATGCGGCTTCTCGACGGGCTTAAGCTGGTCCCCCTTCGAAGACCATAACCTGTAGAGTGGGTTTGCGTCTTCTGCCTGAATGACCGCTATCCTGGGAGCCCTGTCTGTCAGTCTCAGCTCCTGCAGCTCCCTTATTGCCTTGCCGAACGCCGAGGTGTTCCCTAGGTTCCCCCCGGGGGCGATTATCCAGTCCGGCGCAGTCCAACTCCTCTGCTGGAGGAGCTCGAAGATTATCGTCTTCTGCCCCTCGACCCTCCACGGGTTCAGAGAGTTCAGGAGGTAGTAGCCGATCTCCGAGGAGGCCTCCTCGACGAGGCGCATCGCGTCGTCGAAGTTGCCCCTCACCTGGATCACCCTCGCCCCGTACGCGAGGGCCTGGGAAAGCTTACCGTATGCGATCTCACCCTCAGGGACGAAAACGACGCCGTTGAGCCCGGACTGGGCGGCGTAGGCGGCCATTGAGGCGGAGGTGTTGCCTGTCGAGGCGCAGGCGACCGCTGAGGCGCCGAGGCGCCTCGCCTCGGAGACGGCGACCGTCATCCCCCTGTCCTTGAACGATCCGGTCGGGTTCTCCCCCTCGTGCTTCATCGAGAGGTCCTTCACGCCGACGTAGTCGCAGACGATCCCGCGCCTGTAGAGGTTCGTGTTGCCTTCAGGTCGGGAGACGATGGCCCCGGCGTCGATTCCGGGATAGATTAGCTCCCTGAAACGCCAGACGCCGCTGTCATAGGGTTTTTTAGTTGTCCCGAGCCGCTCATCGAAGAGCTCCCGCGTTACGTCATCAAAGTCGTGCCGTACCTCGTAGAGACCCCCGCATCTGCATCTGAAATTCGTCCCTGGTTCGATGATCTTATTACAGCGGATGCACCTGAAAGTTGAGCCCATCTAGATCACCGTGGCGCCTCTGACGGTCGGCTTCGTTATGAGCACGTCCGCCCTGATGTCGCCGAAGGCCTCGGCCATGGCTTTACCTATGCTCAGTACGTCTTCCCCGACTGCAAAGACCGAGGGACCACCGCCTGCTATGGAGCAGCCGTAGGCGCCGGCGTCCAGGGCGGCCTTCTTCACCTCCCAGAAGTGTGGGATGATCCTGGCCCTGTAAGGCTCCACGAAGGCGTCGCCGATGCTCTTGCCGAAGAGGGCGGTGTCGCCCAAAGCTACCGCCGCGGACATCCTCGAGGCGTATCCGATGTTACGCACCGCGTCCTTCATGCCGATCATCTCTGGCAGGAGGCTCCGCGCCACCTTCGTCTTGTTCTCGATCAGTATATCCGGCGACGCCACCGCAACCCCGATACTAGGCGGGTCCATCCTGATCACGTCGTACCCCTCGCCTACCATGGTGAAGCCTCCGAAGATCGATGCCGACACGTTGTCTGCGTGGGCGCTCCCGGCGACAGCCGCCTCCCCCATAGCCGCCAGCTCGACCAGTTTCCTTGTGGAGAGGCCTAGGCCGAGAAGCAGATCCACGGCTACGGCGGCGGCCGCAGCCGAGGCCCCGGACGATCCGAGTCCTTTCCCAGGAGGTACCCCCTTCGATATCCTGATTTGGAATCCCCCATGGAGACCTTTTTCCTTGAGAACGTGCTGGAAGACCGTCCCGGCACTGTTTTCCGAAGCCTTGACCGGTATAGAATCCGCCCCGACGCCGCTGACCTCGATGAGTACTCCCGGCTCATCGACCTGTTCGGCTTCGATTATGTCCCCTAATCCGTCGAGGGCTATGCCGAAAACGTCGAATCCGGGTCCGAGGTTGGCGATGGAGGCGGGAGCGAACACCTTAAGCTGTTTGACGCTCACCCATCATCTCTGGCACCTTAGACAGAGTCCCTACCCCCAAATGGGTTTATAACTGTTTTCATCATCAGGCTGACACACATCCACCTGAGCCGATTGATTCCCTTCCCTCGTCGGTGATCAACGTTTATATACCGTGCCTACGACCAGTCTAGGGAGGTATACTTTTGAGTACAGCGGAAGTAGAGAAGGCGTTAGACGAGGTCAGACCACACCTGCAGATGGACGGCGGCGACGTTGAGCTCGTGGGCGTGAAGGACGGCGTCGTGAAGGTGAAGCTCATGGGCCACTGCGCGGGCTGCCCCATGTCACAGATGACCATCAAGTGGGGCGTGGAGAACTACCTCAAGAAGAAGGTGCCGGGCGTCAAGGCGGTCGAAGCCGTCTAGGAGACACCGGCCCATGCCCCTCATGGCGGAGCTGGAGAAGGCCAAGGACTACGGCGAAATCTTCTCCCTGGTCAAGAAGGTCGTGAAGAGGAGCCTCGGCCTTCACAGGGTGGGGCTCATGCTCTACCTTGGGAACCTGCCCCTCAGGGTAGGCGCCTTCCACCCGCTGGGAACAAACGACCTGGTCCTCAACAGGAGGCTGCTCAAGTCAAAGACAGGACTCGGACACAAGTCGCACGTGTTCGCCATCCTCCTGCACGAGTACCTGCACAGCCTCGGGTTCACGGACGAGCGGGAGGTCAGGAGGCTCACATACAGGCTCTGCTTGGATAACTTCGGACGCCAGAGCCCGGTGGTAGAGGCCACACTGACGGGCCCCTGGGTGAACCTCTCCGAGGAGGACTTCGACGAGCTCGAACCAGAACTTGACCTTGAGCTCGTCAGGAACTTCGAGCACGTCGAGGGCGGCTACATAATTTAACCGCGGTGGCTCCGAGCCCCTAAGCCGCCTCTTCATGGAGGCATAGTGGGCAGTCCAGTCTGCCATGGTAGCCCTGCGGATAGTTCTCGACCAATCCATGGGCCGGGCACCTGAAGACATAGAACGAAAGGCTCCCGCTCCAGCCTGGCCTTGTACGGTGGCCGACGTAGACCGCGCCGCTGAGCCTCAACACGATCCTCTTGACCAATGAAAGTTCAACCTCGCCCACCGCTGGGCGTGGCTTGAGCCTCCCCCGGCCTTTGCCTCCAGCCTCTGCCTCAGGCTGCTGCTCGGTCTGGTCGCCGACGATCAACCCTACCATCTCCACCTATGGAGGTGGGTAGCATTACGTTGCTGTGACCATCAAGATCGGCCTCTGGAAACACGTGAAAACGTTAAAAGAGCTCCATCAGCCTAGTAATCCTGGTATCAGAATTGATGGAGAAGGTTGACCCGTTCAGGTTCGTCGGGGCGACGAACAGGCTGATGAGGGGGAATGGTCTGCTCCTGGTGGCCCAGGGAGGCGATGAGAAGCCGAACGCCATGACAATCGGCTGGGGTCTGCTCGGTACCATGTGGAGGAGGCCCTTCTTCGTCGTGGCCGTCCGCCACTCCAGGCACACGTTCAGGCTGATGGAGGAGGGAGGGACATACACCGTCTGCCTGCCCTCGAAGGGCATGAGCAAGGCGCTCGATGTCTGCGGCACGAAATCAGGGAGAGACATGGACAAGTTCAGGGAGCTCGGACTCACGGCAAGGAAGGGCTTCCTCGTGAACGCACCGTACATAGAGGAGTGCCCGGTCCACTACGAGTGCGTCGTCAGGTACAAGAACGACCTCAAGCCTGGCCTGCTGGCCAAGGAGATCGAGGACAGCGTCTACTCGACCATGGACATGCACATGATCTATTACGGCGAGGTCATGGGGGCCTACGCCGTTGAGGACGCTTCGAGGAGGCTGCCGAGGTGAAGACGACGAGGGTCTTGATAGTCTACGACTCGAGGACGGGCAACACGGAGAAGATGGCCCACGCAGTCGAGGAGGGGGTTAATATGGGCGGGGCCGAGGCCGTCCTGAGGAAGGTGGACGAGGCCTCCGTCGACGAGCTTCTGAGCGTCCAAGGCCTGATACTGGGCTCACCCGTCTACTACGGTCTACCATCGGCCAAGATCAAGGGCTTCCTGGACGAATCAGTGAAGTACCATGGAAGGTTGGTCGGCCTGGCAGGAGGCGCCTTCTGCAGCGCGGGAGGAACCCACACGGGGTCCGAGACGACTGTGATGGCCCTAAACGAGGCCCTGCTGGTCCACGGTATGGTGATCCAGGGCTCATCCTCCGGGAACCACTACGGCGCGACTTCGGTCGGGGCGCCTGACGAGGCCGCACTCGACGCCTGCAGGAGGCTCGGGGAGAAGGTAGCGAAGCTGGCCGAGAAGCTCCATGAATGATCACACATGTGCCAGACGCAGGTAGAGACGCCGACCCCTGAACAAGGGGCTTAAAGGTTATCTTCCCAACAGAGTCACAGTATCCAGGGAGCCGGACATGAAAGTCGTCGACAGCATCCTCGACCTCATAGGCGACACGCCCATTGTCAGGCTGCGTAGGGTCGTCCCCAGGAGCGGCGCGGAGGTCTTCGCCAAACTCGAGTACCTCAACCCGAGCGGGAGCTACAAGGACAGGATAGCGCTCGAGATGATAAGGGCGGCCGAGGCGGAGGGGAAGCTGAAGCCGGGGTACACGATCATCGACGCGAGCACAGGCAACACGGGCACAGCCCTCAGCTTCGTCGGCACTCGCCTAGGATACAGGGTCGAGATATACATGCCGGAGGGCATGACCAGGGAGAGGATCAGGATCATGGAGAGCTACGGCGCCAAGGTCCACGAGATCAAGCTCGACTCGGGTCCCGGGGACGGCAGCGTGGCTGGCGCCGAGGTCGAGATCGGCACCAGGCTCAGGTGCCTCGAGGTCGAGAGGGGCAACCCGATGGTCTGGTGGGCGCGCCAGTTCAGCAACCCAGCCAACGTCAAGGCGCACGTCAGGACAGGCGAGGAGATACTCGAGCAGATGGACGGCAGGGTAGACGCCTTCGTCGCCTCCATAGGTGTAGGCGGCGCACTGTACGGCGTGGCCAAGGCATTGAAGAGAAAGCTGCCCAACGTGAAGATAATAGGCCTCGAGCCTGCCTCGGCAAGGTACCCTATAAGCGAGGGCTTCAAGACCATCCCCGGCGCGAGCCCGGAGGTGGCCGGCGGCATAATCGCCGAGATGATGGACAGCGGCCTCATAGACGAGGTCGTGAAGGTGAGCAACGATGACGCCGTCGCGACCTCCGACAGGTTGGTCCGTGAGGAGGGGCTCTTCTGCGGCATGTCTTCAGGGGCGAATGTCTTCTACTCCGTCAAGGTGGCGGAGGAGCTTGGCAGGGGCAAACGGGTGGCGACCGTGCTGCCAGATCACCGTGACAGGTACCTTTCCGAGAAGAGGTACACGACCTAGCCCCTAGACCCTCTCTATGATGGGTCCCCTCTCCATCCTCACGATGCGGAGTATCTTGTCTGGGTCGATCTCTATTTTCACCTCTTCAACCCTCACCTCCTTGACCGGCCTACCGGACCTCTCGTCCAGCTCGTCCCTAACGGAGACGAGGCCGGCCGCCTCAAGCTCGGCGATCCTCCTCTGGACCGTGGCATATGGTATCCTGTTGTCCTCCGAGACCTGTGTCAGGTTCTTCTTGCCGCTCCTCAGGTCAGCGATTATCTCCCATGAGTATTTCTTGGTGAGGGCCCTCATCCTCGCCTTCAACACGCTCGACCGCTCCGACATGCGCGCACCCCGGAGAAATGGTCGGCCGAACCAATATATTTACTGTAATGTGGCATTGAAGAAAGATTGGCCCTTGATGCTGGATAGGCAGCCGGTGTCACGGATTCACCAGGCGGACGCCGGCCCTCTCCAGCATCTCCAGCTTGTGGACCTTCGACCTCTGGGTCACGGTGACGAGGTCGAAGATATCGAATCCGATCCTCCTCAGGTAGTCCTCGAGTCCGAGTAGGGCCTTGACGGCGCCGCTCCCACTCCCACCCGCCGAGGCTATTCCGAGCGCCCTCTTCCCGTTGAACCTTCTGAAGTCGGAGTATACCTCACACCGCCTGAGCCTGTCCAGGAAGATCTTCGCCGACTCGCTTAGGTCGTGCCAGTAGACGGGCGTCGCGAAGACGAGCGCGTCCGCCTCGGTGATCTTGTCCCTGAGGGCCTGGAAGTCGTCCTCGAGTACGCATGTACCCTCGCGGCGGCATAGGCCCCAGCCGCCCTCGCAGGCGACGCAGGGCTTCATGTCGAGCCCGTTGAGGTGCACCAGCTCGGTCTCAGCCCCGGCGACTCTGGCCCCCCTAAGGACGGCCTGCGCGGTCTTCGACGTTAGCCCGTCGAGGTTGGGGCTTGACTGGATCGCCAGAACCTTCATTGATTCACCTGCAAGACTGGAGCAAGCATCGCCGATAAAGTTTATCCATTCTCCACATTCGTCGGTCATCCGCCTCGGCAGTGCGTCATATACTAATATGTTTATGAATGAGCGCTCAGTAGATACGGCAAGGTGTCCTCATAAAGTTATTAACCGTTCGTCTATATTGAGCGAGAAATTGAATGGGGTAGAGGGCGGCTGAATGGGGTTCGTCGAAGACCGCAAGGGCTCAGAGGGTGGCGGCAGCTACATACTCCGAATTTTGTCATTCGTGAAGCCCTACTGGAGGACGAGCGTCCTCGCAGCACTCATGCTCGTGGCATCGGTTCTCGCCGACCTGACCATACCGACGCTTATCCAGCGGATTATCGACCTGGGTATAGTGCCCAAGGACATGAGCATGATAACGGTGACCGCAGCGCTCATGGTGGGCGTCGCCTTCTTCGAGGCGGCTGCCTCCATAGGGAACACCTTCCTGGCGGTGAGGGTCGCTCAGAACTTCGCCGCGGACGTCAGATCCGCCACCTTCCACAGGATCCAGAGTTTCAGCTTCGGGAACCTTGACAGGTTTCAGACCGGGCAGCTAATCGTCCGCCTCACGAGCGACGTCAACGCCGTCCAGATGATGGTGATGATGGGCCTCAGGATGTTCATCAGGGCTCCCATAATGGTTGTCGGAAGCATAACACTGATGTTCGTCCTGAACGCGGAGCTGGCGAGGATCGTCCTGATCCTCCTCCCCATCACCTTCGTCCTGGCCGGGGTGTTCGTCGTCAAGGCGCAGCCCATGTTCCTGGAGGTCCAGAGGAGGCTGGACAGGCTGAACACGGTGCTCCAGGAGAACCTCGCAGGCGTGAGGGTGGTCAAGGCGTTCGTCAGGACGGAGCGCGAGGCGAAGCGCTTCGACGAGGCGAACACCGACCTCACCAAGCAATCTATGAAGGTTCTGACGATCTTCGCCGTCCTCTTCCCCTCGATGCAGATGATAATCAACGCCAGCATCCTGGGAGTCGTCTGGTTCGGCGGCCTTGAGGTCGTGGCGGGGAGTTTCACCATAGGCGAAATCCTCGCCTTCACCAACTACCTCCTCACCTCGATCATGCCCCTCCTCTTCCTCGCCATGATGGCCAGCCAGCTGTCGGCCGCCAACGCCTCAGCCCAGCGCATATACGAGGTCCTCGACTCTGAGCCACAGGTTCAGGACAGGCCGGACGCCAAGAGGATGCCCGAGGTGAGGGGCAGGGTCGTGTTCGACGGAGTCTGCTTCAGCTACGGCAGTGACTGCAGCGAGCCTGTGCTGCAGGACATCAACCTCGTCGCGGAGCCGGGCCAGACGGTTGCGGTCCTAGGCGCGACCGGCTCCGGGAAGTCGACCCTCATCGACCTCATCCCGAGGTTCTACGACGTTACGAGGGGGAGGCTGACCATAGACGGCATCGACGTGAGGGATGTGACGTTCGATTCGCTGCGCTCCCACATCGGCGTCGCCCTCCAGGAGGCCATCCTCTTCAGCGGGACAATAAGGGACAACATCAAGTACGGGAGGCCGGACGCCTCGGAGGAGGAGGTCGTGGCCGCGGCGAAGGCGGCCGAGGCCCATGACTTCATCATGGGCTTCCCAAAGGGGTACGACAACGACGTCGGTGAGAGGGGTGTCGGCCTCTCCGGCGGTCAGAAGCAGAGGATAAGCATCGCCCGGGCTCTCCTCATCCGGCCGAAGATACTCATACTGGACGACAGCACAAGCTCGGTGGACGTTGAGACCGAGGCTAAGATCCAGGAAGCCCTTGATCGGATCATGGTTGACAGGACCTGCTTCATCATCGCCCAGCGCATCAGCACGGTGCTCAGGGCCGACAAGATCGTGGTCCTCGACAAAGGTAGGATCGCCTCGGAGGGCACCCACGAGGAACTGATGAGGTCGAGCCCCATATACAGGGAGATCTACGACTCCCAGCTCGGCGGAGGTGTCAGGCTGTGAGCGGTCACCCGCCGATGGGAGGGGGCCAGGCGGGCAGACCGCCTGTTGGGCCGAGGGGCGGCCCCGGGGCAGGCTTCGCGAGGGGCGTCGAGAGGGCGAAGAACCCGACGGCGACGCTACTCAGGCTGACACGCTACCTCCTGAGGTTCAAGCTCCAGCTGGTCCTCACCGGCGTCTTCGTGGTGCTAGGCTCTGTCCTCTCGTTGCTCGGCCCCTATTTCATCGGCGTCGCCATAGACAAGTATATACAAACCGGCGATGTACCGGGGCTCTACGGCCTCGTGATCCTGCTGCTCAGCATATACCTGGCAAACTACGTGGCTCAGGCCCTGCAGGCATCCCTGATGGCGAGGATATCTCAGAGGGCCTTGTATCAGCTCAGGAAGGAGCTTTTCGAGCACCTCCAGACGCTGAGCCTGAGCTTCTTCGACAGGCGCACACAGGGCGAGCTGATGAGTAGGCTCACAAACGACATAGACGCGATCAACGCCGCCATCAGCCAGAGCTTCACACAGCTCATAGCCAGCTTCCTCTCCCTCGGAGGGATACTCATAGCGATGTTCGCCTTGAGCGCCTGGCTCGCCCTCGGTAGCCTCCTGGTGCTCCCGATGATGATCCTGGTCGCCCTCTTCATAGGGAGCCGGACACTGTCGGGGTTCAGGGGCCTGCAGAGCAGCCTGGGGCGGCTCAACGGGACTATGGAGGAGGTCATCAGCGGCGAGCGGGTCGTCCAGGCGTTCAGCAGGCAGGACACGGTGCTCAGGGGCTTCGACGAGGCGAACACGGCCGTCCGAGACACCGCCATCAGGGCGAACAGCTACGCCTTCGTCGTCATGCCAATCATGAACATCATGGGAAGCATAGGAATCGCCGTCGTCGCCAGCCTCGGAGGCTGGATGGCCGTCCAAGGGATGGTCACCATCGGCGTCATAACCAGCTTCATATTCTACGCCAGGAACTTCTCGCAGCCCCTGCAGCAGCTCGCGAACCTTTACAATACGGTTCAGTCGGCCCTCGCGGGCGCGGAGCGCATCTTCGAGATGGTTGACGAGAAGCCCGAGATCACAGACAGGCCGGGGGCAGTTCCCCTCGGGGAGATCGGGGGGGATGTCGTTTTCGACCACGTTGACTTCAGCTACGACGGCAGGACCCCGATCCTCAAGGACATGAGCTTCCACGCCGAGCCCGGCCAGATCATGGCCCTCGTGGGCCCGACTGGGGCTGGGAAAACCACCATGGTCAACGTCCTCGGCAGGTTCTACGACATACAGGGTGGCTCGATACGGATCGACAGCGTCGACATAAGGGACGTCACGAGGGACAGCCTGCGTAGGCAGCTGGGCACTGTGCTTCAGGACAACTTCCTCTTCGCCGACACGGTCATGGAGAACATAAGGTACGGCAACCTCGAGGCGACAGATGAGGACTGCGTCGCCGCCGCCAGGCTGGCGAACGCAGACCAGTTCATCGTCCGGCTGCCGCAGGGGTACCAGACGATGCTCACCGAGAGGGGCAGCAACCTCAGTCAGGGGCAGAGGCAGCTCCTCGCCATAGCACGTGCAGTCATCGCGGACCCCAAGATACTGATCCTCGATGAGGCGACGAGCAACGTCGACACGCGCACCGAGATCAGGATACAGGAGGCGCTCCTCCGCCTAATGGAGGGGAGGACCAGCTTCGTCATCGCGCATCGCCTCAGCACAATCAGGAACGCCGACCAGGTGCTCGTCATAAGGGACGGGGAGATAGTCGAGCGTGGGACACACGAGTCGCTCCTGGCGCAGAGGGGCTTCTACCACCACCTCTACATGAGCCAGTTCAGGGGGACGAACCTGAGCCAGCAAGCCTGAAAGACGGCTTGAATCCCCGGATACGCAATTTTTCTTGCTCAAATCGCTTATTAGACAAGCACACGCACCGTCACCATACCGACACGGTGTCATACTTGGCTAAGGACGTTTTCTATCTGGGCAGGTACAAGGCGAGGGGCAAGATCAACCCGCCGAAGAGGGTGACGATACTCGACACTACACTCAGGGACGGGGAGCAGACCCCCGGCCTAACCTACACGATAGACGAGAAGGTGGAGATAGCGAGGAAGCTCGACGAGCTCGGAGTGGGCAAGATCGAGGCGGGCTTCGCGATAACGAGCGAGGGGGAGGCCGAGGCCATCAAGAGGATAGCCGCCCTCGGCCTCAGCAGCACGGTGGTCGCCCTATCCCGCCCCCTGAAGGAGGACATCGACAGGGCACTCTGGTGCGACGTCCCGTACATACACATCTTCATCTCGACAAGCGACCTCCACATCGAGTCCATGATGAAGACGACCCGCGAGGAGGTGATCAGGCAGAGCGTCAAGGGGATAGAGTACGCTAAGGCACACGGCGTCCACGTGGAGTTCAGCCCACAGGACGCCACCCGCACCGAGATGGACTACCTAGTGAATGTCTGCAGGGCAGCCGAGGATGCTGGCGCCGAGATCCTCAACATACCTGACACGGTCGGGGTCATGACGCCCAGGACGACGTTCGAGTTCTTCAGGGAGCTGAAGGCGAGGACGAGGGTGCCTCTGAGCGCCCACGCCCACAACGACCTCGGTCAGGCGACGGCGAACACACTGGCCGCCGTCGAGGCGGGGGCTGAGCAGTGCCACGTCACGGTGAACGGCCTAGGTGAGAGGGCGGGGAACGCCTCCCTAGAGCAGGTCGTCGTGAGCCTCGCGGCGCAGTACGGCATAGAGACGGGCATCAGGTACGAGAAGCTCGCCGAGGTCTCGGACCTCGTCCAGAGGATGAGCGGCATATACCTGCCCCCCTCGACCCCTATCGTCGGCGACAACGCCTTCGCCCACGAGTCTGGCATACACGTCCACGGCGTCCTAGCCAACTCGGGCAACTACGAGATACTCTCACCCGAGTTCGTCGGCAGGCGTAGGCGCATCGTCGCAGGGAAGCACGCCGGTCGCCATGGCATCGAGAGCATGGTCGAGGAGATGGGGCTGAGCCCGAGCAGGGAGCAGCTCAAGGTCATCGCGGAGGAGGTCAAGAAGCTTGGGGACGCGGGGAAGAGCGTCACCGACACCGACCTGTACGCCATGGCGAAGAACATCATGAACATACAGAGCAACGACCGCGTGAAGCTGAAGCAGCTCGTCGTCGTCACGGGCAACACGGTGAAGCCGACGGCCTCGGTGACTCTCGTCGTTGATGACAAGGAATACACGGGGAGCGGTGTGGGAAACGGCCCCATAGACTCCTCGATAAATGCGATCAAGCAGATCGTCGACGGCTTCGCCAGCATCGACCTCGAGAAGTTCAGCATGAAGGCGATCACGGGGGGCACGGACGCCGTGGCCGATGTCACAGTGGGGCTTCGCCGTGGAGAAAGGTTTGTGACGGCGAGCAGCGTCCACGGGGACACGGTGATGGCCAGCGTGGAGGCAATCTTGAAGGGGATGAACAGGCTCCTAGACTCCTGAATATGCCGTGCCTCGGGAAAAGCTTGGGTGTAAAACAGGAAGGAGGAACCTAGAAGGATGGGTATGACAGTATCAGAGAAGATTCTCGCCAGAGCATCCGGGCAGGAAAAAACCCGGGCCGGGGAGATAGTGAAAGCCGAGGTCGACGTCGCGATGATGCCGGACCTCACCACGATCCTATCAATAAACGCCATGAGGGAGATGGGGTTCAGGAGGGTCTGGGACAGGGATAAGGTGGTCATCGTCCTGGACCACGTCGCCCCCGCCTCGACCCTGCTGGCCGCCACGGTACACAGGGACATCAGGGAGTTCGCCAGGGATCAGAGTCTGAAGCACCTATACGACGTCGACTCGGGCGTGTGCCACCAGGTGCTCCCTGAGAGGGGCCACATCAAGCCGGGCTACCTCGTCGTCGGCGCCGACTCCCACACCTGCACGCACGGGGCGTTCGGGGCGTTCGCCACCGGTGTGGGGTCGACCGACATGGGCGCGATCATCGGCACCGGCAAGACCTGGCTCAGGGTCCCGGAGACGATCAGGGTCGACGTCGATGGGAAGCTGCCTGAGTACGTGGCGCCTAAGGACGTCATCCTATACATCGCCGGGCAGATAGGGGCCGACGGCGCCACCTATAAGGCGCTGGAGTTCGGCGGCGGCACTGTCTCAGGCATGAGCGTCTCCGGCAGGATGACCCTGTGCAACATGGCGATAGAGATGGGCGGCAAGGCCGGGATCGTCGAGCCCGACGAGAAGACCTTCAAATTCCTTGAAGGCAGGACCGACGGCATCTTCGATCCTGTGTACGTCGATGAGGACGCTACCTATAAGCGCGTCCTGCGAGTAGATGCCGACACCCTGGAGCCCCAGGTCGCCTGCCCACACAAGGTGGACAACGTCAAGCCCATCAGCGAGGTCTCCGGGACGAGGATCAACCAAGCCTTCATCGGCTCATGTACCAACGGGCGCCTCGAGGACCTCCTGGTGGCGGCCTCGATCCTGGATGGGAGGCACGTCCACAGGGACGCTAGACTCCTCGTCGTCCCAGCCTCCAAGGAGGTCTACCTGCAGGCTCTCGACAGAGGCATCATCAGGAGCCTGCTCGAGGCTGGGGCGGTCGTCAGTAACCCGAGCTGCGGCGCCTGCTTCGGCGGCCACATAGGGCTCCTAGCGCCTGGCGAGGTGGGCATAACGACCTCAAACAGGAACTTCAAGGGGAGACAGGGGAGCCCGGAGGCTCTGGTCTACCTGGCTTCCCCGGCCGTCGCTGCCGCGTCCGCGGTTATGGGGGTAATAACCGATCCGAGGGATCTGCCATGAATACGAGGCTTGAAGGAAAGGCGTGGAAGTTCGGCGACGACGTGAACACCGACCTCATCGTCCCGGGCAAGTACCTTGAACTTGTCAACTACAGCGAGATCGCCCTCCACGCCATGGAGGGCATAGACCCTGATTTCCCCAAGAAGGTCAGGAAGGGAGACATCGTCGTCGGCGGCAGGAACTTCGGCTGCGGCTCGAGCAGGGAACACGCCGCCATCGCCCTGAAACAGGTAGGCGTCGGCGCGGTGATCGCCGAGTCATTCGCCCGCATCTTCTACAGGAACGCCATAAACCTGGGCCTCCCGGTCCTCGAGTGCCCCGCCATAGTCGAGACGGTGGGGGAGGGCGACATCCTAGACGTCGACCTCATCGGAGGAAAGGTTAAAAACAAGACGACGGGGCGGGAGCTTGTCTTCGTCCCGTTGCCCGGCTTCATGGTCGATATCCTCGAAGAGGGGGGGCTGGTCGCCTATCTCAAGAAGCATAAGGATGAGTG